>Ga0302319_10011892_pt1 | contig 16481 bp, 11 predicted proteins | sample Bog_T0_2_FD_203319 | JGI IMG/M metagenome (GOLD analysis project Ga0302319, IMG submission 203319) | Peat permafrost microbial communities from Stordalen Mire near Abisko, Sweden - Bog_T0_2 | ecosystem: Environmental > Terrestrial > Soil > Wetlands > Peat | place: Sweden: Abisko, Stordalen Mire...
AGTATATTGAACGTGCCGCCTTCGAAAAACGCAGTGAACTGCCGCTTTCAAAGATCGTTCTCGGCCTGAATTGCGGCGGTTCCGACTCTTTTTCCGGCATCACATCCAATCCCGCGCTCGGCCACTGCTGTGATCTTCTGGTGGCCCAGGGTGGCACCGCTGTGCTCGCGGAAACCACCGAAATTTTTGGCGCCGAGCACCTGCTCCTGCGCCGCGCCCGCAGCTCTGAAGTCGCCCAAAAGCTCCTGGCCCGCATTGAACAATACAAACGCTATTTGCGCCAATTCGGCGGCAGTTTCAACGACAATCCATCCCCCGGCAACAAAGACGGCGGTCTCAGCAACATTCTTGAAAAGTCTTTAGGCGCAGTCGCCAAAGCGGGCACCACTCCGCTGGAAGACGTCTACGAATATTCAGAGCGCATCACCAGCCCAGGCTTCGTGTTTATGGATACGCCCGGCTACGACCCCGTGTCCCTCACCGGTCTTGCCGCCGGCGGTTGCAATCTGATCGCGTTTACCACGGGCCGCGGCAGCGCCATCGGTTTCCCCAGTATTCCGGTCCTTAAAATCTCGAGCAACACAAGCACCTACAAACGCATGATCGGCAATATGGACATCAATGCAGGCCGCATTGCCGATGGCGCCGCCACCATCCAACAAGTCGGCCAGGAAATTTTCGATGCTCTCGTGCGCATTGCTTCCGGCGAACGCACGCTCGCCGAAAAGCTCGGCCACCACGAGTTCGCTCCCTGGCGCATCGGCCCTGTTATGTAATTAGGCAGCGTGCGCCGCTTTCCAAAAGAACCACGCGGTCATCACCACACCCACAAAAATGACCACGCCGCGAATCACCTCCGGCTTCATCCCGCGCGCCACTCTTGGTCCCACGTAGCCACCGGCAATCGACGCCGCGATCATAATCAGAGTCGGCTTCCATGCCACCTGCTTATTGAAAATAAAGATCAATGCAGCGAGCGCATTCAGTGAGCCTCCCATGATTGTTTTTATTCCATTCATCCCATGAATGTCGGTCATCCCATACAAACGCAAGGCAGCTAGGAACATAATCCCGATGCCGCCGCCGAAATAGCCCCCATAAACGGCAATCGGAAACATCATCAGCACCATAATCCAGCCGCTGCCGTGTAACCGCCCGCGCAGGCCCACGCTCACCTGGTTCCCAAAGGCGAACAAAACAGTGGCGAACAACAGCAGCCAAGGGGCTATCTGCTGAAACGTTTTATCCGATGTCACCAAAAGCAACCACGCGCCCAGCGCCCCACCCAGCAAACTGACCAACAGCCAGAGCTTTAGATTCTTCTCGCCCGTCTTCTGTACATCGCCACGATAAGCAAGAACGCTCGCCATCGTTCCCGGAACTAGCGCCACTGTGCTCGACGCGTTCGCCATCACGGGAGGCACTCCACTGAAAACCAACGACGGAAACGTCAAGAAGCTTCCGCCCCCCGCCACCGAGTTGATAACGCCCGCCGCGAAAGCTGCTGCGATTAAGAGCAATAACGGAATCATGCGTCCTTCCAGTTTCATACACTGGCAATGTGTCCACCCGTTTTGCTCTCATCCTTTTATCTGCCTTGTTGTGTGCCGTGTCCATCGTCAGTGCCCAAACTCCCGCTAAGAAGCCCGTTACCCTCGCCGATCTCCTAAAACAGTCTTATTCCCGCGGCGCCATCGCGCCCGTCTGGTCGCCCAACGGTCAGTTTTTCGCCTATCGTCAACAGGGCACCGTCTATCTCTACGAAGCCGCACGGCAAAAATCGAAGGAATGGTTCCAGCCCGCCAAACTCGAAGCGGCTGCCGTAAAAGTGGATGAATCCAAAACCTTTGGGTGGCAAAATCGCCGCGTCTCTTCCGGCGCCATTCAGTGGTTTCCTAACAATAAAGACATCCTGACTGAGGCGGAAGGTGATCTCTTTCTGGTTCACGCCAATGGCTCACACGAACAGCTCACCAAAACCGATTTTGCCGAAGAAGACGCCAAACTTTCTCCCGACGGCCAGCAAATCCTCTACCGCACTAAATCCAACCTCTATCTGCTTGATCTTTCTTCCCACAAAGTTCGCCAACTCACCTCCGACGGCACGCCTACTTTGCTGAATGGCCAGCTCGATTGGGTTTATCCCGAAGAGCTAGACCTTGGCACGGCCTCTTGGTGGTCGCCGGATTCCAAGCAAATCGCTTTTCTCCAATTTGATGTCTCCGGCGAATTTATTTATCCGCAAACCGATCTCACCGGCGAGCGTGCCCTGGCGGAACCCGAACGTTACCCACAGGCAGGTACGGCCAACGCGCGCGTAAAACTGGGCGTCATCACGCTCGCAACAGGCAAAATTCAGTGGCTGGATACCGGCGATACGGCCAACTCGCTCCTTGCGCGCGTCATTTGGCTTCCTGATTCCTCGCAAGTCGCCGTAGAACGCCTGAACCGCGTGCAAAATCAGCTTGATCTGCTCTTCTGCAACCCTTCTACCGGCAGCGTCCGCACTATCCTGCACGAAGAGTCTAAAACCTGGATTAACTTCACAGACAATCTCTTCTTTCTGAAGAGCCGCCCCGAATTCATCTGGACCAGCGAGCACGAGAACGGCTTTCGTCACCTCTACCGCTATGCCGATACCGGCGAACTTCTCACTAAAGTCACCAACGGCGATTGGGAGGTCAAGAAAGTCGAAGCCATCGACGAGGCCCAACAGAAGATTTACTATTCCTCCTCCGAATCGAGCCCACTCGAGTCTCAGTTCTATTCCGTCTCGTTAAATGGAGGACCCCGCACGCGACTCACTCGCGAAGCAGGTGTCCACCGCATTGAGGCCAACTCCGATTCAACCTATTTCCTTGATGCGTTCTCCAACGAAACGACGCCCACCTCTCAATCGCTGAAGAACTCCGCTGGCGAGCAACTAACCGTCCTGCATGAACCCGACCGCAAAGCTTCTGAAGAATTTAACCTTCTGCCGGGCGAGATTCTCAGCGTGCCCGCTGAGGATGGGACGATCCTCTACGGCCGGCTCACGAAACCAGCCGGCTTTCAACAGGGCGTCAAATATCCATTAATTGTGCAAGTGTACGGCGGCCCTGGCGTGCAAGTCATCCACAACGACTGGCAAGGCCTCAATATCACGCAAGTGATGGCTCACCGTGGTTATCTTGTGTGGGAAATGGATAACCGCGGTTCTTCGGGCCGTGGCCACAAATTTGAAGAGCCTATCTTTCGCGAAATGGGTACCCGCGAAGTAGCGGATCAAAAACTTGGCGTCGAGTATCTCATCAAACAGGGCTTCGTCGATCCCGCCCGCGTGGGCATCACCGGCTGGAGCTACGGCGGTTATATGACCATTCATTGTCTGCTTTTCGCCCCCGAGATATTCAAAGCCGGTGTCGCGGGCGCGCCCTTTACCGATTGGCACAATTACGACACCATTTACACCGAACGTTACATGGATGTGCCGGCCAACAATGCCGAGCGCTATAAGAAATCCTCAAACGTCCTGAACGCCGGTAAATTGCAAGGCCACTTGCTCATCCTGCATAATTTCGAAGACGATAATGTGCTGTTCCAAAATACGATGCAAATGGCGGCCGCGTTCGAAAGGGCCGGCAAAGTGTTTTTTATGCAGATCTATCCGCAGAAAACACATGGCGTTTCCGGCCCTTATCGCAAAACCCTACTGCAGGCTGAACTTTCTTTTTTCGACGAACACCTGCGTTCTCAGTAGAAAAAGATCACATCTGCCGCTCAGGGGGCGTAGACACAAAGAAATCATAAAGAAAGTGTTAGCGTTTCCTCAAGTTTGAGCCAAAAGATCTAGCCAAAAGATCTAACCAAAAGATTTCCTCAGCGAAACGAAGGATTGGTTGAAAATGCTTCATTGGCTCTCTAGACTAGGTTTAGGCGTCGCCCCGCTCCGCGCTGCTGCATTCATCAGATTGCAAACCTTGGTTGACCAAAAAACGAAATGTTGAATAAGAAACGACTTGTCGGGAAGCGGCTGATTTTCGGTTTTTTGCTTGTTTGCCCGTTCGTTCATTCGCTGTTCGCGCAGCAGCCGTTGAGTTGGGAACAGGTTCGCGACAAATTCGAAAAGAGTAACCCGACGCTGTTGTCGGATGCGGTCAATATTGATGAAGCGCGCGCTCAGGAAATCACGGCGTTTCTGCGGCCGAACCCTGATTTGTCTTTTAGCTTGGATCAGTTCACCGTTTTTCGCACGCCCAACACTCCCTATCGTCCGCTGGCGGGCGTATTGGAAGCCGGTTCGTTCAGTTATCTATACGAGCGCCAGCACAAACGTGACTTGCGGCTGGAAAGCGCCAAGAAGGCCACCACGATCGCTCAATCTAATCACTCCGACCTTAGGCGTAATCTCCTCTTTAATTTGCGTAACGCTTTCGTGAATGCGCTGCAGGCGAAAGCGTTCTTTGAAATCGCCAAACAAAATCTGGAGTATTGGAACAAAGCAATTGATATCAATAATGATCGATTTAAGGCCGGCGATCTGGCCAAAGTGGACCTGATGCGCATCATCTTGCAACGGGCGCAATATCAAGCCGACTATGTGAATGCGCAGGTCAATCTGCGTACGGCTAAGATTTCGCTGCTCACGCTGCTCAACGACCGCACGCCGGTGGAGAAGTTCGATATCGCCGGCCCGTACGATTTTCAGGAAAATTTAGTGGCGCTTGAGCAGGTTCGCCAAATCGCCATGGATACCCGTCCCGATTTGAAAGCCGCGGTTGAAGCTATTGATAAAGCCAAGACAGACAACCGGCTCGCTATTGCGAACGGCACGTCCGATCCAACCTGGGGCTTTGACATCGGACGGAATCCGCCGCTTCCCAGTTATGTCGGCCTGAGCGTTAGCTGGCCGCTGCGCATCTTCGACAAAAACCAGGGTGAAAAACTTCGCACGAAATTGGATATTGATCGCGCCGACAAATCTCGCGTGGCCGCCGAAGCTCAAGTTTTGAGCGATGTAGACTCGGCGCATGCCACGGTGGCCAGCACCATCGAGTTGCTCAAACCATATAAGCAGGAATACATTCCGGAAGCGACCCAAGTGCGCGAAATTGTTACCTTTGCGTACCAAAGAGGCGGCGCCTCGCTCATCGATTTCCTGGATGCCCAAAAGCAATATCGTGACATTCAATTGAGCTATGTGAACTTAATCGGTTCGTACCTGACAGCGGCGAGCCAACTCAATCTAGCTGTTGGACGTGAGGTGATTCAATGAAAAACCAAAGCAGACTCGCATGGGCCAGTTTGCTGGCGGCCGCCGCGCTTTCGCTTGCCAGTTGCGACAAGAAATCGGACGTCCATGCGGCGGACGACACTGGCCCTCATCCGGCCATCGTTGAGCCTGACATGGACGCCAATAATTTCAAGGTGGATCACCCGGATGAGTTTCCCGTGACCAGTGCAGGTTCTTACCAGGCAACCACGGAGCTGAATGTGACGGGCACCGTGAGCCCAGATGTCTCACGTCAAGTGCCAGTCATCTCCCTCGCTTCCGGCCGCGTGGTTGAAATCGATGCCAGGCTCGGGGACACGGTCAAGAAAGGTCAACTGCTCTTCAAGGTTCGGAGTTCCGATATCGCGCAGGCGTTTTCCGACTACCAGAAAGCTATCAAGAACGAAGAACTCACTAAAGTGCAACTCGACCGCGCCAAATTGCTGTTTGACAAAGGCGCGGTTCCTAAGAGCTCGGTCGAGATTGCTCAAACTGCCGAAGATAATGCCAAGGTAGATGTAACGACCACGACTGAGCATCTGCGCGTGTTAGGGTCCGATGTCGATCATCCCACCGGTGTCGTTTCCGTGTTTGCTCCGGTTTCCGGCGTCATTACCGACCAACAAATCACGGCTGCTTCCGGCGTTCAGGCTCTTTCGGCGCCGAATCCATTTACGATCTCCGATATGTCTCACGTCTGGATCGTCTGCGATGTTTACGAAAACGATCTCTCGCAGGTTCACTTGGGAGAATTCGCCGACGTTCGCTTGAACGCCTATCCGGATAAGGTTATAAAGGCACGCATTGCCAATATCGGGCAGATCATGGATCCCAGCCTTCATACTGCGAAGGTTCGTCTCGAAGTGGTGAACCCAAATCTCATGCGCCTAGGAATGTTTGTTACCGCGGCTTTTCACGGTCGGACCACAGTGACGCATGCGACGGTACCGGCGGACGCGGTTCTGCATTTGCATGACCGCGATTGGGTTTATACGCCTTCCACGAAGGCCGGCGTCTTTAAGCGGATTGAAGTTGTAGGGGGCCCCACCCTCCCTGGTAACCTGCAAGAGATTATTTCAGGTATCGAACCCGGCGCCAAGGTGGTGACCAACGCGCTTGTACTGCAAAATACGGTGGAGCAGTAGATGCTGCGTAAGGCAGTTGATTTCGCACTGAATAACCGGCTCGTCGTCGTAGCGCTTGCCCTCGTCTTATTCATTTGGGGTGGAGTCTCGTTTCACCAACTCCCGGTGGAAGCGTATCCAGATGTTGCCGATAACTATGTAGAAATCATCACTCAGTGGCCTGGAATCTCCGCGGAGCAGATTGAGCAGCAGGTGACCGTTCCGCTGGAAAACGGGATGAACGGCATCCCTCACCTCGTCCACCTGCGCTCGTTCTCTCTCTTCGGTTTGTCCGATGTCAAGCTGATCTTCGACGACGATTCGAATAATGATTGGAACCGCGAGCGCACGCTCGAACGCTTGAGCCAGGTCACCATGCCCAATGGCGTGCAGCCGCAAATGGGTACCGACTGGAGCCCGGTGGGCCAGATTTACTTCTTCACCCTGCACAGCACCAACCCGCAGTACGACCCGATGGAGCTGAAATCCATTGAAGATTGGGTGGTTGAAAAGAATTTCAAAGCTGTGCCCAACGTGGTGGACGTAGCCAGCTTCGGCGGTCCCACGCGAGAGTATCAAGTTCGTCTCGATCCAAACAAGTTGATCGCTTATGGCTTGAGTATCGGCCAGGTAGAGCAGCAACTCACCAATAACAACACCAACGCGGGCGGCAGCTTTATCGAAGCTGGTTTGCAGCAGATCAACGTCAGCGAAGTGGGCTTAGTGGGCAAAGTCCGGGATATTGAGCAAACCGTCATCACTACCAAGAACGGAACGCCCCTGCGCGTGAAAGATATCGCCGTTGTTTCGCAAGGCCCAAAAATCCGGCTGGGTCAGTTCGCCCACGCGGTTCACAAAGAAGATGGCAAGATTATCGACAACGATGATGTGATTTCGGGCATCGTCCTGCTGCGCAAGGGAGCCGACGCTGACAGTGCGCTCAAAGGGATCCACGAAAAAGTCAAAGAGTTGAACGATTTGATTCTTCCGCCGGGCGTGAAGGTTATCCCCTTCATTGACCGTAGCGATCTGGTGCACTTTACCACTCATACTGTGTTGCACAACCTAACAGAGGGCATCATTCTTGTGGTTGTCATTCTGTTTCTTTTCCTTGGGAACGTGCGCGGCGCCTTCATTGTGGCGCTCACTATTCCTTTTGCTCTGTTGTTCGCCTCCACCTGCCTCCAACTCAAGGGGATTCCGGCCAACCTCCTTTCCTTGGGCGCCTTGGATTTCGGCATGGTCGTGGACGGTGCGGTGGTCATGGTGGAAAACATCATTCGCCATCTCACGCATCCCGACCCCCGCAATCGCTCACCCAAGCAGAAAATCGCCGATGCCGCACACGAAGTGCAGCGCCCCGTTTTCTACGCCATCGGCATTATCATCACCGCCTACATTCCTATTTTTACGCTGCAGCGCGTGGAAGGCCGCCTATTTAAGCCCATGGCGTGGACTGTAGCGTTCGCTTTGTTGGGTGCACTGCTCTTTTCTATGATCATTGCTCCGGTGCTGGCCAGTCTCTTTTTCCCGAAGGGAACCCGTGAGTGGCATAACCCGGTGATGACTTTCCTTACGAATCGATACCGTTCGGCTGTCCGCTGGGCCATCGAAAAGCGGTATGTCACCGTCGCTATTGTAGGAGCCTGCATGGCGGGAGGCTTTTGGCTCGCTAGCACCATCGGGTCTGAGTTCCTCCCTCACCTGGACGAAGGGGCGCTTTGGGTACGTGGTACGCTCGCGCCGAGCACCGGTCCAACCGAAGGGATTCGCGTTGCCGATCAGGTGCGTATTCTTCTGGCCCGATTCCCCGAGGTCATTCAGACCACCAGTCAAGTAGGCCGCCCGGATGATGGCACGGATACGACAGGCTTCTTTAATACCGAATACTTTGTAGATCTGAAGCAAAAAGAACAGTGGCGCCCCGCTTTTCATGAAGATAAAGAGGCCCTCATTGCGGCCATGGACAAAGAAGTGGAGAAGATCCCCGGCGCTCTTTGGAACTTTTCGCAACCCATTTCCGACAACATGGAAGAAGCCGTCAGTGGCGTTAAAGGTGAACTGGCCACTAAGATATTCGGTCAAGATTTAAAAGTCTTGGAACAAAAGAGCGACGAAATTGTCGCTGTTATGCGAAAGATTCCGGGCATAGCCGACTTGGGCGTGTTTCGAGTCCTTGGCCAGCCCAACCTCAACGTCGTTGTCGATCGGCAGGCTGCGGCGCGCTATCAAGTCAACGTCGCCGACGTTCAAGACGCCATTCAGACGGCGGTGGGCGGCAACGCCTTAACGCAAGTACTCAAAGACGAAGCACGCTACGACCTGGTATTGCGTTATCTGCCGAGCTACCGCAGTACCAAAGAAGCCATCGAAGATATCCGCTTGCTCTCGGCCTCCGGTGAGAGAGTGTCTTTGGCCCAACTTTGCAAAATCACGGTGGCAGACGGCGCTTCGGAAATCTACCGCGAAGGCAATTCCCGTTACATCGCCATCAAGTACAGTGTTCGCGGCCGCGATCTCGGGGGCGCCGTTGAAGAGGCAATCAAGAAGGTGAATCAAAACGTCAAGCTCCCGCGTGGCTATCACCTGGATTGGGAGGGCGAATATGAAAGCCAAAAGCGCGCTAGTGCTCGCCTGGCTATCATTGTGCCCTTAACGATCGCGTTTATTTTTATGATTCTTTACGCCATGTTTACTTCATTGAAGTGGGCAATGTTGATTTTCACTAACGTCATGGTGGCTCCCATAGGCGGAATCATAGCGTTGTCTTTATCGGGCACCAACTTCAGTGTTTCTTCTGGCGTCGGTTTCCTGGCGTTGTTCGGCGTTTCGGTGCAAACCGGAGTCATCATGGTGGAATACATCAATCAACTCCGCGCCCGGGGCCACAGCAAGGAAGATGCCGCCGTGGAAGGCGCCGTCCTCCGCTTACGGCCCATCATGATGACCATGTTGGTGGCTACCCTCGGACTGTTGCCTGCCGCTACTTCTCACGGCATCGGGTCCGACTCACAACGGCCTTTCGCTCTTGTGATTGTGGGCGGCTTAATTGGCGAGCTGCTTTTGAGTATTTTCCTTCTGCCGACGCTCTATGTGTGGTTTGCCAAGGAAGGCGATAAACTGCCGGCGCCGGAAGCTGAATTCTATGAAGAATAGACAGTTGACAGCTTGACGGCTGGGGCGGCTAGCCGTGTTGCGCAAACGAAATATACTTGAAGCGAAACAAGATGCAAGATTTCTTCGGCCTTAGGTTCCTCCACGCGTCCCGCCAAACCATGCTGTTGCGCGCCGCCGGCCTGATTGCCATCATCGCCCTGATGGATTGGTATTTCAAGAACAACATCTCTTTTGGCTTTCTCTATCTCTTCCCCATGCTGATGGTCGGCAGTTGCTTGCCGCCTTTGCCATTGGCCCTTGTCGCCGCTCTTTGCACTGGCTTGACGGAAGCCTTCGATCCGTTTCCATGGGTCATGCAAGAAGGCGTCTCCCGTCTCGTTCTGACCTTCGCCGCATTTTTCGGCGCTGGATTTTTCGGCTTATCCGCGGCCCGTAGAAAGCGGCTTTCCGACGAGCATTTACAGGCGGTTGAACATGAGGCTGATTTGCGCCGCATGACGGAAGAGCAGCTCGACTTTCTCATCTCCAACAGCCCGGCCGCCATTTTCACTGCCGACGCCGCCGGCAATGTGCAGATTGCCAATCAGGCAGCTCATCAACTGCTGGGCGTTGAGAAGGGTAGTCTGCAGGGCCGCTCCATCGGCCAGTTTTTCCCGGCGTTAACAACCGTTCCCCCTTCCAGCACCGCGCCGTTTTTTCACACCGAGATGGAGTGTCAGGCCCGCCGTCAAGACAACCAGGTGTTCTTGGCACACATTTGGTTTTCGACCTATCAAACTATGTCGGGTCCACGTCTGGCCGCGGTCGTTTTTGATGCTTCCGAGGAACTGCGTGACCGTGCTGAGTTTAATCTGCAACAGGTACTGACTGGCTCAAAGCTGCTGGTCGGCGCTTTATGCCACGAGATTCGAAATATCTGCGGCGCCATTGCCGTTGTGCATTCAAAACTGTCGCGTGACACGCGCTTTGAAACCAACGAAGATTTCAGCGCTCTGGGAAGCTTGGTGGAGGGACTCGAAAAAATGGCGGGTCTTGAATTGCGGCAGACGACCCGTTCCGTCGCCGAAAGCACTAATGTTTCTTCGGTGTTGGAGGAGTTGCGCATTGTGATCGACTCTTCGTTTCGGGAGTCTGATATCTGCGTGCATTGGGAACAGCAGCCCGCTCTTCCGCGCGTTTGGGCCGACCGCCAATCACTACTGCAGATTTTTCTCAACATAGCCAAGAACAGCCAGCGCGCGCTCGACGGCCAACCGCGCAGGGAATTTACTGTCCGTACTCAGGTCAGCGCCGGCGCACTGATGGTCCGCTTCTTTGATAGCGGCCCTGGTGTTGCCAATCCGGAACGACTTTTCTCTCCGTTTCAAGAAGGCGCGCAAGCATCCGGTCTCGGGCTCTACTTGTCGCGAACTTTTGCGCGGGCTTTTCAGGGCGATGTCGATTATGAGCCGCAGCCGGAAGGCAGTTGCTTCGTGGTCATGCTTGCTATAGCCGGCGGCAAGACTTTATCGAACGTGAACGGAGCCACCTTCAGTGGCCCTAGCGTCGATGCGAAGGTATTGTCCGATGTCTAAGACGCGGCTCCTGTTGCTTGACGACCACACTCTCTTTCGCGCCATGCTGAGCCGGTTGCTCGGAACCGACGCGGATTTCCAGGTTGTGGCGGATTGCTCCACCATTCCCGAGGCTCTCAAAATTCTCAGCCGGGAGTCTATCGATTTAGTGCTCCTCGATTTCGATTTAGGCAAACGGGAGACGGGCTTTCAATTCATTCAGCAAGCCCGCAAGGTGGGCTATGAGGGCCGTATTTTCATTGTGACCGCCGGTATGACCGACGCCGACTACATAACCGCGCTTGGGTTCGGCATTTGCGGCCTCTTTCTTAAACACAGCTCGCCCGAACTATTGATTGAGGCGATCCACAAAGTGATGGCCGGCCAAACTTGGATCGACCAGCGTTGCATTCAAGGCTTAGCCGGCGCCATTGCCAACCACAGCGCCGCGCCTCGCCAAAATGAATTGACCGAGCGCGAGACACACGTTCTTAAAGGTGTATTTACCGGTCTGAGTAACAAAGAAATCGGCACCCAGCTCAATATTTCGGAGGCGTCTGTTAAATCCGCGCTCCAGCAGCTTTTTACGAAGACCGGAGTAAGGACGCGCAGCCAGTTGGTTCGGGTCGCTTTGGAGGAATATGGAACTACCTTGGGGCCTTCATAATATTAAGTGAAATGGCTAAGATCATGACCGCGGGCGAAGCCATTGTCGCTTCGCTCGAAGCGAATGGCGTTCACACTGTGTTCGGCCTGCCCGGCGTGCAGATGTATCCGCTGTTCGATGCGCTGTACAAACGCAAGCAAACGATCCGCACAGTTGCTTCACGTCACGAACAAGGCTGCGCTTACATGGCCTACGGTTTCGCGCAATCTACCGGTCAGCCCGGCGTCTTTACGGTAGTGCCGGGTCCTGGCGTTCTCAATGCAGGAGCCGCGCTCAATACGGCTTGGTCAGCGAATGCGCCGGTCCTTTGCATTACAAGCGATGTCCCGACTGCGTTCATCGGCAAACGCCGTGGTCACTTGCATGAAATGCCCAATCAACTCGGGACACTTCGTTCATTTGTAAAATGGGCCGAGAAGGTCGACCGGCCTGCCGATGTTCCCGCCGTCATCAATGAAGCCTTCCGCCAGATGCTGAGCGGCCGGCGAGGTCCTGTGGCCGTGCAGATTGCCTGGGACGTCCTCGCAAGCAGCGAAGCTGTACCCGACGCTACAGCCGCACAAATCGAGCCACCCAAGAGTGAATCCGTTGAACGAGCCGCCCAACTTCTCTCCCGCGCAAAACGGCCCATGATCATGGTCGGCAGCGGCGCGCAGCATGCGGCAAAGGAAGTGTTGGCGCTCGCTGAAGCATTGGATGCACCGGTAACCAGCTTTCGTGGCGGGCGCGGCATCGTTGCTGAAGATCACCCGCTGGGACTTTCCAACTATGCGGCTTCGCGTCTCTGGCCGCAGGTAGACGTTCTTCTCGGCATCGGTTCCCGGCTCGAACTGCCCTATCTGCGTTGGACCAACAACTACATGCAGTACAACGCTGTTGCCACCGCCCCGCCGCAACTCATCCGCATTGATATCGATCCCGAGGAGATGAGCCGCCTGAAACCGCATGTGGCCGTCATCGGGGATTCAGCGGTAGCTGTGAAGGCGTTACTCGAAACCGTCAACGGGAATCGCACTCGTCAACGTGACCTTATCGCCGGCGCCAAGGCTCTCGCGGCTCGTTCCATTCAAAAGATCCAACCCATGGTGAGCTATCTGGAAGTCATCCGTCGCGTCCTGCCGCGCGATGGTTTCTTTGTTCGTGAGGTGAATCAAATTGGCTTTGCCTCTTGGTACGCCTTCCCGGTGTACGAGCCCCGAACCTACATCAGCGAAGCCTTCTCTGGAACTCTCGGCTACGGTTTTCCCACTGCGTTAGGCGTCAAAGTTGCGAATCCGGATAAGGCGGTTGTGTGCGCCAGTAGTGACGGCGGCTTCCTCTTCAGCCTGCAAGAACTCGCATCAGCCGTGCAGGAAAAGATCAACCTCGTCACTTTGGTCTTCAATAATAATGCCTTCGGCAACGTGCGCCGCGATCAAGAACTTGGGTTTGACCACCGCATCATGTGCGCTGAATTACAGAACCCCGACTTTGTCAAATTGGCGCAATCGTTTGGCGTAGAAGCCCATCGCGCCGATTCGCCGGAGGCTCTCGAACCTCTGCTTCGACAGGCGTTCTCAGCAGAACATCCGGTTCTCATTGAAGTGCCCATTCCCCGAGGCAGCGAAGTCTCACCTTGGGAATTCGTACACTTCAAGGAATGAAGATTTTTCTGTTAAGTCTTTTCGCCCTCTGCATCGCCCCGGCGCAGCAACTCCGTTTCGGCATCATTGGAACCGACACCTCGCATGCCGGCGTCTTCACCAAGACGTTAAACGAAATGGGCCAGCATGTAGTCGCTGCCTTCAAAGGAGGCAGTCCGGACATCGAAGAGAGCGCCAGCCGGGTGGATAAATACGCCGCCGATTTGCAAACCAATTGGGGCGTCAAGCTTGTCGAGAGGATATCAGACCTCTGTCCGCTGGTTGATGGCATCCTGCTCGAAAGCGTGGATGGCCGCCCGCATTTGGCGCAGTTCCGTGAAGCTGTTCAATGCGGCAAGCCCATCTTCATTGACAAGCCGCTTGCGTCTACGGTCGAAGATGCCAAGGAAATCGACAAGCTTGCGAAAGAGAAACACATTCCGTGGTTTAGTTCGTCGTCTTTGCGATACGGCGCAACGGCGGAATTGCAGTCACCGGATTCCGTTGGCGCGATCGTTTGGGGTCCCGGTCCAACCGAGCCACATCACAAACTGGAAATGACCTGGTATGGAATCCATGCAATAGAGATGATCTATACTTTGCTCGGCCCTGGTTGCAGCGAAGTGAGCGCCACGAAATCAAGTGACGAAGATGTTCTGGTCGGCCGTTGGAAAGACGGCAAGCTCGGCACTGTTCATTTACAAAGGCCTTATGGAAAATTTGGCGCCGTCGTGTTCCTGAAGAAGAATAAGTTGTTGGCCGCGCCCGAGATTGCGGTTGACTACGTGCCGCTCGTAAAAGAGATTGTCACCTTCATGCAGACGAAGAAGCCACCCGTGCCGAACGCAGTGACGCTCGAAATTTTCGCGTTTATGGATGCGGCACAACGTAGCGAAGCCGCGGGTGGCAAATCCATGCCGTTGGTTCAGTGATGCAGAGCATTCTGGAATTGACGCCGCCGAAGGCTGACGCGCGTCTCGCCTGGGGCAAGGGTGCGGATCAGTTCGGCGATCTTCGCGTTCCGAAGGGCAAGGGTCTCTTCCCGGTAGTCATCTTTATTCACGGCGGCTTCTGGCGCGCGGCATATGATCTAAATCACGCGGGCCATATTTGCGCCGCGTTAACGCAAGCGGGTTATGCCACCTGGAATTTGGAATACCGCCGTATTGGCGAAGCTGGTGGTGGCTGGCCCGGAACAATGGACGATGTTCTCGCGGGCGCGCAATATCTGCCCAAGCTGGCGAGTAAATATAATCTCGACATCAACAAGGTCGTGGCGGCCGGGCACTCCGCGGGCGGGCAACTAGCTCTCTGGCTCGCCGCTCAGAGCGTAGCTTTGCGCGGCGTCACCTCGCTAGCCGGTGTTTGCGACCTGCGCCGCGCCTGGGAGCTCAAGCTGAGTAACACCGTGGTCGAACAACTCTTGGGAGGTACGCCGAAACAAGTGCCCAAACGCTATGACTTGGCGTCTCCCATCGAACTCCTTCCCATGAAAACCCCGCAACGCCTCTTGCATGGAACCGCTGATAACATAGTGCCATTCGAAATGAGCGAACATTTCGCGCGTAAATCGCGTAACGCCAAACTGGTCAAATTGGATGGCGCTGGGCACTTTGAATTGATCGATCCGCGCGCGAAGGAGTGGGCGACAGTGCGAAAGAATATCACCGAATGGTAAAGCGTCTTCCCGCGGTATTGAGCCCATGGCAGGCACTGGGCGTTGTCGTCGGTGGAACCATCGGCGCGTCGATTTTCCTGGTACCATCCGTCATCGCGCAACGCGTTCCCTTCTTGGCCGGCGCACTCGGTATCTGGTTCATCGGCGCTGCCATCGCATTTGCAGGTGTCCTTACCTTTTCCGAACTTTCCGCCATGCTGCCCGAAGCGGGAGGTGGCTACGCCTACATTCGAGCGGCTATGGGACCAACGTTCGGATTTCTTTTCGCTTGGACCGATTCGTTCTTGATTCGCTCCGGCGCGGCCGCCGCGATCAGCTTCACATTCGGCATCTATTTTGCCCAGATTGTTCCGCCGCCCGCCGGCACGCCCTTGCCACTATGGGAAGGCGGTGCAGCGATTATTCTGATTGGGCTTCTGAGTGTCGTGAATACATTCGGAGCGCGCGCCGGCGCCGGCGTACAAGTTGCGGGTATGATTATGAAAACAGGGGCGCTTTCGTCAGCGCTCTTGTTGCCGCTACTTTTGTGGCACGGCCCGAACAATCTCAAGTCCGCTCCCTTCCTTCCGCAGGCGGGAGTCGCGGTAGGCGCAAGTTTATTGGCGGCGATGACTCCCGTGATGTGGACCTATGCCGGCTGGGAGCAACTCGCACATCTAGGCGAAGAGATTCGCGACCCTGGAAGGAATTTGCCACGCGTTTTCGCGGGCGGGCTAACTCTGATCGGCATGCTTTTTCTCATGGTCGCCGTGGGCATTCATTATGTCTTGCCGTACGACGCCGTAGCGAAGAGTGAGGCAGTGGGAGCCGATTTATTTCGAGCGTTGTTCGGGCCGCCTGGTGTGCGCGTAATCTCCACTGTCATCCTGCTTTCGGCTGTCGTCACGGCAAACGGCGCGATCTTGGCAGGTTCACGCGCCGCGTTTGCAGTTGCCCGCGATGGCGATGCGCCGCAATGGCTCGGACGGGTAAACGGATTTCAAGCTCCAGCGAATGGCGTGATCGCAATTGGCGGTTGGGCGATTGTTCTCATTGCCCTCAGCGTTGCGGCCATGATTGTGCAAATGCCAACAAGCTGGCCTGCCTTTGTGCGCTCGTTGCAGAGTCGGCCTTTGTTCGACGTGCTGATTTCCTACGTCATGTTCGGCTATCTACTGTTTCAAGGCTTGGTGTCGCTCAGCTTAATTCTGCTGCGGCGCGCACATCCAGAATGGCGGCGGCCGTTCCGCGTGCCGGGCTATCCGTTCACACCCATCGCCAGCATCGCCGCAACCATCTTTCTGATGGTCGCGGTTGCGCAGTCGAATACGGTGGAAGTGATTGCGGGCCTGTGCCTGATAGCGGCCGGTCTGCCCGTTTGGTGGATTTTTGACCGCGGCAAAAGCCGCCATTTCGTTAGCGTTTCTTCCTGACCAAGCGCCGTGCCGTCAGTACTGCGCCGGGGTTCGCCGAAAATGCTTGCGCGGTCA
>Ga0302319_10011893_pt1 | contig 16479 bp, 17 predicted proteins | sample Bog_T0_2_FD_203319 | JGI IMG/M metagenome (GOLD analysis project Ga0302319, IMG submission 203319) | Peat permafrost microbial communities from Stordalen Mire near Abisko, Sweden - Bog_T0_2 | ecosystem: Environmental > Terrestrial > Soil > Wetlands > Peat | place: Sweden: Abisko, Stordalen Mire...
CGCCGGAACCCCGCAACCATATCCAGATTGTGTGGGGCGGCCGGCGGCATCGGATGGGGCTTGAGAGCTTCTGCCTCAATCTGCCGGTGTGCTGGGCGCGAGCCTAGAAGAGGCATCGTATACTCTCCAGGCGCTTGCGCGGGGCGGCAACTTCGGTGATTCTGAGGCCAAAGTTGCCGTTGATCAGCACTACTTCGCCGCGGGCCACGATCTTGTCCCCAACAATCAGATCGACCGGGTCGGCGATATGCCGGTCCAGCTGAACCACATCCCCCGGTCCAAGGTCGAGGATCTCGGCCAAGGGCATCTCTCTGCACCCGAAGCGCAGCGAAGCGTCCAGCTCGACATCGAGCATCAATTCGATACCCGAGTTGAGCGGAGGGCAAGGCGGGGGACCAGGCGGAGGCGCGGGTGCGGGCGGGGGGACGGCCGCTGCACCTGCGGGTTCGGCCTTCGCCGCCTGCGGAGCTTTCACCTCGTCCCGGACAAGGATCGTCCACGCCTGGTCGGCCGACTTCAACTGGAAGGCACGCGAGATCTTGCTCTCTCCATCCGTCGGCGCCCAGGTTTCAATGCGGCATTTCCTGCCGGTGGAAGCCAGAAGCTCGCCAATAGCCGACTCGGCCACTTCGCGCAATAGCTCACCCCAGCCGGCCTTCTGGTCCGTCCCTTCCCCCAACAGCGGCGAAGCAAGAATGGTGCCGTCGAGCACCACGGCGAAGCGGCCTATAAGGTCCCCTGCGATGGTTGCGGCAAACCCGAACGAGTCCGGAACCAGCGGCTTGGGCAGCGATTCGGCCAGCTGCGGCTCTCCAGCCAACGCCTGCTGAAACAGAGCCGTCGCGGTGCCGATCCAACAGTCGAGGTAGCCCTTCATCTTCCAGCCTCCGATATGAGCCTGCCGAGGCGCGCTCCGCGGTGAAGTCCCTGGCGAATCGCCGCCGCATGCGATAGCGCCTGGCCGCCCACCTGCCAGACCGGCTCCGTGTTCGCAGGCAGGTCGAGGCGCAGCATCGACCCTATCTCGAGGTTTTCAATCTCGCTGGCCCGGAGCCGCACTGTTGGCAATTGCAGGCTTCCCCCAAATTGGATCCGGCGCGCCGCCGCCTCCATCTTGGCCCGCGTCTCCCCGGCGTGGCGGCGGCTCCGGCCCCAGTCCGATGTAAGCCGGCGCAGGATGGTGTTGGCCACCACCGCGGGAAAAGCCAGGTTAAGCAGGCCGGAGCTGTGCGGCATGCGAATCTCGAAGCTCAGGCAGAGGGTTTTCTCGGTGACCGCCATGATCCGCGCTACCTGGGTCTGCATCTGGCGGCGCTCGAAGTTGAAGCTCAGCCCCACCGGCTGCCATGCCGCGGTCAGCTCGCGGCAGATGATCTCGACCACCGACCCCAGAATCGATTCCTCGATGTCGGTCAACTCCCGCAGCGGGCCTTCCTTGCCGTCGCCGCCGAGCAGCAGGTCGATTACCGGCGGGGCCAGAGCCAGATCCAATTGCAGAACAGAAAGCGCTCCCAATGGCTCCAGCCGAACCGAGGCCACATAGCTTATCTCCGGAATCCGCAGCAGAAACTCGTTGAACTGTATCTGCTCGGCGGAGACCAGATTGACCTGAAACCGTGTGCGCAGCCATGCGGCCAGATTGTGGGTCAGGTTGCGGGCGAACAGATCATTGAGCATGCTGATGGCGCGGAGCTGCTCGGTCGATATCTGGCCTGCGGAGGAAAAGTTATAGGGCACGACCCGTGCCCTAACCTCGGCCGGAGCATCCGGGGTCGCGCTGCGCGCAGCCTGGAAAAGCGCGTCGATCTCGTCCTGTTTGAGGGTCTTTTCCATTTTTCCGGATCGCCTTTCGGTTTCTTAACCCGCACCAACAGCTTCTTGGCTCAGCGCCGCGAACCCGCGGCTGTTTTACGCGCCCCAGGGCCGCGCTGCAGCGCACCACGCGCCGCGAGGTCTTTGAGCGCCGCTCTCAAATGCACCACCGCCGAGGCGTGAACCTGAGAGACCCTGGACTCCACCACGCCCAGAGCCAGGCCGATCTCGCGCATGGTCATCTCTTCGAAGTAATAGAGGGTCATCACCAACCGCTCGCGATCCGGAAGATGCGAGATCGCATCGGAGAGACGCTCTTCAAGCTCGCCCCGCAGGCATTGGAAGAGCGGATCCTCCTCGGGACGGCCGGGCACATAGGCCAGCTCTTCCTCGCCCGAGTCTTCATTGCGCTCCATGTGCAGCGTCCCAATCTCCAGACCCTTCAGGTCGCCGAGGAGTTGCTGGTATTCATCCAGGCTGAGCGCCATCTCGGCCGCAACTTCGCCCTCCCCCGGGGGCCGGCCCATCCGCGCCGTCAACACGCGGATCGCTTCTTCCACAGCCCTGCCCTTGCGGCGCAACTCGCGCGGGCTCCAGTCCAGCGTCCGCAGACTGTCAAGGATTGCTCCCCGGATGCGAAACTGGGCGTAGCTGCGGAACTGAACCTTTTTCGCAGGATCGAACTTTGCAAAGGCGTCCATCAGCCCCACCACGCCGGCCGATACGAGGTCTTCGATGTCTACATGCTGCGGAAGCCGCTCGTGGATGCGCCGGGCTAGAAAGCGAACGATGGGCAGATGCTCGAGCAGCACCCGCTCCTGCTCGCTGTTCAACATCCCAGGCCCCCCCGGGTTGGGAGGATACCCATCCAGCGTCATGCCGCGGCGCATGGCGCCTTGAGTGAATGATCCGGAATTTATTGTTCCAGGATTTACTGATCCAGCGGTTACTGTTCCAGCCGTTTCCAGTCCCATCTTGCACCCCTGTTTCCCTGTCGCCCCATTGAGCAAAAATCCAAAACTTTGTCAAACCGCAACCACGTCCTCGCTCACCGCACCGTTCCGACCGGCCGCAACCGAATGTCCGCCGGAATCTCCGCTGCGGCCACCACCGACAGCCGAGGCACCACCGGCTCCAGCCAGCGCTTGACGTGATAGCGAGCCGGACTTGGACAAAGAAGCACGGGAAGAGCCGCGGCAGAGGCCCCGCCGATAAGCTGCCTCACAGAATCGGTCAGCCGGCGCACCACCGGCGTCGCCGGAGCCGTCTGCGCGGCCAGCAGCCGTTGCGCCGAGTCCGGCGCGAGTGTGGCCAGAATCTCCTCCTCCAGCGCCCCGTCGAGCAGCAGGACCGGCAACTGTCCATCCTGGTCGAGAAGCGGGCGGATCAGGCGGCGTCCCAAGGCCTGGCGGGCAGCCTCGACCAGCGCAACGAGGCTTTTGTTTACCGGAGCAGTCTCGATCAGCGCTTCGAGAATCGAGCCCAGATCGCGGATCGAGACTCGCTCCCGGAGCAACTGCTCCAGCACGCGGCCCACCTCGCCCAGTTGCAGGAGCTTTGGCACCAGCTCTTCCATGAGCTTGGGATGGCTGTCATTCAACGAATCGAGCAGCCTTTTAGTCTCTGCGCGGCCCAGCAGCTCCCAGGCGTGGCGACGGATCAGCTCCCCAAGGTGCGTGGTGATGACTGTAACCGCATCCACCACCGAGTAGCCGGAGGCGATTGCCTGGTCCTCCAGCTGCGGCGCAATCCAGATGGCCGGAACGCCAAAAGCCGGCTCGCGAGCCTCCTTGCCGGCCAGGGGGCGGCGGCGCGGGTCGCCGGAGACAGCCAGAAGCTGCGTTCCCTCGGTCTGCCAGCGTCCAATCTCCATGCCGCGCAGCGAAAACAGGTACTCCCGCGGCTTCAGGCGCAGGTTGTCGGAGATATGCACCGGCGGGACCAGGAAACCCATCTCGGAAGAAAGGTGCCGTCGCAGCGAGCGAACCCGGTTCAACAGCTGGCCGCCCTGCTTCTCGTCCACCAGCGGAATCAGCTGGAAACCGATCTCAAGCGTCAGCTCTTCGAGCTTCAGCAACTGCGCCAGATCGGCCCCCTGGGCCTCGGCGGCCTTTTTCTTCTCGCCCACTGCCGGCTCGGGTGGCGGCGCCAGCGCAGCCCGCCTGGATACGGCGCGCCCTCCCAGGAAAAGCGCTCCGGCAACGGCAAGGAAGGCAAGCTTGGGCAGGCCTGGAATCAGGCACATAGCTCCTGAGACCAGGCTGGCCAGGTAGAGCGTGCCCGGCTTGGCGAGGAGCTGCTGACGGATTTCCGATCCCAGCAGTCCGGCCGAGTTAGCCCGCGTCAGCGTGATTCCGCCGGCAATTGATACCAGCAGCGAGGGAATCAGCGTGACCAGCCCATCGCCCACCGTGAGAACGGTGTAGGTGCGGGCAGCCTCGGCCAACTCAACTCCCTGCTGCAGCGTGCCGATCAGCAGGCCGGCAACAATGTTGATCCCGGTAATCAGAATCGTCGCCAGGGAGTCGCGCTGGTTGAAGCGGGCCGCGCCGTCCATGGCTCCGTAAAACTCGGCTTCCCGTGCAATGGCCTGGCGCCGCCGTCTGGCTTCCTGCTCGTCGATCAGCCCGGCATTCATGTCGGCGTCAATGGCCATCTGCTTTCCGGGCAGCGCGTCCAAAGTGAAACGGGCCGTAACCTCAGCTGTGCGCACGGCGCCATGAGAGACCACTAAGAATTGAATGGCGATGAGGGCCAGAAACAGGACGAATCCCACCACATAGTTGCCGCCCACCACGAACTGCCCGAATGCTTCAATGACTTTGCCGGCGGCGTCCGTGCCTTCCGAGCCGTGAAGAAGAATTCGCCGGCTGGAGGCGATGTTGAGAGCCAGCCGAAACAGGGTCAGCAGAAGCAGCAATGTGGGAAAAACGCTGAGCTCCACGGCGCGGCGAATCTGCACCGCGGTGAGAAACACGATGATCGATGCCGCCATGGAGACGGCGAGCAGGAAGTCGAGGGCGGCTGCCGGCAGCGGCACCAGCATGACAAACACCACGCTGATGGCGGCGAGTGGAAGAATGTAGTCTCGCATCCGCCGCCAGATCGATTGAACCGGAGGTGCGCCGGCAACTAGAGCCGTGGTGCTCATCGCAAGTCTCCTGGGCCACGCACGGTGTCGTCCTTTTGGCCCGGTGTGCTGGCAGGTTTGCCAGGTTCGGGAGAAGCCGCGCCGGGCCGCGCCGCGCCCGCCGGCGCCTTGGCGTTGGCCTGAGCCCTGGCCTGGGCTCGCATCGCGGCTTCGCGGGAGCGCCGTTCCCTAAGCTCTGACTCGACACGCTGGCGGTAGAGGTAGGCCAGAATCGCGGCCACGGCTGCGTAGAGCTCCACCGGAATCGGCTGGCCCACTTCGACGGATCTGTAGAGAGACCGGGCCAGCGGCGGGTTTTCGACGATCGGCACTCCCGCCCAGCGCCCCTCGCCTTTGATCTCTTCGGCCAGCAGGTTCCGCCCCTTGGCCACCATTTTGGGCGCTTCCATGGTGGTGAAATCGAATGCCAGCGCAACCGCGTAATGCGTTGGATTGGTCAAAATTACCGCGGCCTTCGACACATCCTGCTTCACCCGTTTGCGCCGCATCTGGCGCTGCAGGTTGCGGATACGGCCCCGTATCTGGGGATTGCCTTCGGTCTGCTTCATCTCATCGCGCATGTCCTCGCGGCTCATCTTGAGGCGCGACTCGCGGCTCTGCCACTCCACCACGTAGTCGATCGCCGACCAGCCGAACAGCAGCCATGAGGCAGCCAGCAACAGCCCGTAGATATCAGACCCAAGCATTTCCAGGCGCACGGTCGAGAACGGCGGCAGGGTCAACTGGCGGCCGATGCGCTGCACAGCGAAGACAGCCAGCGCCGCTGCCGGGATGAGAGACTTTGCCAGCCGGGCAGCGGCTCGCAGCGAGAACAGGTTTTTGACATTGGAGATGGGGTTGATGCGGTCCGGTTTGAAGCCGATGGCCTCGACATGGATGTTGACGCCCCCGGTCTGCACAACCCCCATGCTCAGCGCGGAGGCCGCGACCGCTGCCATGACGATGGCCGAAGGCCCGAGAATGGTGAGAGCCAAACGACGGAGCGCGAAGAGTGTCGGCTGCACGGTCGACGGCTCCCAATGAGACGCCGCGCCGAGGTCAAGAAACCCGGCGTATGCCGTCCGCCATGCCGCAAGAATGCGACCGCCCAGCTCCCCCAGCACCATGACCCCGGCCAGCGTTCCGGCCGCCGCCGACAGTTCACGGCTGTGCAGAATGTCGCCATCTTTGCGCGCCTGCTCGCGGCGATGCTGGGTTGCCTGTTCGGTGCGTTCTCCGGCCATCGGCTTTAGCCCCCCAGTCCGTGCATGCCGCCGCCGGCCGGGGCTGAGATCAGCCGCTCCGCCAGGTCAAGCAGGCCTGCGAATCGAGCTTCGATAAACCGGGGCCACAGGGCCAGAGAGCCCATCAGGAGGGCAAATCCTGTGAGTGTTTTGATGGGGACGGTGAGCGACATAACCGGCAACTGGGGGCTGAGCTTTCCCAGCAGAGAGACGGCTACCTCGACCAGCATGGTGGCCGCCAAGACTGGAGCGGCCAGCTCCACCGCGGCCAGAAAGATGCCCCCTGCCGCACGCACGATGGCCAGCCCGGTCTCCGGCGCCAGCGCGTAGCTCCCCAGCGGAACCACGCGGCAGCTGCGCACCACTGACGCCAGCATGATTCTGTCGAAACCGGCCGCGATAATTACCAGCGTGCCCATGAGCGAAAACAGATCGCCCAGCAGCGGCGTCTGGATGTTCGAGGTGGGGTCCATCAAATTGACCATGGAAAAGCTGAACTGGACCCCGGCAATCTGCCCGGCAAAGAGCATCATCTCGTTCAGCAGCGTCAGCGTCAGCCCGTAGACCAGTCCCACGGCCAGTTCTCCCAGCAGCGCCGAGAAGCCAATCGTCAATTGAGCATGCGGCAACTCCGCCACGAGCGGAGCCAGCAGCCAGGCCACGGTGCCGACGAAGACAGCCTTGGTGCGCAGGGGCAGAGCCGTGGACGAAAAGAAAGGAGCAAACGCCACCATCCCGCTCACCCGCACCAGGGCCAGCACCATGGCGGAGAGAAAGCTGCTCCAGTCGAGTTCGGCGGCGTGCGGCATGCTACTCCTTGAGCCGCTAGCTGCTAGCTTCTAGCCTCTAGCTCTGGTTTTCGGGCACCTGTCTACCTGCTAAATCGAGCGGCCCCACATAAATGACCGACAATGTGCTGGAAGCCGACAGCTAAAAGCTGCGTTCTTTACCCCAGAAATCGATGAAAGTCGGTCATCAGCAGCACGGTATAGGCCGCCATACGGCCCAGAAACCACGGCATGCCAACCAGCAGAATCAAGCAGATGACTGCCAAGCGCGGCACGGTGGTCAGCGACTGCTCCTGCAGGCTGGTCAGGGTTTGCACCAGGCTCAAAAGGAAACTCAGCAGCGCGGCGGCAATCAACAGCGGAGCGGCCAGAATCATCGATTCCTTCATCAACTGGCGCAGCAGCTCGGAAACCATGTCCGGGGTCATCGCACTCCTTTCAGAAGCTCAGCCCTTAGAAACTCTTCAACAGCGAACCAGCCAGCAGATTCCACCCATCTACCATCACAAAAAGCAGGATCTTCAAGGGTGTCGAAACCACCACCGGAGGCAACTGAAACATGCCGATTGAGGTAGTCACCGATGCGGTTACCATGTCGATCAGAAGGAACGGGAGGAAGAGCACCGCGCCGATCGAAAATCCCGCCTTCAATTCGGACAGAATGTAGGCCGGGACGACGACCCGCATGGGCAGATCGTCCGGCGTATTGGGCCGGGCCACCTGGCCTGCGGCGGTAAACAGGGCCAGGTCCTTTTCGCGCGCGTAGCGCAGAAGAAAGCGCTTCACCGGCTGCGATCCCAGATCAATCGCCTGCGTGCCGGTGATCTGCCCGGCACGATAGGGCTCGACTGCCTGCTGGTCCACCTGCATCAAAACCGGGGTCATCAGGAACCAGGTCATCATCAGCGCGAGCCCCATCAGCGTCGGGTTGGAGGGCGCGGTCTGCGTTCCCAGGGCCTGGCGGAGGAAGTGGAAGACCACCAGCAGGCGCACCATCGGCGTCATGGCCATCAGGATGGCCGGGAGAAGCGTAACCAGGGTGAGGACCAGGAGAATCGTCCACGGAGTCGAGTCCGAGGGGTGAAGCCGCTGGGTGAGATCGGGCAGCAGCGAAACCGGCGCCGGCGCAGCCACGCTTCGTGACAACGCAAGCAGGGTTACCATGAGATCCTCGTCGTTCTGGCGGACAAGGATGCCCTGGACGGCAAGCCGCCTGCGCGAATCCCAGCCCATCGTCGCGCCGCCTGGCCCAGGGTTGAATCGAGTGCAAAAAACGCAGGAGTGCCCTCCGGCGAGGTAGCCACCAGGAAGCGGCGTCCTTCGGCCTCAACCAATGCCAGCGATTGCCGTGGCGCCAGCGCAATTCGCTCCAGCACCGTGAGCCTGGATGGAGAACGGCGCACCGCGCTCAATCGCTGAAGCAGCCAACCGGCGACTCCACCGACGGTTCCTTCCGTTTTCCCTGATGCTCGACTCGATTCCTGTGCCATCGCTGCTTCGTCTCTTTCTTTCCCCAAAATTGAATGCCTGCCGAAAGCCGCTAGACCAGCCTGGTCAGCCGCACTGCCAACTGTGTATCGATCACTTCAAACTCGCTCCATGCCAGCTGTACCTGTCTGGCCGCCAATGGAACGTCTTCCCCATGCCCCCATCCGGACTCGATGAGGTGGCTGGGCTCAAGCGACAGCAGATTGCGCACGCGAAAGTTCCGCACCGGGACCGAAACGTCCAGTTCCACTGGCAACCGGGCCGCCGCCGGGGTGAGCACAATTGTTGACCCTGGCTGCGGCAAAGCGGGCGACTGCATCAGCGCCTGCTCCAGGGCCGCCGCACCAAGCCCTGAAGCTGTCGTTTCTTCCTGCTGCGCAGAAACCGATGGAAGTGAGGAGGCCATGTACCGGAGAAGCGTGCAGTACGGTGACCAGAAGATTGGTGGGATGGTTGGAGAATTCACAGGATGAACGCCGCACTCCGCGAGATTTCGCAGCACGGTACCGCCAACCCGCTTCGCTGCTACACTGAAATAGAGCGGTAACCTGCGCTTTTCCGCCACGGGGGACCGCGAACCGCGTTGATATTGAGGAAAAGAACAATGTCCGAACAGAATGAAAGCAAGAGCTTTACAGGAACCAGCCTGCGGTTGAAGATTGGTTTGGCCGAGATGCTGAAGGGCGGCGTCATCATGGACGTGATGAACGTTGAGCAGGCCCGGATTGCTGAGGAATCCGGCGCGACTTCCGTGATGGCCCTGGAGCGCGTCCCGGCCATGATCCGCGCCGAAGGCGGTGTAGCCCGCATGGCCAAACCCAGCCTGATCAAGCAGATCATCCAGGCGGTTTCCATTCCGGTGATGGCCAAGGCCCGTATCGGACACTTTGCCGAAGCGCAGATTCTCCAGGAGCTTGGCGTCGACTTCATCGATGAGAGTGAAGTCTTGACTCCGGCCGACGAGGCGCACCACATCGACAAGCACGCTTTCACCACGCCATTTGTCTGCGGAGCGCGCAACCTGGGCGAGGCTCTGCGCCGCATTGCCGAAGGCGCGGCCATGATCCGCACCAAGGGCGAAGCTGGCACTGGCGACGTGGTTCACGCCGTCCAGCATATGCGCCAGATCACCAGCGAGATGCGCGCGCTTACCGTCCTGACCGAGCAGGAGCTCTACAAGGCGGCCAAGGACCACCAGGCGCCCTACGAACTGATCCGCATGGTTGCGAAGACCGGGAAGCTCCCGGTGCCCAACTTCTCCGCGGGCGGCATTGCCACGCCGGCCGATGCGGCTCTGATGATGCAGCTGGGCGCAGAGGCCATCTTCGTTGGTTCCGGAATCTTCATGAAGGAACGCGCCACGCCGCTGGATGTCGAAAACGATCCCAAGGAGCGCGAGGAAGCAGTTAGCCGCGCCAAGGCAATTGTCATGGCTACCACCCACTTCAACGATCCCAAGATCCTTGCAGAAGTCTCCGAGCAGGTCACCGGGACCATGAAGGGTCTGGCTGCCGCTGGATTAGAAGAGTCTCAACTTCTGCAAACCCGGGGATGGTAGGTTCTTCGGGAATGGGGGAGAACTCCAGGTTGGTCGAAAGGGTCAAGCGGTCCCGCATCGGCGTACTTGCCATCCAGGGTGACTACGCCGCCCATGCGGAAGCGCTGTCCGACTGTGGCGCAGAGCCTGTCGAGATTCGCAAGCCGGATCAACTGGCCGGCCTCGACGGCCTGGTCCTTCCCGGCGGCGAGTCAACGACGATGCTCCGTTTCCTGGAGAAACACAGTTTCTTCGAGGCTCTCCAGGAGTTCGGCGCGACTCGGCCCATTTTTGGCACCTGCGCCGGCGCAATCCTGCTGGCGCGCGAAGTCCTGAACCCGCCCCAGCGCTCACTCGGCCTGCTGGACGCAGTCGTCGAGCGCAATGCTTACGGCCGGCAGATCGATTCGGCAATCCTCAACAGGGCGACCGCCCTTCCCGGTGGTCCGCTGGAGATGGTCTTCATTCGCGCTCCGCGATTTGTCGAGACCGGTAGCGAAGTCGAGGTCTTGGCCCAACGGGATGGCTCCCCGGTGCTGGTGAGGCAGGGCAAAGTCATGGCTTCGACTTTTCATCCCGAACTCTCTGCCGATCGACGAGTCCACGGCATGTTCGTCGATATCGTCAACGCACAGCGAAAAAAATAATCGGCAAGTTTGAAATTCTGCAAGTCTGCTCCAAATATGGGTGCGTCAAATCCAAAGTGAGAGTAATCTGATCTGCACAGAGGCCAGAATGCCGTCCATCTTTACGCCCACCCCAGCGGAAACGGAACGGAAAGAACCGGGAATTGGCGGAAAACCGCCGGTTGACCGGCGCCCCACCGGAGGTAACGGAGGTGGCGGCGACGACGAGTGGCGGAATGAACGGCGCGGTCCGCGGGAACTGCTGCACAAAGTTCGATTCTTTGTTCTCTCCGCGCTGGCAGCGGATATGCTCTTCTTCGCCGTGCTGGTATTGTTCTTTTTTGCGCGCCAGGCGGGTATCCGCATGGACCCGCGCACGCATGAGTTTGTCGGCGACTGGCGGCCCATCGTACTGCCGCGCATCCTCTACTTGAACACCATTGTGCTTTTGTTCAGCAGCGTGACCATGGAGTTGGCTCGCCGCAAGATCTTTCGCGAGATCGACGTCCTGGAAGAATGGCTTGGCCTTGGCCGTCCCGCACTGCGAAATACCCTGCCCTGGGTTGCAGCCACGCTTGTCATGGGGATGTTGTTTCTTACCGGCCAGTGGGTTGCCTGGCGCGAGTTGACCGCCCAGGGCTTCGCGTTTGACCGCTGGTCAACGCCGGCAAGCTACTTCTTTTACGTGATCACCGGCCTGCACGCGGCCCATTTGCTTTTTGGCATCCTGGCGCTGGCCCTTTGCCTTTTCGCTCTCGGCTGGTTCAAGCGGGTTGAGTATAGGCAGATTGCCGTTGATTCAACCGCGTGGTTCTGGCACACCATGAGCGTGGCGTGGCTGGTCTTGTTTGCCGTTCTGGCGATGGGACAATAGAGGGATTTCCACGCTCGCGGTCGTGGTGGCCGGCTCAACGCGACGCAAAAAAACCAGGGCACTGCTTGCACGCGCCCCGGCCTGGAAAAAATCGTTATTGCGAAGGTTGTGAGTCCTACGCCGCGTGAAGATTCAACGCCGCGCGCAGACGTTCGCCCAGCGTCGGAACTACCGGGCATTCAAAGTAGACCTGGCGATTCAGGGCCATCAGCAATTGCACCGCTTCCAACTGGCTGCTGCCAGCTGTCATTCCAGTGCCCTCATGGACGAACTCGTCGGTGAGGTATTCAATGGCATGGCCAAGGATTTCAAGGGCATGCCCAGCCCTGGGGGTAATGCGCCGACGGCGGTTGGTCAGCACGCTGCTGGCAGATGCCAAATTTGTGGAAGCAGAAATCGAGAAATCAGCGGTCATGGAAGTTGCCATGTTTTTATCCTCTTCCTCTTCTTCGGCACCTTCGTATTCAGCTTTAAGAAACCGAGGTACCGTGTCCCGAAAGGAAACAATGAATTATCGCGTGCCCATTTTTAGATTGAAGTGATCTGGCTCACACCCGCTAGAATTTCAACCCCACAACATCAGAACCCAATTCCGCTCGTTGCGAGAGTATCAAGCAGGGTACTTTCAGCCGTCCGTTGCCCACACTGAAGATATAGTCGTGCAACAACTCGCGAGCAATCACCCGATTCGGGTCACCTATCCCACTTTCGTGTGCCCCGCACTTTCTCCACCAGTCTTCCATGCTCCCTGTCATCGGCAACTTGCCATCTGGCCCGTACCGCAATCCGCAAAGCATCGTGTCAGCGGGCGCAAAATCTCAGAAAACATCCAGCGCTCGAAATCGTGCGCGAATCGCTCATCTCGCGGGAAAAGGCTTTCTTTCTGCCCGTTTTGGCCCTGCCGCGGATGCAACCTGCCGCTCCCACAGCCTTGACGAGAGCAGGCTGAAAACCTAAGCTCAAACCAGCGTCCTGTTCGATCCAGGCTGGGGTTGCCTTTGGGCGGGCAGATGCAAGTTTGCGGATTCTTTCGGATTGGACGGCAATGGTCCCCTACTCCTGGCAATATCTCCCGCTGTTTATGCAGATTCTTGCAGTCATTCTGCTTGGTGTCGGGATGGTCGTCGGCTCGTATTTTGTCGGACGGCATCGCAACACAGCAACCAAACTGGCTGCCTACGAGTGCGGAATCGTCGCAGTCGGCGATGCCCGTGGCCGATTCAGCGTGCGCTTCTACCTGGTCGCAGTCCTTTTCATCCTCTTTGACGTGGAAGCGGTCTTCATGATGCCCTGGGCGGTGATTTACCGGAAACTGCCCGAAATCACGGGGTCAAGACTCTTTGGTTTCTGGGAGATGCTGGTGTATTTGGGATTTGTGGCCGTGGGCCTCTACTACATCGTGCGCAAAGGAGTCCTGGACTGGAGCCGGGACAGGGCGGACCTCTAGACATGGGCGACGATAAAACATATATCGGCAAGGGCGCGGTGCTGGAAGCCATGGCTGAGCACCCGGCAGTCGAGGCCATCGTGCAATGGAAGGTCGAAGCGCTTGCTGACGCAAAATTCGATTTCGGCGAATTGACTCTCACCATCGTTCCGGAGCAGATTGTCTCCGCTGCCTTGACTATGCGCGACGCCGGCTACAACTTCTTTGAAGATCTGACTGCGGTCGACTGGTTCCCTTCCTCGCCGCGTTTCCAGCTCAGCTACCACCTGGTTTCGCACGGGTTCAAGGAACGCATCCGGCTGCGCCTGCTTCTCGAAGCGGAAAATCCAGCTGTGGAATCCATCACATCGGTGTGGGCCGGTTCGGATTACTATGAACGCGAAGTCTTTGACCTGTTCGGCATTCGGTTTGAGGGCCATCCCAACCTGCGCCGCATCATGCTGCCCGAGGATTGGCAAGGCCATCCCCTGCGGAAGGACTATCCAGTTGAGGGGTATCGCTAAATGAGCAACCCGGCAGGCATGCCTGTTCTAGAACCCGCGGAGGGCGCCAAAGACCAGCACATGGTTATCAATATGGGGCCGCAGCACCCGGCCACCCATGGCGTTTTGCGGCTGGTGGTGGAGATCGACGGCGAAATCGTCGTTCGCATCTATCCTGAAATAGGCTATCTCCACACTGGCATCGAGAAGACCTGTGAAGCCAAGTTCTATCACCAGGTTGTACCCCTGACCGACCGCATCAACTACCTCGACCCACTGGCAAACAATCTCTGTTATGCCCTGGCCGTGGAAAAACTGCTGAACCTCGAAATCCCTCCCAAGGCGCAGTGGATGCGCGTTCTGCTTGCGGAGCTGAGCCGCCTCAATTCGCACCTCATCTGGCTCGGAACGCACGCCATGGATATTGGCGCCCTCACCGTCTTCCTCTACACCTTTCGCGAACGCGAAGACATTCTGCGCCTGTTCGAGGCTGTGGCCGGCCAGCGCATGATGACCAGCTATATCCGCATCGGTGGCCTGGCCATGGAGCCGCCCCTCGACTTCCTCGACCGCGTGCAGGGCTTTGTCCGCACCCTTCCTGAAAAGATCGATGAGTATTCGAACCTGCTCACCGGAAATCCCATCTTCCGCAACCGGCTCAAGGGTGTGGGACACCTTTCTGCCGCGGACGCGATTGCCCTGGGCGTCACCGGGCCTCCGCTGCGTGCTTCCGGTGTCGACTTTGACCTGCGCCGCGACATGCCCTACTCCAGCTACGAGAAGTTTCAGTTCAAGGTGCCCGTCTCAAACGATGCAGACTGCTGGGCGCGATACGAAGTTCGCCTCCTCGAGATGCGCGAGAGCGTAAAGATCATCAAGCAGGCGCTCGACGGCATGCCCGAAGGCGCAGTGAAGGCCGACGCGCCAAAGATCGTGCTTCCCGATCGCGAAAAGATGAAGACGCAGATGGAGGCGCTCATCCATCACTTCAAGATCGTCACAGAAGGCTTCGAAGTGCCCGCCGGCGAAGTGTTTCAGGGCATCGAATGCGGCCACGGGCAGATGGGCTACTATATCGTTTCGGACGGAACCGCCAAGCCGTACCGCGTACACATGCGGTACCCATCGTTTCCCATTTTGCAGGCGCTGGAAACGATGTGCAAAGGGCGGATGCTGGCCGATGTGGTCGCAGTGATTGGGTCGATTGATATTGTGCTGGGGGAGATTGATCGATAGGCACGAAAAGAGTTCTGAATGGGCGTGGCTTTAGCCGCGCCGCATAAGGCGAAGAATGAGCTGGGCTTTAGCCCCTGGGGGAATTCAGGTTGGGATCATCCGATGCAATTGAAAACGCTCCCAACCCATCAAACGAGCAGCTTTACATCGAACTTTGGGTATCCCTGGCTTCCCTGCTGCGCAGCTACACCGCGGCGCACGGATTGAACGGCAACCGCCAGGCCACAGTTGAGCTGGGTGAGGAAAAGATTCTGGTGCGGCACGGCGAGGACTGGTTATCACTGACACGTGCGGGCGCCCAAGTAGACTGGAAAAGGCAAGACGGAACACAGGGCAGACTCGAGTTCACGGAACACGGAAGACTATCGGGAAGCAACCCAGACAATGCAGGAGCAGGCGAGGAAGAGATGGATATGGCAGCCGAACGTTGGGCGCGCGAACTGATGCAGGAACCGAAGCGATGAGTCCAGAGACCATGAGCATCTTCTCACCCAAACTCGCGGCTCGCTTCGATGCGCTGGTCGAGAAGTACCCTGTGCGTCGTTCGGCGCTGGTTCCCATGCTTCTTTACGCGCAGGACGAGATTGGCTACCTCTCCGATGCGCTGATTGCCGAAGTAGCCGACCGCATCGGCATTACCGAGCTCGATGTTCGCAACGTTGCCACCTACTACTCCATGCTCCGCTTCAAGCCGGCCGGCAAATACAACGTCCAGGTCTGCACCAACATCAGCTGCATGCTGCGCGGCGCCTACGACTTGTTCGAACGTTTCCAGGATGAACTGGGCATCGGCCACAAGGGCGTCACCGCCGACGGAATGTTCTCTCTCGAAGAAGTCGAGTGCATCGGAGCCTGCTGCTGGGCCCCGGCCATCCAGGTCGACTACGACTTCCACGACGACCTAACACCGCAGCACGTCACTGGCATTCTGGAGACCTATCGCGGCCGGGCGCTGGCAGAAGGGAAAAAGTAAAAGATGCCGAGGCTGGTTTCACATCCCGATGAGGTCAAAGTCGTCAGCAAGCGCTTCGGCATGGGCGCAGCCAACATCGACCGCTATCTCGAACTCGGCGGCTACGAAGCCACAAAGAAATGCCTCGCCCAGGGGCCGGAATGGATCATCGATGAGATGAAGGCCTCCAGCCTTCGCGGACGCGGTGGCGCAGGCTTCCCCACCGGGCTCAAATGGTCCTTCGTTCCCAAGCGATCCGCCAAACCCAAGTATGTGCTGGTCAACGGCGATGAAAGCGAGCCCGGAACCTGCAAAGACCACCTGATCTTCCTGCACGATCCCCACGCGGTGATCGAAGGCACAATCATCGCGGGCCTCGCCATCGGCGCAAAAACCGGCTTCATCTACCTGCGCGGCGAGTATCGCTACCTCCTCGAAATCATGGAGAAGGCCGTTGCCGATGCCTACGAGAAGGGCTTTCTCGGCAAGAACATCTTTGGCTCCGATACTGAGTTCCAGATCATCACCCAATCCGGCGCAGGCGCCTACGAAGTGGGCGAAGAGTCGGCGCTGATGGAGTCGCTCGAAGGCAAGCGCGGCGTCCCGCGCATCAAGCCGCCCTTCCCTGCCGTCGTCGGCCTTTATGGCGGCCCGACGGTCATCAACAACGCCGAGACCATTGCTACTGTTCCTCATGTGATCGATATGGGCGGAGCAGCCTTCGCCGCCATCGGTTCGCCGCGCAACGGCGGCACGCGCCTGTTTGGCCTCAGCGGCCATGTGCAGCGCCCCGGCGTTTATGAGCTGCCCATGGGCTACAACCTCAAGAAAATGATTTACGAAGTGGGCGGCGGCATTCGCGG
>Ga0302319_10011895_pt1 | contig 16477 bp, 9 predicted proteins | sample Bog_T0_2_FD_203319 | JGI IMG/M metagenome (GOLD analysis project Ga0302319, IMG submission 203319) | Peat permafrost microbial communities from Stordalen Mire near Abisko, Sweden - Bog_T0_2 | ecosystem: Environmental > Terrestrial > Soil > Wetlands > Peat | place: Sweden: Abisko, Stordalen Mire...
CAGGCGTTTGGGTTCGGCGGCGGAGTCGAACACTTGCGCCAACTGTGCGGCAGGCGCGAATGGGTCGTGGTCCCCACTGAGAAACAGTTTGGGGGTCATGCAGTCGTGCAGAAATGGGTATTGAAATTTGCGGCCATCAGCTTGTGTGGGCAGCCCGAGTAAAGCGAGAGCACTGACGTTTACGCCTGTAGATCCTGACGCTCCTTGACTACAGCAAGCTTTGAGCGCCATCGCGGCGCCAAAGCTGAAGCCAACCACCACCAGCGGACGCTTGTATGCGTTTTCAAGCCAGTCGATCGCGGCCCGCACATCGGCGACTTCAGCCTCGCCGTCGTGTGTGCCCTGGCTCAAGCCAACGCCGCGAAAGTTGAAGCGCAATACCGGCCAGCCAAGTCCCCACTCCGGATCGTTGAGGGCTTTCATGGCGTGGTAGACCACTTTATTGTGCAATGTACCGCCGCCCTTGGGATGAGGATGACAGACCAGCGCCGCAAACGGCGCATCGGGCGCTCCTTCATTCAAGAGCGCCTCAAGCCGGCCGGCGGACCCGGTCAAATCCACACTGCGCAGCACGGCGGCCGCTGGGAGCAGGCCACCCAAACTCGGGCGTATTTGAGCGGGTGCTGTTGTAGTGGTCATACCACTATGCATTCTACGCTTTGCCAGGCGTTTTTTCATCCCAACCCCATGGCTCCTGTGCAGAGTCCCCACCCGCGTCGCCGACCCACGGTTGGATGAAACTGCGTCCCGCGCTGCCGCCGCTAACCTGCCAACTCGCTATCTCCGCTTCAGCGGAGGCTAACTCGCGGCATTTGTCTGAATACTCTCCTTGATTGTTCAACTTGCAGCAACATCCGAAGCTTGTTTCTTCTCACATTGTGGAATCCTTGCAAGATCGAAAAGGCGGCCTTTCGACTGAAAATAGGTAAGAGCAAACACCTTGTGCGATATTCTGACAACATCATGACCGTTCATCCCTTGCTCGACCTTCCCGCGGATAAACTTGATCCCATCGGGTTTACCCGCCGCTTGTGCGAAATCGAGTCCACCACCTACCACGAGGGCGCGGTAGGCGATTTTCTGGCCGAGTTTCTCGCCGGGCGTGGCTGGGCAGTCGAGAAGACCCCCGTGGAACAGCCGGCTGAGAATGCTGGCGGAGGCCCGCGCTGGAATGTTTACGCCGGTGTGGCCGGCCAGACGCCCGATCTGGTGTTTTCCACGCACATGGATACCGTTCCGCCCTATATTCCCTTCAGTGAAGATGAGGATTTCATGTACGGCCGCGGCGTCTCCGACGCCAAGGGCATCATCGCCGCCCAGGTGGCTGCCGCCGAGGCGCTTCGCGCCGAGGGATTTCGCGTTGGACTGTTGTTTGTATCCGGTGAAGAGCGCGATTCCGCCGGCGCGAAGGCGGCCAACCTGTCGCCCAAGGGCAGCCGCTTTCTCATCAATGGCGAGCCCACCGACAATCGCCTGGCGCTGGCTTCCAAGGGCGCTCTCCGCGCGGCGTTCAAGTCCACCGGAAAGATGTGCCACTCCGCCTATCCCGAACTCGGCGACAGCGCCGTCCACAAGTTAGTTGCAGTGTTGGCAAAGCTGCTGGCCCTCCCCTTGCCGACGCTTGAAGATATAGGTCCAAGCACGCTGAACATCGGCCAGATTCATGGCGGCCACGCGCCCAACGTCGTCGCCGACAAGGCCGAGGCCCAGGTGCTGGTCCGCACCGTCACCGACTCTGCCCCGGTGCGCGCCCAACTGGTCGAGGCCGCGGGCGATCTTGCCGAGGTGGAATTCACCCTCGACACTCCCTTTATCCGCATGAGGGCCATCGAAGGCCTGCCCACCATGGTCGCCAAATTCTCCACCGACATTCCGCAGTTGAGTAACTGGGGCGAGCCGCTCTTGCTGGGCCCAGGCTCCATCCACGTGGCCCACACGCCGTTTGAGAAGCTCGCCAAGAAAGAGTTGCTTGAAGCGGTCGAGTTATACATCAAGGTGGCGAAACAGTTACTTGTGTAAGTTACACAGCTTTAATAACCTTGAAGGGAGATAACATCATGAGCGCATCCATCTATGACATACCGGTGAAGAAGATCACCGGCGAAGACGCATCGTTGGCCGAGTTCAAGGGCGACGTGCTGCTGGTCGTAAACGTCGCCTCAAAGTGCGGCCTGACTCCGCAATATGAAGGCCTGGAAAAGCTGTACGAGCAATACAAGGGCCAGGGCCTGGTCATCGCCGGTTTCCCGGCCAACGACTTCAAGGCCCAGGAGCCGGGAACCAACGAGGAGATTCAGTCCTTCTGCACTTTGAACTACGGCGTGCAGTTTCCCCTCTTCGACAAGATCACCGTCGTCGGCGACCAGAAGCATCCGCTCTATGCGGCTTTGATCGCGGCGCAACCCAAGGCGGTCAGCGTATCCGAAGTTCCCTTCCGCGAAAAGCTCAAAGGCTACGGCATCGAATCCAACCCCGACCCCGAGATACTGTGGAACTTTGAGAAGTTTCTCGTCAGCCGTTCGGGCGAAGTGGTCGAGCGGTTTGCCCCCGATACCCAACCCGACGCGCCCGAACTGGTCGCGGCCATCGAGGCGGAACTGGCCAAGAGTTAGCCGGGAGCGTACCTCATCGGTGCAATCCCCGGTCTCAAAAATCCCAGGTCTCAAAATCGAGATCTGGGGCGCCCGGTCGTTTATCCTTAACCTATGCACGAGGACGCTCCCTCAACTCCCGGCAACCCCAACCAGCTGGAACACGCAGCCTCTTCCTACCTGCGCTCCGCGATGCATCAGCCCGTTCAGTGGCGTCCGTGGGGCGAGACGGCCTTCTCGCAGGCTCAATCCGAAGACAAGCCCATCCTGCTGGACATTGGGGCTGTGTGGTGCCACTGGTGCCACGTCATGGACCGGGAGTCCTACGAGAATCCGTTGATAGCCGCGCTCATCAACCAGCTTTTTATCGCCGTAAAAGTGGATCGCGACGAACGCCCCGACGTGGACTCGCGCTACCAGGCCGCGGTTTCGGCCATCAGCGGGCAGGGCGGCTGGCCGTTGACCGCGTTTCTCACTCCTGACGGCCGCCCTTATTTTGGCGGCACCTATTTCCCCCCCGGCGATCGTTACGGCCGTCCCGGCTTTGGCCGCGTGCTTGAAACCATGGCCCAGGTCTGGCGCGACCGCCGCGACGAGGCGCTCGAGTCCGCCTCAAGCGTCATGGCCGCCATCGAACAGAATGAGTCCTTCTCCGGCCGTGATGGCGAGCTCACGCTGGCCCTGGTCGACAAGATTGCCGCTGCGGCCCTCAAGCAGTTCGACCCGCGCAATGGAGGCTTCGGTTCGCAGCCCAAGTTTCCTCACCCCTCGGTGCTGGACTTGCTGCTGGAAGTGGCCATGAACCGCGACCCCGAAAAGCCTGAAACGTCTCTGGCCCGCAACGCGTTCACCACCACGCTTGAAAAGATGGCGCGCGGCGGCGTGTACGACCAGTTGGCCGGAGGCTTTCATCGCTACAGCGTCGACGAGCACTGGGTGGTTCCGCACTTCGAGAAGATGCTCTACGACAACACCGAGCTGCTGCGCAATTATGTGCACGGCTTCCAGAGCTTTGTTCGCGAGGATTTCCTGCAGACCGCGCGGGAGATCGTGGCCTGGCTCGACTGCACCATGACTGATCGCGAGCGCGGCGGCTTTTATGCCTCGCAGGACGCCGATATCGACCTCGACGACGATGGCGACTACTTTACCTGGACCCAGGACGAGGCGCGCGCCGTCCTCACCCCGGAAGAAATGGACTTTGCCGCAAGCTACTGGGACATCGGCGAGTTGGGCGACATGCATCACAACCCGGCGAAGAATGTCTTGTATGTGAATTGGACTCTGGAAGAAAAGGCCGCAAACGCAGGCGATTTGGCCCAGGGCATTGACTGGGAGGCTCTCCGCGCGCAGCGTGATTCCGCGCGCCGCAAGCTGCTTGAGGCCCGCGGTGCGCGGCCCACGCCGTTTATTGACCGCACGCTCTATACCGGTTGGAATGCGATGGCCGTGACGGCTTACCTTGAAACGGCGCGCGTGCTGCGCATGGATTCCGCCCACGAGTTCGCGCTGCGCTCTCTGGACCGGCTCCTCAACCAGGCCTGGGACGGAGCCGGGGCGCTGAGCCACGTGATCGCTTATGGCGGCGATGAGCCGCTGGCCGCGGGGACGCCGGAAAGCAAGGTTCCCGGAACGCTCGACGATTACGCCTTCACCGTTCACGCCTGCATCGATGCCTGGATTGCCACAGGAAACATGAACCTTTACCTGGCGGCTGTCAAGCTGGCCGACTCCATGATCGACCGCTTTTACGACCGCACGGCCGGAGCCTTCTACGATGCAGCCGCACCCCAGCCGGGAGCTGTCCCGCTGGGTGCTTTGGGTGCCCGCCGCAAGCCGCTGCAGGACACGCCCACCCCGGCCGGCAACCCCACCGCCGTCGCGGCCCTGTTGCGACTTGAAACCCTGAGCGGACGCCAGGAATATCGCGACGTTGCCGAAGATACGCTCGGTTCCTTTGCCGGGATCGTCGAGCACTTCGGACTCTACGCCGGAAGCTACGGACTGGCGCTCGAGCGGCTTCTGCTGCCTCCCGTGCAGGTCGTCGTCGTGGGTTCAGGCCCTGAGGCTGCGCGCCTTGAGGCTGTGGCCATCGCCCGCTTCCGCGTCAACAAGACGGTCTTGCGGATCGCTCCCGACCGGCTCGTTCCAGGGGGGCTTCCTGAGGCACTGGCAGAAATGCTGCTCAATGTCCCGCCGCCGGCCGGAGCGGAAGTATGGGCCCGCGTTTGCCTTGGCCATACCTGCTTTCCGCCGATTACCGACGCGGAGGCCCTGCTGGAAGCCCTCGAGCGTGCCGTCTGACCGCGCCGTCTGACCGCGCCGTCTCATTGTAGAGTCCCTGCACTGGGCCATCTTCTCAAAAACTCCAAAGCAGACTTTTCTCATGCGGCGTAGAGTATTCTGTGGACTAATTCGCAGATGCAAGTCTAAGAGAAGATTCTAACTTTCTTTCGAATCTGCCGATGAATCTGGAGCGGGGGAATGGTCTCGCGCAAGGTCTAACTTGCTACGGTTCGGTTCAATTCGGATATTGGCTGGTTGGCTGGCGTTCGCGGCAGCCATTCAAGCGCAGCAGTATGATTTTCGTGCCTATCGGCAGGCCGAAGGGCTCGAGAACCTTGCGGTCAATGCGTTGACCACAGACCGCTCCGGGTTTCTGTGGGTGGCCACGGAGAACGGCGTCTACCGGTTTCTTGGCGCCCGGTTTGAGCAGTATGGGCAGGAGCAGGGGATTGCCGAACGCGATGTCCAGGACATCTACGCGGACCCGGGCGGCATAATCTGGGCGGGCACGGACGCGAATTTGTACCGTTGGGACGGCCACCGCTTCGTCGCTGTCGGCAAGAATCCAATTCAAGTCTCCGGCGCCCAGCATTTGGCCGCCGAAGATGCGCGCCACCTGCTGGTCGTGGATCAGCGCCGCCTTTACCGGTTGGAGCACGACGCCGAGGGAAGGATGCTCTCCTATGCCCCGGTATTTTCTGGCGAAACGCTCGCCTCCATCCCGGCCCTGAGCCAACTCTCCAGTGTGAGCGTTCCCGGCGGCCAGACCATCTGGATGGGCTGCGGAAAGGAGCTATGTTCCTGGGCCCACGGGGTCAACGGGCGCGAGGGTGCGGTCGCGCAATGGGGAACGGACAAGGGCGTCCCCGAGAATGTCTGGCGTTGCGTCGTTTTGGATCGCGCGGGCGCCTACTGGGCCGCGGGCCAGTTGCATCCCATCGTGGTCCTCACGCGCGGAGCCACCCGCTTCGTCGATCGCAGTGTTCCCGGCCCCGACCCGGACATTGTTTACCAGCACACTGCCCTGGTCGAAGACCGGGAGGGCCGGGTGACGGCGTCCACTGCGGAGGGGTTTGCTCGCTGGGAGGGACTAAAGTGGCGGCAGATCGGTTCTGACAACGGATTGCACACCGGCCACATCACCAGCATGGCTTTCGATGCGGCAGGTGACCTGTGGCTGGGCGGATTCGGACACGGGCTCTACCACTGGATCGGCGGAGAAGACTGGGAAGGCTGGACCGACCTCGGTGGGTTGCCAAGTGCAAACATCTTGTCCGCCTTCCCCATCCGCGAGGATCGCGTGTTGGTGGGAACTGAGAAGGGACCAGCTTGGGTGGACCCCCGCAGCGGATCGGCAGGGCCGCTCTTCTCCGGTCACAAGTGGACCTATGGACAGGTCAGCGGCATCGGCGCAAATCGTGACGGTTCCGTCTGGGCCGGAACCTTTTCCGGTGCCATACTCCGCATCGATCCCAAGACCGGTCGCGTGGACGAGACCGCAAAGCTGCCGGTACTGATCGTGGGCGCCGTCGAGGACCCAGCCGGGCGAATTTTCTTTTCCACGGCCGGCGGAATCTACATGCGCGAAGCTGGGGCTATGAACGCTCCGCCGCACCGGATTCCCGCTGCGGACGCTCTGGTCGGAGAATCCACCAGGGTCGATGCCAGTTGTGCAGCGCCCAACGGCGCCGTGTGGTTCCTGGCCAATGGCAAACTGTTTCGCGAACAGGATAGTCGTTGGACGGCTCCGCCGATCGACGGCCTCCCCAAACTGGGAGGACCGCTGCTCGATCTGGCGTGTGGCGCGGATGGCGCCTTGTGGGCGACCGGGCAGTTGACCGGAACATGGCGCTTGACGCCAAGCGGCTCAGGAATCACGGCCTGGCAGTTGCTGCTTCCCGCGGAGTTTCAAGCGCTGGCGCCTCTGTCCGTCCTGACGGATCGCCGCGGCTGGGTTTGGCTGGGGACCGATTGGGGCCTGGTGGTGTGGAACGGCCGGGAATGGCGCCACCTGACGCAGGAGAGCGGCCTGATCTGGAATGACATGAACAAGGGAATACTGACCAACGGGCTGGACGGCACCGTATGGGTGGAAACCAGTGGCGGCCTGGCCCAACTGGTGCATCCCGAGCGGATCTTCGATCCCCAGCCCCTGGCGGTCTCGATTACCGGCATGGAGCGCGGCGATCAGGTCTACCCGGCTGCGCAGCAGATTACGCTGCCGTGGGCATCTTTGCCGCTGCGGTTCCAAATCTCCTCGCCTGCCATGCGCGACCGTGGCGATCTTGCGTTTGTGTATCGCATGGAGGGACTGCAACCGGACTGGACCGAAAGCCGCGATGGCGTGGCTGTCTTCTCCGCTCTGCCGCCGGGGAAATACACATTCATGGCCATGGCTCGCAATTTGGGCCTGAATGCCTCTTCCGCCACCGTCAAAGTGCAAGTCCAGATCCTCCCGCCATGGTGGAGGAGCGACTGGTTCTATGGTCTGTGCGGCTTGGCCCTCTTGGCTCTGCTGGCAGCCGCCGACAGGCTGCGCGCGCGGAATATGCGGCAAAGAAGCCGGGAACTGGAAACACTCGTCGGCGAGCGAACGCGGGAACTCGAGGAGAGCCGCGAGCAGTTGAGCCTCCAGGCGACCCACGACGGGCTCACCGGAATGCTCAATCGCGTCGCTATCCTGCGTGCGCTGGCGACCGAGATGGAACGTACCCGAAGGGAGGGCAAAGCGCTGGTTGTGGCCTTAGCCGACCTGGATCACTTCAAGAACGTCAACGATGAGCGTGGACACCAGGCCGGCGATGAGGCGCTGTGTTGCTTCGCCGCTGCCGTTCGTGCCGCAATTCGCTCCTATGACAACGCAGGGCGCTATGGTGGTGAGGAGTTCCTGATGATTCTCACCATTGTTCCGCCGGACGCGGCGGAACTGAGATTGGCAAGACTCCATGCTTCGGTCTCCGAGCTGGAGGTCCGCGTTCAAGATGATGCGTTCACGATCAACTGCAGCATCGGCGCGACAGTCTTTAACCCATCCTCCGGGTCGCCAAGCCCGGAGTCTTTGCTCGCCACCGCCGACCAGGCCTTGTACTCCGCCAAAGCCGAGGGCCGCAACCGGGTTGTTTTCCGCCCGTCGAGTGGCCTGAATCCCGTTCGTGGCGACCAGGCCGCTACCTCCGCCAAAGCCCCTTCAGCCGATTGAGCGCCCTGCCCCCTACGCGCCGCTGAACGGACTCCCATCCTGCGGCTTGAGCGTGGTTGGGTCGGTCTGGGGAACGGCCTCCGAGCCTGGCCGATTGCCCCCCCTCACAGCCTTTCCGGAAAATGTACTGAAGACCCGGTTGGGGTCGCCGGGCAGCAGGCCGTTCTCTTCGAGGGCAAGGCGGACCCGGCGGCGAAACTCCCGAACCGGGGCGTACTGCCGGGTTGCCAGCGTCTTGAAGACCACGGGAAAGATGACTTCAGACCCCTTCACGGAATCCACACCCAGAATCTGAGGATCGGCGACAAAGACCTCGCGGAATTCCTCACTGTTGCGTATATCCATGGCAATTCCCTTCAGCAGTTTCAGCACCACGTCGGGATTTGCCGAGTAGTCCACGCTCACATTGACCGTTGCTACCGAGTAGTTCGCGCTCAGGTTGGCCACCGTCGTGATCTGCGAGTTGGGAATGATGTAGAGCGTTCCGTCCGCATCGCGAACGGAGGTCTTGCGCAGGGTCATCTCCTCCACGGTGCCGGACAAACCGGCCAGCCGCACCGTGTCGCCCACGTTGAACTGGTCCTCGATCAAGATCATGATCCCGTTCAGCACGTCCTTGACGATATTCTGAGCGGCCAGTCCGATGGCAATTCCGGCAACCCCTGCTGAGGCCAATAGAGGAGCAACATTCACCCCCAGGGCATACAGAAACTGCAACCCGGTGATCAGGCCGATGATGGCAAACCCCGTGGCGCGGACAATTCCGGCCACCGTTTTCACCTGCGCAATGCGGTCCGGACTGGCCGAGTGCCGCTCCGCCACGCGCGTCATGTGGAAGGTGATCAGTCGCAGTATCCGGCTGAGCAGAAAGGCGATAACCGCAATGACGATCAGGTGCGGCAGCCGTGTGCGGATGAACTCCTGGGTGTCGACCACCCACTCGTCCAGCACCTTGCCCAGAAACCGTCCCTCCGCAAACAAGCCCGTTCTTGACGCCAACAAAAATGGATGCATCCCAAACTCCTGGTTCTAGACTAGACTGTCCGCAGGCAGCGCCGGGATGGCCGGCCAACTCCAATTCGGTTACCGAGCCGCTCTCCCCAGCCCAGTTGCCGGACAACGCAGGAGGTTACCCCATGAGAATTCAGCGATTCCACACAACCCAGAACCCGCGTTTGTCGCCGAAGAGGGCGCTATGGTTTGGCATCTTTGCAGCCTTGACCTCCATTGCACTCGCACCGGTTGTCGGCCAGGGTCTGCTGCAGAACACCTATCCCCATCTTCCGCCCGAACTCAACCGCATTCCCGATACCAATCAGCAGAACGACATTAACGCGCAGAACGCCCAGAAAGAAAGCTTCGAGGCGGCCAATGCCGCACGCAAGAAGCAGATTGCCGAAGATAGCGCAAAGCTGCTCAAGCTGGCCACCGATCTGAAGGCCGAGGTGGACAAGACCACCAAGGATACGCTCTCGATGAATGTAATCCGCAAGGCCGACGAGATCGAGAAACTGGCCCATGATGTAAAGGAAAAGATGAAGCTCACGGTGGGCCCTGGCTGAAACGATTGCTCGTTTCGTGTGCGGCAAGCATGTTGAGTCCTCCATCGGCGTTGCCAACCAACGGAGGGATGAAACGGCGTCTAGCGCTGCCGCTAACCTGCCAACTTGCTATCCCCGCTTCAGCTGAGGCTAACTCGCTGCTTTTGCCTGAACACGCTGTTTCCGTGTAGATAGTTGAACTCGCAGCACGATTGGAATCTTGTTTCTTGCTAGTTTCTTAGAGGATGAAAGGCGATGATTACCTGCCCATTTCTATCATCGAGCCGCACCTCAAACCGGGGCCCCCAGCGACAGGTCTCGGTCGCTGGGGTGGTAAGCCGGGTGGTAAACCGGGGCCCCCAAACTGCGCGCCAGGTGCTTTGCCTCGCGCTGCTGCTCGCGGTGCCGGGTGGTGCACAGAGCGGGCCCCCGGACCCGCATGGTCAGTTTTCTCAGCCGCTCGCCCAACAACCCAGTTCTGAACCCGGCATCGGTGCTGGCGACCCCGTTTGGGAAGCAAAGCGGCTGCGCATGATGAATGCCGACCGGCAGAAGTCGATGGTCGCCGATGCCAACAGGCTGCTCAAGCTGGTTCAGGAATTGGATGCCCAGGTAACCAGTGCGAACCCCGGCTCGCTCAATGCGGATCAGCTTCGCAGGCTCGCGGAGATTGAGAAACTGGCGCACAGCGTGAAGGACAAGATGCGCACGTCCCTGGCGGCGACGCCTGTGTATCGGCCCGAGCTTTCTCCCATGATTCGATAGCGCCCGCGGTCCCCATCCGGGGCCAAAGCCGCTGTCGAATTCGCCGCTGTTCGATTACGGGAAGGGTTGTTACAATCAGGGTTGGCATTTTTTTGGAATCGGTGTTTTGGGGAGTGACGGGAATGGAACTGGCAGCTTCCAGAGCTTGCGAGCCCGAGTCGGCTGCCGTCTCAGGGTGCCAGGGCTCTCAACGGATGGTCGAAATCTACCGGCTGATGTACCTCTCCCGCTGCGTGGACGACCGCGAAATCCTGCTCAAACGGCAGCAAAAGGTCTTCTTCCAGATTTCGGCCGCGGGCCACGAGGCGCTGCAGGTGGGCGCTGCCTTGGCGCTCCGTCCCGGATACGACTGGTTTTTCCCCTACTATCGCGACCGTGCTCTCTGCCTGGCGCTGGGCGTCACGCCCGCTGACATGTTGCTGCAGGCCGTCGGTGCAGCCACCGATCCAGCCAGCGGCGGCCGCCAGATGCCCACCCACTGGAGCAGCCGTCCGCTCCACATCGTCAGCACTTCCTCCTCCACCACCACGCAACTGCTCCATGCCGTAGGCTGCGCGGAGGCCGGCCGCTATTTCAGCCGCCATCCTGAAGCCGCCGCCAAGCCCGAGGCGGCCGCCATCGCAGCCGACTACCGCGCCTTCCATGACGTGGAATTTCACGGCGACGAAGTCGTCTTCACCTCGCTGGGCGAGGGTTCAACCTCCCAGGGAGAGTTCTGGGAGGCGCTCAATACCGCTTCCAACCAGAAGCTCCCTGTCATTTTCTGTGTGGAAGACAACGGCTACGCCATCAGCGTCCCGGTCGAAGTGAACACGCCCGGCGGAAACATCTCCAAGCTGGTGGCCAACTTCCCCAACTTCCACTTTGCTGAGGTGGACGGCACCGATCCCGAGGCCTGCCTGCTCGCTTTCCAGGCTGCTGCGGCCCACTGCCGCGCCGGGCTTGGGCCTGCCTTTGTCCACGGCCACGTGGTGCGCCCCTATTCGCACGCATTTTCCGACGACGACAAGCATTATCGTTCCACCGCCGAGCGCGAGGCCGACTCCTTGCGCGACCCCCTGGCCAAGATGCAGATGCGCCTCTTGCGCGAGGGGATTCTGACCGAGAGCGAAATCAACGCGCTGGAGCAGTCCCTCGACCATGCAGCCGCCGAAGCCGCCGAGCGCGCCCTTGAAGCGCCGCTGCCCAAGGTGGCGGAAATCACCCGCCATGTCTACTCCGAGGACCTCGACCCAACCAACGTGAATTTCGCCACCGAGCAGATTCAACCGCAAGTCGAAGGTTCCAGCCTCGCTGGCGGCGGCGTTACCGGCCGCTCCAAGGCGGGTGGCCCGCGCACCATGGCCGATCTCATCAACGCCTGCCTCCACGACGAGATGCGCCGCGATCCACGCATCGTCGTCTATGGCGAGGACGTAGCCGACGCCAGCCGCGCCCACGCCCTCGAAGAAGTCGAAGGCAAGGGCGGCGTCTTCAAGCTCACCGCCGGCCTCCAGACTGAGTTCGGTTCCGAGCGCGTCTTCAACTCACCGCTCGCTGAAGCCAATATCGTAGGCCGGGCCATCGGCTACGCTGCCCGCGGCATGAAGCCCGTCGTCGAGATTCAGTTCTTCGACTACATCTGGCCGGCCATGCACCAGATTCGCAACGAGCTCGCCCTGATGCGCTGGCGCTCCAACGGCACATGGGCCTCCCCGGCGGTGATTCGTGTACCCATCGGCGGCTACCTCACCGGCGGCTCCATCTACCACTCGCAGTCGGGCGAGAGCATCTTCACCCACACCCCCGGCCTGCGCGTCGTCTTCCCCTCCAACGCGCTCGACGCCAACGGACTCCTCCGCACCGCCATTCGCTGCGACGATCCGGTCCTGTTTCTCGAGCACAAGCGCCTCTACCGCGAAACCCACGGCCGCGCCCCCTATCCCGGCCCCGAGTTCGCCATCCCCTTCGGCAAGGCCAAAATCGTCCGCCCCGGCGTCGACATCACGCTCGTCACCTATGGCGCCCTTGTGCCCCGTGCCATGCAGGCCGCGCAAAAGGCTCAGCGTCAAGGAATCGACGTTGAAATCCTCGACCTGCGCACCCTCAATCCCTACGACTGGGAAGCCATCGCCACCAGCATCCGCAAGACCAGCCGCGTCATCGTGGCCCATGAAGACATGCTCAGTTGGGGCTATGGCGCAGAGATCGCCGCCCGCATCGCCGACGAGCTCTTCGACACCCTCGACGCCCCCGTCCGCCGCATCGGCTCCATGGACACCTTCGTCGCCTACCAGCCCGTCCTGGAGGACGCCATCCTCCCCCAGCCCGAGACCATCCTCAAAGCCATCGTCGACCTCAAAGCCTACTAAACCGGTTTCGCCGATAACGCAAAGTCATGGGCGCCATGGGTGCCCCATCCAAGCTGCCTTTGGCTTGGGTGGGATAGATCCACCTATCTAAAGCCCTTTATTGTCTTTGATCGGAGCCGAAGGACCTGCATTTGTCTTTCGTCGAAAGCCTCCTGATCGAAGCCGCATTGGACCTGCATTTCCTTTTCACGAAATACCCGGCCCTCCTTCAACAGTGCAACTTGTGGTAAAAATACATAGCTCTGAATTTCCTTCAAGAAGTGCCCAATTCATCCGTTGCTGAAGGGACCCCGGTTTGCGAAACCTCCAACTCCTGCCTCTTGCATTGTGTCTGGGCGTTCACGCAGCCTGGCCGGCGCCTCCGAAAAGTTCGCCCCCAACTGAGCTGACAGTGGTCGTCGTCAACGCACATGCTGACCCCTCCAAGCCTGTTGAGGGGGTACGCGTCTCGTTGAGCTTTGTAGCCGGCGCAGAGAAAGTAGTCGACTCCCGCGATGCCACCAACCGCTCGGGCCAGGCCTTGCTCCTCGTCTCTCCTGAAGCTGTCCAGCGCGGCAACCTGCGCATTGAAATCACTGGCGTTACCGGCCTCGTCGTCTTCGAACCGGCAGACGGTCAGTTGAACGGACTACCCGCCACCATCACCATCAAAATGCTCCCACAGGGGTCGCTCGCGCTGCTCGGACCCACGCAGATCGAGGCCATGCTCCATCGCCTGTCGCTTCAGAATAAGCACCTCGAACAGGAGAACCGCGTAGTCAAAGGAGAACTTGCCGCAGCGCAAGGCCAGAAGCCGGATGACCTGGCGCAGGCCATGACGGAGTGGGCCACGGCGAACGGCTTTGCAGCCGCGGATGCCGACAAGAGAATTCAGGAATGGGCAAAAGAGATCCAGACGCGCAAGGATCAGGCCACCGCCGAGCAGCAGGAACTCGCCGAGCTGGCCCTCAAGCACTATGCCGTCGCCGCTCCGATGTTTCATAAAGATGCCACGGACCGATTCGCCGCCTTGAGGGAAAAGCAGCAGAGAGATCGCGAGGAGGACAGAAAGGAGTTTCAGGCCGCCGTCGACAAACAATACCAGAGCGCCAATGCATACCAGTTGGCCTCACAGTATCATCAGGCAACCCAGGTTCTTGAGGACACACGCGACGAGGCTGCCGAGCAACACCGCATCTCTCCGGAAGACCCCGCCTATCGCAGCATCTGGCTGGATACCGTTCTCCGTTTAGCCGACGCGCGTAAGGCTGAGGGCGCCTCCGGTAAGGCCAGCGAAAGTGCGGCGTTATTAGCCCAGTCGATCAAGGACTACCGCGAACTACTAAAGGAGAGGTCTGCGCAGGCGGAGAGACAGGACTGGGCCAGGGCTCAGACCAATCTGGGGCTAGCTCTCTCGGATCAGGGAGAGCGGAGCAGCGGGTCAGAGGCGACGAGTTTGTTCGCCCAGGCAGTCGAAGCCTACCGGGCGGCGCTGGGGGTTTATACCAAGGCTGACCTGCCCCAGGGCTGGGCAATGACACAGAGCAATCTGGGAATCGCTCTCTGGGATCAGGGGACGCGGACCAGCGGGGCGCAGGCGACGGAATTGTTGGCCCAGTCAGTCGAAGCCTACCGGGCGGCGCTGGGGGTTTATACCAAGGCTGACCTGCCCCAGTACTGGGCAGCGACACAGAACAATCTGGGAATCGCTCTCTCGGATCAGGGAGAGCGGAGCAGCGGGTCAGAGGCGACGAGTTTGTTCGCCCAGGCAGTCGAAGCCTACCGGGCGGCGCTGGAGGTTTATACCAAGGCAGACCTGCCCCAGGACTGGGCAATGACACAGAACAATTTGGGAATCGCTCTCTGGGATCAGGGGGAGCGAAGCAGCGGTGCGGAGGCGACGGAATTGTTGGCCCAGTCAGTCGAAGCCTACCGGGCGGCGCTTGAAGTGCGGACCAAGGCTGACCTGCCCCAGGACTGGGCGTCGACACAGAACAATCTGGGAACCGCTCTCTCGGATCAGGGGGAGCGGAGCAGCGGGGCGGAGGCGACGAAATTGTTGGCCCAGTCAGTCGAAGCCTACCGTGCGGTGCTGGAGGTTTATACCAAGGCTGACCTGCCCCAGGACTGGGCAATGACACAGAGCAATCTGGGAATCGCTCTCCGGGTTCAGGGGGAGCGAAGCAGCGGGGCGCAGGCGAAAGAATTGTTGGCCCAGTCAGTCGAAGCCGACCGGGCGGCGCTGGAGGTTTATACCAAGGCAGACCTGCCCCAGGACTGGGCAAGGACACAGAACAATCTGGGAATCGCTCTCAAAGATCAGGGGACGCGGAGCAGCGGGGCGGAGGCGACGAAATTGTTGGCCCAGTCAGTCGAAGCCTACCGTGCGGTGCTGGAGGTTTATACCAAGGCTGACCTGCCCCAGGACTGGGCAATGACACAGAGCAATCTGGGAATCGCTCTCCGGGTTCAGGGGGAGCGAAGCAGCGGGGCGGAGGCGACAGAGCTTCTGTCCGCCGCCGCATCTGCGTTCGAATCGGTTCTCGAAGTCTCGCCCACCAGCCAAAGCATCATTAAGGCCCTGTCACACATTGACCATGAAGAGCTCTTCCGCTTTGACAGGGCGCTTGAATTGGATGAGCAGGCATTCAAGATCGATCCCTCAACAGGGAACCGAATGGACCTGGTGGAGGCAAGCCTCACCGCAGCCCACTTCTCCCAGTGCGTCGAGCAGGCAGTAGCAATCGATGATCCGGTTTTATCTACATCCAAAATACCGGTCCGCGATACCATCAAGCTGGCCTGCCAGTGGGGCGCCGGGCAAAAGGCCGCTGCGCAACAGACCGCGACGGCTCTGTTGCCCCAGGCTGCGGGGTTGCACAGCTCTGGTTGGAGCTTTGCCGGGACGCGCCACTTTCTCGCCTCGTCCCCGGCCTTCGAGCCGGGCCGCGCATCGTGGATTGCCTTGTTTGAAAGCCTTGAAAAGGGCGACGGCGCCGCGATGGCCGCCGCCTTGCACCAACTCGACGCGGTCATGAATCACTGACATGGCGGGTGGGCGGGTGGCTCACCCTTTCGGTTCCAAGAAGAAGGAGGGTGCCCCATCCTTCGCGTACTGTGCGAAGGGTGGGACAGCATGGCATCGTCCCTGGCAGACCACCGGCAAGTTCAGCCAGTATCTCCAACATAGAGCAGGGAATCGATAACGCCATGCAAGGCATCCTTGCGCAATCCGCAAGGTCCAAAAGCGCTCGAACGACACCGCCAGCGCCCGTGCAAACTCATCCAAAAGTAACGAGTTCAGAGCAATTCGCAGAGAAAACGGTTGACTATCGACGGATTTCTGTTAACTTGTCCTTACCGGCACTCCAACACTGCATCGAAACAAGTCAATCGGCAGAATGAGAGTGCTTGCTTTCATCCAGGAATGAACCCGCTCTTTTGGGTGTCAGTCTTTCCTCACCTATGGTCTTGTGGACACCCCCACGGGGCTGAGGATGGCGAAGCCTCGTAAAAACTCGCCCCCCGGTTCCCGCTGAGCCATCTTCACCCCCTCGCGCCTTGCCGATAATTACCTCCTCAAGGCGCACAATCGGAAGGTAAAGAAACATCGGGGTTGGCCACCCGGTGTTTACCAAAGCAATAATGGGGGGGGGGGGGGGGGGGGGGGGGGGGGGGGGCGGGGGGGGGGCGGGGGGGGGCGGGGGGGGGGGCGGGGGGGGGGCCGGGGGGGGGTCGGGGGGGGGTCCGGGCGGGGTCCGGGCG
>Ga0302319_10011898_pt1 | contig 16476 bp, 15 predicted proteins | sample Bog_T0_2_FD_203319 | JGI IMG/M metagenome (GOLD analysis project Ga0302319, IMG submission 203319) | Peat permafrost microbial communities from Stordalen Mire near Abisko, Sweden - Bog_T0_2 | ecosystem: Environmental > Terrestrial > Soil > Wetlands > Peat | place: Sweden: Abisko, Stordalen Mire...
GAACGGGAATCTCTTCGAGCCAGAGACCCGGCTCGGGTCTTGCTTTAACGAGTGCTTTCATGAGCATGGGAAACTCCAGGCTAGCGCCCTTCGGGTGCCCGCGTTCTCATGGTAGAAGAATCGGCGGATAGCTCGCGAGCCACAGTGCTGATAGCATACTGGCATGCCCCACACGACCCTGATGAAAAACCTGCTCGCCGGTGCGGCGCTCTTCGCCCTCGGCGCCGTGACGGTTTGGCTCGCACGGCCGGCCGTCGTCGAAGCCCAGAGCGAGCGCGTGTACGAACTGCGCACCTATCACTGCATGCCGGGACGGCTGGAAGCGTTGAAGACCCGCTTCCGGGAGCACACGACGAAGCTCTTTGCGAAACATGGCATGAAGAACATTGGCTACTGGATCCCGGCGGACGCGCCCGACTCGCAGAATACGCTGATCTACATCCTCGCTCACGAGAGCCGCGACGCCGCCAAAAAGTCGTGGACCGATTTCGGGAACGACCCTGAGTGGAAAAGAGTGCTCGACGCCTCAGAGAAGGATGGAAAGATCGTCGAAAAAGTCGACTCGGTCTACATGACGCCGACGGACTTCTCCGCGCTCAAGTAGCACCTTGCGCTGATTGTCGCTGAAAGTGGGGCGGACCCCCAGGTCCGCGGCCGACCCCCAGGTCGGCCCCTTTTGGCCGAGAATTCCTGGGCTTCCGGCCAACTACCTAAGGTATGACCTTTTACCGCCGGCGGCTGCCGCACATCGATGAGCAGCAGCGACCCGTTTTCCTCACATGGAGGCTCTACGACAGTCTGCCACCCCACCGGGTTTTCCCGACCGCCGCACTCACCTCAGGGCAGGCATTTGACGCCATGGATCGATTGTTGGACGAAACACGCACCGGCACCTCACACCTTCGCGTTCCGGCGATAGCGGATATGGTCATGGACGCCATCGGATACAACGCCAGCGTCCTGGGACAGTATGCCTTGCACGCCTTCGTCGTCATGCCAAACCATGTTCACATGCTGGCCACCCCCGCAGTGGCATTGCCCAAGCTGATGAAATCGTTGAAGAGCGTAACGGCCAGGCGAGCCAACGCGATGCTGGCGTTGACGGGAAAGCCCTTCTGGCAGGATGAGAGCTATGACCATTTGGTTAGACATGAGCGGGAATTCGAGAAGATATGGGCCTATATTGAGGAGAACCCTGTGCGAGCGGGGCTGGTGAGAGAAGCCAGCGAATATCGATGGTCGAGCGTCGGGGGGGCGAGTGAGGGTTGAGTTGGGCGACCTGGGGGTCCGCCCCACTACTGGCGAACAAGAGTGAGACGGAGAGCGCAATGCACGAATTGAAGATTCCGTCGGCTGACGGCAAGCGCGTGTTCTACGCGGAACTGCGCACTCAGCTTGCCGCTTTGCTCGAAGGCGAGACCGACCTGATCGCCAACACGGCCAACATGGCTTCCCTGCTCTACCATGCGCTGCCGGACGTGAATTGGGCCGGCTTCTACTTCCTCAAGGGCGGCGAACTTGTGCTCGGGCCATTCCATGGCAAACCGGCGTGCGTGCGGATCGGCATGGGCAAAGGCGTCTGCGGCAGCGCGGCGGCTGCGCGAAAGTCTGTGCTCGTCGAAGACGTGCATGCCTTTCCTGGGCATATCGCTTGCGACGCCGCATCCCGCTCCGAACTGGTCGTGCCGCTTGTGCTCGGCGGCGAGTTGCTGGGCGTGCTGGATCTCGACAGCCCGCTGCCCGGACGCTTCGAGGAAGAGGATCAGGCGGGTTGCGAGAGCCTGGCCGTGGCGCTGCTCGAAAGCCTGGTGTAATGAGCTTGTCCGTGCACTGAGCATCGTGTTGTCAGGGAGGGAAGGAGTCCGGTGAGCATTTCACAACAGCGAATCGTCCGTTCGATGGGAGTCCTCGCGATAGCCTGCGCTTTGGCCAACGGGAAAGACGGCGCGAAGTCGCCCACCTTCCGTCCCGGCGAAATCTGGGCCGACAATCATGGAGTTCACATCAACGCCCACGGCGGCGGCATCCTGCTGTACGGCGGAACCTACTATTGGTTCGGCGAGCACAAGATCGCGGGCCCGCGCGGCAACAGCGCGATGGTGGGCGTCCACTGTTATTCATCCCAGGATCTCTACAACTGGGCCGACGAAGGCATCGCCCTGCCCGTCTCGCAGGATCCCAAGAGCGACATCGTCGCGGGCTCCATCATCGAGCGCCCCAAGGTGATCTACAACGCCAAGACCGGCAAGTTCGTGATGTGGTTTCATCTGGAACCCAAGGGCGCGGGCTATGAGGGCGCACGCACAGGAGTGGCTGTCAGCGACCGGGTCACCGGGCCTTATGCCTTCGTGCGCTCGCTGCGCACTGCCGCCGGCTCCTGGCCGTTGAATATGCCCAAAGACATGAGGACCGGCCCTGTGCCCAGCGTGCCCATCCCGCAGGGCAGCAAGCCGTGGATGGAAGCAAACCTGAACGGAGCGATCGTTCGCCGCGACTTCCCGGGCGGGCAGATGTCGCGCGACATGAACCTATTCGTGGACGACGACGGCACGGCGTATCACATCACGGCCTCGGAGGAGAATGGCACGCTGCACATCTCCGAGCTGAGCGCCGACTACCAGGCCTTCACCGGCCGCTGGGTGCGCGCCTTCCCGGGTGCGCACAACGAGGCCCCCGCGGTCTTCAAGCGCGACGGCAAGTACTACATGATCAGCTCGGGCTGCACCGGCTGGAATCCGAACGCGGCGCGCTCGGCGGTGGCCGATGCCATGCTCGGCGAGTGGCGCGCCCTCGGCAACCCGAGCCGCGGTACGCAGGCGGAGAATGAGACGACTTTTGAGAGCCAGTCCACTTACGTGCTTCCTGTCGCGGGCAAGCCCGGAGCCTTCATCTTCATGGCCGACCGCTGGCGCCCGTCCAATCCCATCGACGGCCGCTACATCTGGCTCCCCGTGCGGTGGGAGGACGGGAAGCCGGTTGTGCACTGGCTGAAAGAGTGGTCGCTCGCGGAGTTCAAATGACGCGAGCCGTAGACTGCGAATCGCATTGAGGCTGTGCGGAATTGAACGTGGCGCGAACTGCCGGCCCGGGCCACGCATGCCATTGGTTTGCCGCACGCCGACGGCCTCTCTTCGACGCCGGATCGCCCCGAAAGCCGGGACGGGCTTGCCCGTCCGGTGTAACAAAGTCTGAATCCCGGCCGCCCCGGCTGAAACTGGGCGCTCATGCCGGAGTATCCTGGAAGCGCTACTGGAAACTCAATGCGCTATCCCCTCTGTTTCGCCGTCCTGGCACTCTCTGCAGGTCTGTCTGCCCAGCCAGTGACCCAACTTCCTTATTCGCCCAGCCTGGACCACACATCCATGGACACTAGCGTCCAGCCTTGCGAGGACTTCTACCGCTACTCCTGCGGCAACTGGTCAAAAAAGAACCCGATTCCCGCCGACCAGGCCTCGTGGGACGTCTATGGCAAACTCGCTTACGACAACGAGCGGCTGCTGTGGGGCATCCTCGACCAGGCCGCCAAAGGCGGGGTCGGCCGCGGCGATTCCGAACGCAAAATCGGAGACTACTTCCAAGCCTGCATGGACGAACCCGCTGTTGAGAGAGCAGGTCTCCAACCGATCGCGTCTGCCTTGAAACGCATCGCGGCGATCCAGTCGCTGGCCGACCTGGCAAAGGCTGTCACTGCCGGCCATGCCGACGGAACGGGCTCCGGAACACTCTTCAATATCTCGAGCGACCAGGATCTCGAAAACTCGCAAAGCGTCATCGCCTTCGCCAACCGCGGCGCGCTGGGCTTGCCCGACCGCGACTACTACACCAAGACCGACGCGAAATCGGTGGAGATCCGCAAGAAGTACGTCGCGCACATGGCCAGCGTCTTCGAGCTTCTGGGCGACTCGGCCTACAATGCCGCGTCCAAAGCCAGGCTGGTGATGGCCATTGAGACTGAGCTGGCCAGCTCGATGTTGACCCGCGTCGAGCTGCGCGATCCGCACAAGCTGCTGCATAAGATGGATCGCAAAGCGTTCCAGGCTCTGACGCCCTCTTTCGCCTGGGATGGATTCTTCCCCGCCCTCGGGCTGGAGGGCGCCCAGACGATGAACGTCACCGAGCCCGCGTTTTATCAGGCGCTCGAAAAGTCCCTCCGCGCGCACAAGATCGCGGACTGGCGCGCCTTCCTCCGCTGGAACCTGATCCGCGACGCTTCGCCTTACCTCTCGTCGGCCTTCGTGAACGCGAACTTCGAGTTCTACAGCAAGTACCTGCGCGGCGTCCCGGAACAGCAGCCGCGCTGGCGCCGCTGCGTCCGTTGGACGGATCGCGACCTGGGCGAAGTGCTCGGACAGGTGTTCGTGGCCAAGACCTTCACGCCGGAAACCAAGGCCCGCACCGTCGCTATGACCAAGGAGATCGAGCTGGCCATGGAGAACGACCTGAAGCAGCTCCCCTGGATGGGCGACGAGACCCGCAAACGGGCGCTCGAAAAGCTGCATTCGATCGTCAACAAGATCGGCTATCCGGACAAGTGGCGCGACTATAGCGCCCTGACCATCTCGCCCACCGACTTTGGCGGCAATGTGCTGCGGGCCTCGCAATTCGAAGACCGGCGCCAATTGGCCAAGATCGGCAAGCCTCTCGACCGGACCGAATGGGGCATGACTCCGCCCACCGTTAACGCCTATTACAACCCGCAGATGAACGACATCAACTTCCCCGCCGGCGTCCTCCAGCCTCCGCTCTTCGACTCGAAGCTGGACGAGTCGCCCAACTACGGCAACACCGGCTCCACCATCGGCCATGAACTGACCCACGGCTTCGACGACGAAGGCCGCCAGTTCGACGCCGAAGGCAACCTCAAGGACTGGTGGACAGCGAAAGACGGCGCCGAGTTCGACAGGCGGGCCAAGTGCATCTCGGACCAGTATTCCGGCTACATCGCCGTGGACGACATCCATATCAACGGCAAGCTCACGCTGGGCGAAGACGTGGCCGACCTCGGCGGCACCATGCTCGCCTACTACGCCTGGAAGCACGCCACCGAAGGCACGCCGCAGCCAACCTTGGACGGGCTCACGCCGGATCAGCGCTACTTCGTCGGGATGGCCCAGTGGGCCTGCGGCGAGGTTCGTCCCGAGATGAAACGCGAGCGCGCGCTCACCGATCCGCACTCGCCGCTCGAATACCGCGTCAACGGAGTCGTTTCGAATATGCCGGAGTTCGCGCACGCCTACGGCTGCAAAGCCGGTCAGTCCATGGTGCGCGAAAACGCCTGCCGGGTCTGGTAAGACTCTATTTGATTGGCGAAGGAATCACGGCGCGCGGTCTTCCCGATGGGAAGTAGCTGCGCGCCGTTTTCGTCCTCGACTGCACCCGGAAAAGTTCGCCCTTGAATTGGATGGCTGTCCCGCGACATTCGCGATCGACTGGGTAGGATGTCGGTTTGCGGTAATGTGAGTGCGTCGTCTGCGGCCACTAACTGCACCCCGGTGGCTTCCGGTTTGATGGCGACGCGGACGGGATCGAAAGTCGAGATCTTCGATAGCACGCAGGCGCACGGCACGCTCACGCCAACCACCGGCGTACCGAGCATGGCGCTTGGGTGAACAAACTCCTAGAAGGTCGAGGTGTCGAACAGAATAGCCTCCTGCGCGGCCGTGATAACCAACAACTGCCTGGCATCGCCGCTGAACCGCGCCATTACGACCGGCGAATCGAACTTCAGTTCCTTGCGAAGGCTAACCTGCTGGAGGTCAAACACGCCGATCACCCCCGGCTCATTCTGGATCGCAATGAGAGAGGGACTGGTGGACAAGACATCGCCGAAGGCTCGTCCTCGAAGGCCGCCTTTGCTGTCGAGAACTAGCACGCGATTGAGATCGCCCGCTAGGACGAGCGCGTCACCCACAGGCAGCACGTGGGTGAGTATGGTGATCCCGTCGGCAACGAGGCGACGCTCGACGGCGCCGGTGTGTGGATCGATCAGTTCGAGCAGCCAGCCGCCACGCTGAACCGTCTTCGGCCAACCGTCAGCAAGCTCAGAATCGGCTTTAGCTTCGACGGAAGCGGCGTGCAGCGAAACGGGCCAGCCATATACCAAGGCCTTACGATCCTGAGACCACCAGACGCTGGGTGCCTGCGATTTGAAAGCGCGGGTCCAAAGCGGATCGGACGAAGCGAGCGAGCGTAGTTCGAAGACCATGTCGACCGGCACTCCGCCCGGCCCGACGCCAACCGCCTCACCCTTGGCCGGACGATTTGTGACCAGATAGGGGCCCTCCAGGGTGGTGAACAAGCTCTTGATCTCCTGCCCGGACTGAGCCATCTTCGTGCGAAAGTCGAGGCGCACGAGCTTGCGCGGCTGTTGCTCGTCGCGTTCCGGAATCTCAAGCCAGGCCGCACCGTCGTCCTGAACGTGGACCTGGTCGAAGTCCTTTAGCTGGAAGACGAATGCACCGGACGTCAGGTCCCAAGCCAGACCGCGAGAGCGCTCAGACACGGCAAGCCAGCGGAGATCAGGAGAGACCGAGATGGCCTTCGGGCGGCTGAGCAGAGGCACGGGCAGGGGCACCGAGGCGCGGAGCTCATTGTGCGCGGCGCCGTAGAGGCCCAACTCGCCGGTGGCACGTTCGGCGACGAACACATCTCCGTAGAAGTCGATGGCAAGGCCTTTATGCGCCTTGACTACCGCGCGATTAGCCACATCGAGAATGCCCGTGGCAGAGTACTGAAACGGCCTCAGGAGCACATAAGCCGGATTCGAGGCGGCTTCAATGCTCGACTTAGGCAGCGAGTACGCCTGCACCACCGTTCCATCCGGCACGGAGACGATGGCGGACTTCGTCGAATTGCTCGCATTGTGGGCAAGGACGCGGTCCGGAGAGAGGAACGCGACCTCGCCGCTGAGCGCCCGTTTCGCTGGCTCGGGCAGAGGCAGTTCACGCCCTGAACGAGCGTCGAGCAGAAGCGGACGGCCCAACCAGTCTTGATTTGGGCAGCCGAGGACCAGATAGTGGCCATCGGGCGAGAATGCCATATGGAATCGATGGCTCCACTGCGCCAGCGTGGGATTCCGCGTGCCGAGATGTTCGTCAAAGATGACCGATCCCGTGCTGGTGTCGATGAGCTTCACCCGGCGGCCATTGTCCTGGCAGGCAAGGCGAGAGGCGTCGGGCGAGATGACTGCGCTGATACAACCCTTCACGGTTGGAACATCGCGCACTTCCCGCCGCTTCGCCGCCGTTGCATCCCAAATCTCTTCACGCAGGCCTGGGTCGAGAAAGACCACGCTCCCGGAATCGAGAGTAAACTGGGCCGGACCTGAGCCGGATGATGGGATGCGCCCGATCACCACGAATGGTTCGCGGCTGAGGACGCTGATGCCGGAGTTGTCCTGGGCGAGTATCAGGCGGCCGTCAGGACTGAAGCGCAGACGGGTGAGATCGGCACGGAGGGGAGGTTCGAGCTTGACCCGACGCACGATGCCCGGCAGTCCTTCCTTCCTCGCGATGGGTTCGGTGTAGGCGGCGACCTGCGCCTGCCACTGCTGGAACTCCGCTGGCGATTCTGCGGAACGCGCTGAGCGGCAGGGCGCAGGCAAGCTTCGTACGACGGCGGCGAGGTCTCGAATGCGTTTGCCCTCGGGTGGCGTCAAGCCGATCAGATCACTAAGCAGGTTGCCGGTCTTGCCCTGTGTTTCGGCCAGGCGGTCGAGAACGGCCGGGAAGGCGTCCACGCCGTAGCCGGCTCGAGCGAAAGCGTGCAGCGCGATGGTATCGGCGGCCTGCTGGTCCTTTTCGGGATCCCCTCGGGGAATCGGATGGCGGCGCCCCTCTTCGATGAGGCGATTGAACTTGTCGAAAATGTCCTGCCGGTCTCCGAGTCGCTTGACGTTCAGAGCTACGCGCATGGCTCGACCTATGGCTCCGGCGGCCTGACGTGCGACGACGTGGCCCATCTCGTGAGCCACTACGGCCGCAACTTCATCCTCGCTACGGGCAAGACCAATCGTCTTGCGCGTGATGTAGATCCGCCCACCGGGAATGGCGAACGCGTTCGCGTAGGGGGCGTCCAGCAGGTAGAAACGGAAGTCGGCTTCCGTGGGAGGCAGATATGGTTTGATGCGAGCGGAGATCCGCTGCAACCGGCCAGTGAGTCGCGGATCGTCCAAGGGGCGAAGACCTCGTCCGAGAAACTCGACCACTATCTCGCCAAGCTCGCGCTCTTGCTGTGCGCTGAACAACGCGGCGTCAGGCGGGAACGCAATCGCAGGTGAATCGGGGCACTGCGCAAATGCGCCCGTAAGGGCAATGAGTGGGAGGATAAGTCGCATTTTCATATCCGTAAAGAGCATATTGCATTACCCACCCGCTGCGGGCGCAGGTTTCAGCTTGTGCGTTGAGTGCTACCGCGAGCCCGCGCTTGGCGCACGGCGGACCGGCCGGTGGACCACGAACTCCCGCAGCCGGGTTCCCCGTGCGTTGCAGCCGATACTAAACCCAATGTCTGGCTCGTGCGCGATTCAGGGCGTTACCGCACATCGAGCCGGCCACCTCACAACCCTACGGGATCGGGATCGCGCCCGGCAAGGAAACTGCGCCGTCACCCTCCGCCGGCGATTCTCGACATCGCCGTGGGCCCCGACCAAGTATCATGGAGGTTAGCGCTGTTTCGCGCCTGGAAGACGAGGGCCCGCCGATGTTCTTTTCCATTACCGAACTCGAACACCATCCCGTCCATTTTGATCTGACCTATGCGCCGGGAGAGATCGACTTCGGAGAGGATCTGCACCAGAGCGGCCTGCTCCGGACTGCCGGCCAGGCCGAACTGCTCAAGAACACGCTCGGTGAAATCCGCATCCGGGGCACGGTGCAGGTCGATTTCGACTGCGTTTGCCACCGCTGCCTGGAACCGGCCCCGCAACATATCGACTCGGTACTGGATCTGTTTTTCCGGCCGCAGCCGAAAATCGAAAACCACGTCGAAGTGCAGTTGGAAGAAGGGGAAATCGATCTCTCCTTCTATGAGGGAGATGGGGTCTCGCTGCGCATTGCCCTGCGCGACTACATCATTCTCAGCCAGCCGATGCAGTACTTTTGCAAGCCCGATTGCAAGGGACTCTGCCCCCATTGCGGGGTGAATCGCAACCTGACGCCCTGCAATTGCGCGGCGGAACGGATTGCCAGCAAGATGGCGAGCCTGCGCGAGCTCTGATCCCGCGGCTCGCGCAAGCATGTTCAGATGACATTCCGGGTGCGAGTTCGCTAAAATGGAAGTCGTTTATTGTCATTCGATTCTGTAAAATCTGCCGCTGCAGGGGGTTTTCACTCCCAGCTAGATTCCGAAGAGAGGATTTCCGATGCCTAATCCCAAGCGCCGCCACTCCAAGCGCCGCACCTCCACCCGTCGCGCCCATGATGGGCTGGCCCGCGCCGGCGTCTCCGAGTGCCCCAAGTGCCATGAGCAGAAGCTGCCCCATCGCGCCTGCCCTAGCTGCGGTTTCTACAAGGGCCGCGAAGTGATCGAAGTCGTCCAAGAGTAGTTTTCTTTGGACTCGTCCGTCGCGGGAGCGCCTTCATTTCCATGATCACCATCGCCGTCGACGCCATGGGTGGGGATACAGCCCCAGTCCCAGAGGTGTTTGGCGCGGTTCGAGCCGCTAGATCGCAGGACGTTAACGTCATCCTCGTCGGCCGGGAAGACGCAGTGCGCCAGGAGCTTGGCAAGTACAACGACTGGCAGAACCTGCCCATTCGCGTGGTGCATGCCAGTCAAGTGGTCACCATGGAAGACAACGCGGCCAAAGCCCTGCGCAATAAGCGGGATTCCAGCATTCGCGTCGCAGCCCGGCTGGTTCGCGACGGCGAGGCCCAGGGTCTGGTGTCGGCCGGCAACACCGGCGCGATCATGGCCATCTCGAAAACCCTCATGGGGATGATCCCCGGGGTGGAACGGCCCGCCCTCGCCTCCGCCTTCCCCACGGTGAAGGGGCGTCCCGTTGTGGTTGTCGATGTCGGCGCGAATGTCGATTGCTCGCCCCAGATGCTGGTGCAGTTCGGCATTATGGGCGAAATTTACTCCCGCTTGGTCTACCACACGAAAAGTCCTCGCGTGGGCATCCTCTCCATTGGGGAGGAGGAACACAAAGGGAACGAGTTGACCCGTGCGGCAGCCGAGTTGCTCAAGCTCATCCCTTTCAACTTTATTGGCAACGTGGAGGGGCGCGACCTGTATACCGGCCGCGCTGACGTGATCGTGTGTGACGGCTTCATCGGTAACGTGGCCCTCAAGGTCAGTGAAGGGATGGTAGACGTCTTCAAGCACATGTTGCAGGAGTCGTTGGCGGCGACGCTGACGCGCAAAATCGGCTACCTGCTGAGCCGGTCCGCATACAGGGAATTCAAGAAGCGCGTCGATTACTCCGAGTATGGCGGCGCTCCGCTGTTGGGCGTGAAAGGAGTGGTTATCATCTGCCATGGCCGTTCAAACGACAACGCCATCCGTAACGCCATCCGTGTCGCCTGCGAATCAGCAACCGAGCATGTCAATGACCGTATCGCCGCTGAGATCGTCCGCTCCCGAGCCCAGGACGGGCTCGCCACTTCCGCTTGAGTACTTGCGAAAAACAAGCGTTCTAGCCCTGTTTTTGGCGTGTTTTTGCCCTGTTTTTGCGCAAAAAACGTCCCCCGCCCATTGGATTCTCACGCCCGCACAGCAACGGGTCGCTCCGGGCGCGGAGCTGTTGCTCGATTTGCAGCTTGAGCTTGAGCCCGGCTGGCACATGTACTCCGTGACCACGCCGAAGCCCGGCCCGACTGGCGGTCCAACCCAGACGACCATTCGACTGGCGGACTCGCCCGCTATCGTTTCCCAGCAGCTATATTTCCCTGCGCCAGAGCGCAAATTCGATCCAAATTTTCAAATAGAAACAGAAACTTACGAGAAATCAGTAAAGTTTTACTTTAAGGGAAAGCTGGCGGACAAGATCGCTCCCGGCGCGCTCGAACTGACCGCCCAGATGCGTTATCAGCTCTGCAACGACAAGCAATGCCTGCCGCCAAAGAAGGTCACGGCGGAGGCGACCGTGGCTATCGACGCAAGCGCGGCACAGAGCGCCGTCCAGATCCCGGCGGGCTGGACGCTGTTTGAACTCCAGGTCGACGATCACCGCACAAGCAGCCCGGTTCCGTCCAAGAGCACACCCGCGCAGAATCAAGGGCTTGGATCGTTTCTTCTCCTGGCGTTTGGCTTTGGGCTCGCCGCCATCTTCACACCCTGCGTCTTCCCCATGATTCCGATTACGATGTCGTTCTTCCTGAACCAGGGGAACCCGTCGCGGGGCCAGGCAATTCGCCAGGCGGTCGTGTTCTGCCTCGGCATCATGCTGCTGTTTACAGGCATCGGCTTTGGACTGACGGCCGCGCTTGGGCCATTCGCAGTAGTGAAGCTGGGCTCGAATCCATGGGTTAATGGATTAATCACATTGGTTTTCCTGGTTTTTGGATTGAGCCTGTTGGGAGCCTTTGAGATCACTCTGCCCAGCAGCCTTCTGACGAAGCTGAACGCGGAATCCAACCGCGGGGGCTATGCCGGGACCCTCATCATGGGGTTAACCTTCTGCCTAGCCTCGTTCGCCTGTGTCGGGCCTTTCATGGGAACCCTGCTGGCGGCCTCAGTGGGTAGCGACAAGCTGCAGCCCGTGTTGGGGATGCTGACATTTTCGCTGGCCCTTTCCTCGCCGTTCTTCCTGCTGGCGATCTTCCCGAGTTTTCTGCGCAGGCTTCCGCGGAGCGGCGCCTGGATGTCGCGAGTGAAGGTTGTTTTGGGCTTCGCGGTGCTCGCGGCGATGCTGAAGTACCTTGCGACAGTGGATCAGGTATTGCATTGGAACCTATTGACACGAGAGAGGTTCCTCGCCATCTGGATTGTCTTATTTGCCTGCCCAGGGCTGTACCTGTTGGGCTTCCTGCGCATGGAGGGCATCAAACGAGATGAGAACGTGGGAGCCGGACGCGCGCTGCTCGGCATAGTGTTCCTGGGCTTTGCGCTCAGCCTGATTCCCGGGATGTTCGGCGGCCGGCTGGGTGAACTTGATGCTTACGTTCCGGCGGCCGCTGAATCGTCAATGCTTGCACCGGGCGGCGCGGCGCCCGCACAGCGGGCGATCAAGAACGACTATGACGCGGCATTCCGGCAGGCCAAGGCCGAGAACAAGCGCGTGCTTGTCGACTTCACGGGTTACGCATGTACTAACTGCAAATGGATGAAAGCGAATATGTTCCCTCGCCCTGAGATTGCCGGGTTAATGAGCAACTTTATCCTCCTGGACCTTTACACCGACGGCTCGGACGCCGACAGCGAGAGGAACCAGGAACGGCAGCAGCGCCTGTTTCAAACGGTCGCAATTCCGTACTACGCAGTCCTGGGGGCCGACGAAAAGCCTGTGGCCTCCTTCCCCGGCCTGACGAAGGATCCCGGCGAGTTCGCTGAGTTCTTGAAGCAAGGCTCTGGCAATTAGCTCTCGGGCCTGGCCTTTGCGCCCTACGATGTTCGCCCCCATCGGGCCACAACCAGCCCATCCACGAAGTCTCCCTGTTCTTTGGCCATCCGGCCGCGCCACTCGGCCAGCTTGTCGTCCCGCATATGCTTGAGCGCTTCAACCTTGCGCTCGGCCTCCACCACCAGACGGCGCTGGGCTTGGATGCGGTTTTCGAGTTCAGCGCGAAGCCGCAGCAGCCGCTGTCTTTCGCTTGCGAGAAAGCGCCGGTAGTTCCCCAGAGCCTGGCGTTCTTCATTGAGAACGTCAGGCCGCTGCACGGACTCTTCAGCCGCCCGTGCGCTGTTTTCGAGCGAAATCCGCTGAGCCTCCAACCGCTCAACGTCAGAGAAGAGCTTCCGCAGCCGGCCCTCCTCCCGGTCCTTCTCCAAAGCTCGCCATTGGAGCAGACGCTCTAAGCGAAACGTAAAACGTTTCAATGTCCGGAACCCCTGGCCAGCCCCGCGACAAGCGCGCGCATGCGATCCACGGTGTCGTCCATGCTGCTTCGTTCTCCAGGAAGTTGCCGCAGGAAGGAATTCAGGTCGTCCTGGACACGGATTCCGGCGTCAACTTCGGCGTTGGAGCCGGATACATAAGCCCCGATTCGAATCAGGTCCTCCGTGGACTGCAGGAGTGAAAGGCACTCGCGCAAACGTCGGGCCGCCTGAATCTGCTCAGGCCGTCCGACACGGGAGGCAAGTCGAGAAACCGACTGCAAAACGTCGATGGCCGGGTAATGGCCCTGCTGCCCAAGCTGGCGTGACAAAACGATGTGGCCGTCCAAAATGCCTCGAACTGCGTCGGTAATGGGCTCGTTCATATCGTCGCCTTCGACCAGAACGGTAAAGAATCCGGTGATGGAGCCCTTGCGAAAGTTGCCCGCTCGCTCGAAGATCTTGGGCAGCATCTGGAACACCGACGGCGTGTAGCCCTTCTGGCTGGGAGGCTCACCAGCGGCCAAACCAATCTCGCGTTGAGCCATGGCAAGTCGGGTCACCGAATCGGCGACCAGCAGCACATTCGCTCCCTGATCGCGGAAGTATTCGGCGATTGCCAGAGCCACAAAACAGGCCCGGACGCGAAGGGGTGAGGGGCGATCCGAAGTCGCCACGACCAGCACGCTTCGCTTCAGGCCCTCTGGGCCCAGTTCATGTTCGATGAAATCCCGCACTTCGCGATTGCGTTCGCCAACGAGGGCCAGTACCGCGACGTCGGCATCATGGTTTTTCAGGAGCGAGCCAAGCAGAGTACTCTTGCCAACACCGCTGCCGCCGAAGATGCCGATACGCTGCCCCCGCCCGCAAGTGAGGAAACTGTCGATGGCACGCACTCCGGTGGTGAGCGGCTGACTGATCGGTTCGCGCTGCATTGGTCCCGGCGGAGCGGCGTAAAGGTCATACCAGTCTTCAGCCGGGATCTGCGGCCCGCCGTCCATGGGCACGCCAAACCCGTCGAGAACGCGCCCGAGCAGACCGCTCGACACCCCGACGCGAGCATCACGTTTGCGCGAGACTAGGGTATCGCCTGGCTGCAAACCGCCAGTCTCTTCGAGGGGCATTGAGAGGATTCGCCCATCGCGAAAGCCGATCACTTGGGTCCGGATGATTTGTCCAGCCCGAGTACTGATCTCGCAAAAGTCGCCAACTCCGGCAGGCGGCCCTTTGGATTCAATGAGAAGCCCGACAACCTGCTCCACACTGCCGGTCGTCCGCACTACCTCTGTCTGGTTCAATGCATCGAAGTACCGGCCCAGTCCGGGATGGTCCGATTCCTGTGTCAAGTTGCAGTGCTCCTCTCCATCAGGTCGGTGAAACCGCGTTGGATCTCTTCGAGCTGGGTCTCAGCCGACGCGTCAAATCCACCCCTGCGCGTCTCCACGCATAAGGCTCCGGGTTCCAGGTGGGGGTCACCTACGACCGAGATTGCGGCTGGCGCTCCCATCCGCTGCAGGGCCGTCCGGACGAAGTCCGCGTGGGCGGTGTGGACCCGAACTTCCAGCACCTCCCGCAGAGAAACCGAATCCAGTCCCGCTCGCAGCAGGCCGAGGACGGCCTCAGGATCGATCGTCAGCTCGCGCCGGAGAATGCGTCTGGCAATTTCCAGCGAGAGCTGTACAACTTCGCGCTCCGTTTCCTGCCTGTAGCGTAGACGGCAGACGGCCAACTCCTCGATGCTTTTGGAGAGTCGCTCATAATGCGCCTGCAATTCCTGTCTGGACGCATCTTGAGCGGCTTTCCTGCCCGCCTCAAAGGCGGCGTTGCGTTCCTGCTGGAGACGGGCCTGAAACTCGCGTGAGAGGTCTTCCCGCACATCTTCCGTACTCTTCGATTGCGCGCCAGCCCCCCCGGGGTCGAGGTCGTTTCCGCCCGCGCCGCCTGGCATGGGCGAAAACTCACGGCCGTCTGGTGGCGAAGAGGGTAAGCTCCCGGAACGCTTGACCCGTTGCCAGGAGTGCGACAGAAATGAGTCTTCCTCTCTGCGAATGATCCTAGACGACATACTGCTCGCCTACGGCGCCCTTCAGGCTGATGGTGCCCTCGGCTTCCATCTGGCGGACAACAGCGATGATCTGTTGTTGCGCCGACTCCACTTCTTTAATCTTGATGGGACCAAGTGCTTCCATGTCCTCGCGAAGCATTTCCGCGCCACGCTGGGACATACATTCCAGGAAATGATCTTTGAGCTGGTCGCTGGTTCCTTTCAGAGCGACGGTAAGGATCTTGCGATCGATGCGACCGAGGATTTCCTTGATGCCATTCTGGTCGACAAGCAGGAGATCTTCGAAGACGAACATCAGGTGACGGATGGTTTCGGCGAGCGTCGGGTCGCTGCCTTCTATGTTCTCCAGAATGTCTTTACTGCAGGAGGAATCGAGCCGGTTGAACATCTCGGCAACGGCACGGACCCCGCCGTAGGACTCGCGGCTCATTTCACCCAGGGCCTTGAGCTTCTGGCCGATGATTGAAGCGATTTTGGAAATGATGTCAGGGGAAATCTGGTCCAGATTGGCCATGCGCAGAGCGACGTCAGCCCTCAGATCGTTCGGTAACGAAAACAGAAGTCCGGCTGCCTGCGAGGGGTTGAGATGGCTGAGGACCAGGGCAATGGTCTGCGGATGCTCGTTGTGTATGAATTTGGCGAGTTGTTGCGGGTCCGCCTTTTGGAGTGCGTCGAAGTTCGCGGCGTCCGCCCCGAGTTGTTTGAGCAGGCGGTCGAGGATTTTTCTGGCTGACTCGGGACCAAAGGCCTTAGTCAGGATCTTGCGAGCGTAGTCGACGCCACCCTTCAGGACGTAGTCCTGCGCCATGGCAAGCTGGTAGAACTCCTCGAGAACCTGTTCTCCATCCTCGGCAGTAATGTTCTGCAGCCGTGCGATTTCACGGCCAATGGCCGCGACTTCGTCCTCATCAAGTTCCTTGAAGACCTCCGCGCTCGCGGCATCTCCCATGAACACCGTGAGGATGGCGGCTTTCTTGGAACCGCTCATCTTGACCTGGGGAGTATCTTCCTTGCCCGAATTCCGGATCATGGATCAGGCACCCTCCGCGTTCAACCAGGACCGGAGCAATTGGGCAACTTTGCCTGGATCCTGCTTGGCCTCTTCGAGGATGTATTTCTTATAGACCTCGGACTTCCTCGTACTGGGAATCAACTTCAGAGACTGGAGAACGTCGCTCTCGGCCTGTTCCTTCGCCTGGCGATTCTCGGCAAGCTGCGCCATGGCCTTGGCTTCAAACTCGCCTTGGTTGGGCGCGGAAAGCTGAGCAGCCGTCCCAGTGGCGCCGGCCAGAGCGGGCGGCGCTCCGACCTGGACTGCCCGAGCAGCGCCATTCTTCTTGAAGATTGCGCGGATGAGCAAGGAGAGGGCGATCAAGACGAACAGTAAGGTACACCCGCCCACGATGAGCCAGACACGCGGAAGCGATTTCAGGCGC
>Ga0302319_10011899_pt1 | contig 16475 bp, 15 predicted proteins | sample Bog_T0_2_FD_203319 | JGI IMG/M metagenome (GOLD analysis project Ga0302319, IMG submission 203319) | Peat permafrost microbial communities from Stordalen Mire near Abisko, Sweden - Bog_T0_2 | ecosystem: Environmental > Terrestrial > Soil > Wetlands > Peat | place: Sweden: Abisko, Stordalen Mire...
AGCGAAGGTTTTTCTTTCTTCGAGTAGGAAAAACGCAATGCCCTGGCATCGGCGGTCAAATAGCTCGCCAGGATCGTCCGTAGTAGGGCTCGCGCTGCGATAAATCGCTGACGGTCGCGCTCAAAATGAAAACGTGCAGCGCGGGCCAATTCGTCGGCGGAAAGCAGTTCCCGCCAGCGAGTTTCCCCCCCACGAATCGTTTCCAGATCACCTCGCCAAAGATGCACTTCGTCTTCGGGAAGAGCAAGGCCGTCAGCGATAGAAAAATCTGGCTGCGCGATGTTCATGCTCTGGCTCATGAGTGCCACTGCCAACGATGCTCTGTAAAGAGCCTATCCGATGCTGATTCGCAAAAACACGAATATTCACTTCAATTCCGCAAACGTGGTCTAATTAGAACAGCCGTGGATACAAAGGGGGCCGTATGCAGAAGCGCACAATCGCAATTTTACCGTTGGCCCTGTTGGCGGCAGTTGGTTTAACTGCGGCGCAGAGCACTCCGGCCAAGCCTCCGGTGAAGTCTGTCGCAAGTTCCCACCCGGCATCGGCCAAGCCCCTGACGGCGAAATCGGCCATGCCCGTTCCTCACAAGTCCTCGACCAGCGTGCCTAAAGTTACGGCGGCCGGAGCAAATAATTCCGCACAGCTCGCGCGATTGGAGCAACAGAATCGTAAGGCCTCCGCCGGAAAAAATACTTCGCGTCAGAGTACAATTTCGGCGGCCCCCAAGTCTGCCACATCCAACCCGCCGATTAACTTCCAATATCAGAAGCCAAATACCAATACCAGCGCGAAGAAGAATTAGTCTCAGGCAACGGTAGTGAGCTGAAGGTGTTGCAGTAAGACCGTCACAATTCTTTTCGCCGTACCACCATCCCAAAGAGGCGGACACTGGAAGGGTCCCATGGGCCTGCGCAAAATGGAGCGTGCCGCTTCTAGAATCCGATCCGGATGGGTTCCAACAATCTGATTCGAACCGTGCTCCACAGTGGCAGGGCGCTCGGTGTTTTCCCGCAAAGTCAGGCACGGCACTCCCAGCACAGTAGTTTCTTCCTGCACGCCGCCGGAATCGGTAAGCACAATGCGGGCGCGATTATTCAAGGCCAGAAAGTCGAGATAGCCCAGCGGGGCGAGCGGCACAATGCCCGCGACGGATGGCTCGCCTTCCTCCGCAAGATATTCCCGCAGGCCGAAACTTTCGATGTTCTTCCGGGTCCGCGGATGCAGCGGGAAAAATATAGGAAGCGCGGCTGCCACCGCCTTCACGGCACGCAAAATTCCGCCCAGCGTTTTTGGATCGTCCACATTCGAGGGCCGGTGCAGCGTAAGAACTCCGTAAGGACGAACGCTAGATTGGGATTCACGCACGCCGAGACGTTCATGAATGGTCGATTTCTCCGCCTGCTCGCGATGGCGCAACAGGGAATCGATCATGACATTGCCGACCAGAAATATTTTTTCGGCGGGTACACCTTCATGCTTTAGATTCTCGACTCCGCTGCGCTCGGTCACAAATAGCAGATCAGAAACTGCATCCGTCAATTTGCGGTTAATTTCTTCCGGCATGCTGCTGTCGAAGCTGCGTAATCCTGCTTCGACGTGGGCGATTGGAATTCCCAGTTTGACGGCGGTCAGTGCGGTCGCCAGTGTGGAATTCACATCGCCCACGACCAGAACCATTTGCGGCTGGTAATCGAGTAACACCGGCTCGATGCGTTTCATCACTTCGGCGGTCTGCGTAGCGTGGCTGCCCGAACCTACGTCGAGATTCACGTCCGGAACGGGCAGGCCCAGATCCGTGAAGAAGCTGCCGGAAAGCGATTCGTCATAGTGCTGCCCGGAGTGAACCAGAAAATGTTGGATCGTGGGAAGCTTCTTCAGTTCCTCTACAATGGGCGCGACTTTCATGAAATTGGGACGCGCTCCAACCACGCTCAAAAGTCTGATCATCGTCTAATCATCGGGAGAAAGCCGCAGAAGATAGCATGAGCTTAATCAGAATAACTCGAAATGCTCGCGATTTTCTGTGAACGCGATACAGCAGTATCTGGGACGAGAGCTACAACGCGCTCTGGCGTATCGGGGCATCGGTTTGGCGGGTGTAATAAGCAGGCTGGCCTGGTTCGAGGCGGCGTCCGCCTTCGCTAAATCGCGGCAGGTGAAGCCAGCCTATCTTCTGCAACGCGAACTGCAGCGTGGTCGCGACGACGCCGAAACCATATTCCACGCTGCGGCCGAAGTTAATAGACGACGCTTCTTCGAAATACTTCGTAGGACAGGAGACTTCTCCGATCCGAAATCCGAAGTGCACGCATTGCGCCAGCATCTGATTGTCGAAGACGAAGTCGTCGGAGTTTTCCAGCAAGGGCAACTCGTTGAGGACCTTGCGATTGAAGGCGCGGTAACCCGTGTGATATTCGGAGAGCTTCACTCCCAGGAAAAGGTTTTCGAAGGCAGTCAAAAGGCGGTTTGCAATGTATTTGTAAATCGGCATGCCACCGCGCAGAGCCCTTCCTCCGATAATGCGCGAGCCCAGCACGACATCGTAAACATCATAGGCGACCATGCTCGCCATCGCCGTTACCAGAAGCGGTGTGTACTGATAATCAGGATGCAACATGATGACTACATCGGCGCCCGCGGCCAGAGCTTCGCGATAACAGGTCTGCTGGTTACGTCCGTAGCCGTAATTGCGGTCGTGCTGGAAGACGTGCAAGCCCAGGCGATGGGCAACTTTCACTGTGGCGTCGGAGCTGTGATCATCAACCAGAATGCACACATCAACCAGGTCGGGGAGTTCCCCCACCGTGGCGTCCAAAGTCTTCTCCGCATTGTAGGCCGGCATGACGACTGCGATGCGTTTTCCGTTGATCATAATGCGGCGACCGGCTAATAAATCCGCTCTTCCATGATACCTGAATCGGCAACGGAAGCGGACCCGTTCCAAATTCTGATTTGCGCCAAGTCCCGCGGAATATCCGGCATTGGGCGATGCCAGTCTGGGCGCGACGCCGAAAATCTAACGTTGTGGAAATGCAAGCACGGCTCGCCGAAGCACGCAAATTCCATCCCTTGGATCATGTAAATTGTTCAACGAGAGAGCGCAGGGAAGGAAATTTTCTCCTAGGGTCTTTACCTGAGTAGTTGCCGCGGTCCCAGTGGCAAAAACCTCTGGCGGCTCCGACTCAAGCCAGCCCGCAAGCAGTCTCCCGCTTGGCCATGGAGGCGAACGCATCCCGGAGTGTTAGCGGCGCCGATCATGCAACGAAGTTGTACAGGTTCCATGCGCTTTAGCCCTTCGAAAAACGTTTTCGGGACCGCAAGGAGGATCCCTCCCACGCGCTGGCCAACCCAATTCCCAAATCTGGGAGTTTGCTGAATCCCGCCAAGTGCCTGTGGAAATGGATGTTCTTTCATCACAGCTATATTTGTTTCAAAGTGGCATTGTAGATGCTATGTAATTTGGAACATCCCAGGCTGTACTGGTCTTAAGGCCAACGAGAATCTAAATCTTTAGGGGGGCAATAATGACGGAGCAGTCCGTACGGCTCGGGCCGCGCGAACAACAAATCGTCGAATTGCTTTTGCAAGGTTGTGACAATGCAGAAATCGCCAACCAGCTTAAGATGGCGCGCAGAACTGTAAAGGCACATTTTAACCGCCTATTCCTCCGTTTCGGAATTACCGGCGGCATCAAGCGAGTAAAACTCGCAACCCTGTTATATAGGAGGCAATTATGTTCGCAAACAACCGCTATGGCAGCCGCACTCCCAGCGAGCGAGAAAATCGAGTCATCGAGCTTGTCGCCCAGGGCCTAAAAAACCGAGACGTCGCAGACGCTATCGGCACCACCGAACATGTGGTAAAAAATTATCTTCGCGTGATTTACGACAAGCTTGGACTCTGGAACCGGGTGGAGTTGGCTCTGTGGTATGAGTCCCGCAGACAACCTGAAATGTTGTAGGCTTTGACCTCTTGCGCTCGTAGCGCTGAATTTGGGCCTTGAATTCCGGCCGCAGGATGTGTCCTTCCTGCGGCCATTCCTTACGGACATCCAAATGGCTGCAAGTTGCGCAGCCGCTCTGCCGCAGCCGGGGAACCTTTTCGCGCGGCCGCGTGCAAAAGTATACGTGCCTGGTCACAACTCTTGGCAACGCCGTCTCCCCGAAGATATAAATCGGACAGCACCAAGGTCGCCGCGGAATTCCCTTTACTCACCGACTTCCATAACCATGGCACGGCTTCGCGAGGATCGCGCGCTTTGCCCTGGGCCCCATTCAAATAGTTCTCGGCCGTAGCCAACTCTTCCGCCCCGCTCGTTCCGAATGCGATCGATGCGCCATTCCCGGCTGTCGTCACGATTCGCGCCTCTGGCTTTGACTCCAAAGTCGGTTTCTTCACGGGCGTCGGCTTCGGGGCAGGCATTTTTGGGGCGCTCCGGCTCGGCAACGGCGTGGAAGGGATATTTTCCGTGCGCGTCCTGCTGGCCGGAGGATGGTTGACGGGAGAATGGTTGGCCGGAGGATTATCCGTTGGAGGATTGCCCACTGCAACATTTTTTGCCGGAGTGTTGCCGGCAGGCAGCCCGACCTGAACCGCTGGTGTAGGAGCCGGCGGTATCACTCTCGCTGCAGGCGGCTGGGTTCCAGAAGCACTCGAAATTGCTTTGGTCCCACGCCACGCCATGTAGACCAGCAACGTTAGCAGAACCGCTAATATGGTGCCGGCATAGAGTCGGTATTGGTAGGGGGCGGGCTCCGCTTCGCGAGCAAACTGCGGAAGATCGTCCAATCGCCGGACTTCTTCGTCGCCTTCCACTACTTCGCTCTTACTCTCTTCGGGATCAACTTCAATGCGCTCAATTCCCAGGCCGGCAACCGGCTCATACGCAGCGTGCTCGCGCACAACTTCGGGCTGGCACGCGATAAACTCTTGTGCGCGATTCTCCTTCCCAGCGTCCCCAGATGCTTCGTTCGCGTACTCGCTGGAGTTGCCGTTCAAAAACGGCAAGGGAGCAACATCTTGCCACCTGGCTTCGGAAGGCATTGGCAATGCTGCAGGCTGAGTTGTTTGCGCATCGGTTACGTTTCGCAGAGGGGTGCCGCACATCCCGCAAAAATTCTGCTCCGCGGTATTTATATGCCCGCACGCGGTACAGGTCTGCTCGGGTTCAATTTCGGAGTAGTTTTCTTGCGGAGACTTTTCCGTCGGGAAGTCTTCCGATTCAATGTTTTTCCCGACTTCGGTTTCAACCCTGTTGATCCTTGGTTCGTTAATTTCTTCGATCGTCCCAGATTCGCTTGGCTGAGCACTTGGCTCTGCCGCCGATTCCGTGGAATTGGCGGCCAGTTCCCGGATAAGCCCAGCCACAGCCTCTTCCCGCTTTTCGGGCCGACTGGTGAAATACACTTCTGCCCACCGCCCCATATTGGCTGCCAACAAAGGGTTCAGGAGAGGATTCAGTTCTGGATCGGGCAGCGTGTTGGGTTTAGGCTCGTCGGCCGGGCGCGGCAATGGCTTTCTCCGAAAGCTAGGGACTGTCCATCATTGCACTACCGCCCGCCTGGGTTGTCAATCGGTGAAATTTGGAGACTTCTTTGCTGTCAGTCGCAGGGCTTGCGGTCGGCGGGTTCGAACTGATCCAGTTGCGCGTCACGTTGGCTGGCGATTCGTCCCTTCGGAGTCTTGCCATAGAGGTCGGAACCGGGGCAATAGTAGAGGGCAGTGTGCAGGTCAATCCAGACCTGGGTGTCAGGATTGCCTTTATTTTCGGGAGGTTCAGGAGCCTCTGCCAGCCCAAGCCCAATCAGTAGCTTGTCGAAAGTGGATAGATCCGCGTTGGGTGCGGGCTTACGATTCGGCGCAGCGGCAGTTGCGTTTCCATGATTCGTGGCGCCTACCGGATGATCGCTCCACATACCCCACCGAATTACGGCGATTACCAAAATCAGCGCCACCGCGAGATAAAAATCGCCGCGGCGCGACTGCCAGAAACGTGCCAGTGCGTTGGGCGGGCGTGCCCCCGATAAGGATTCCAAAAACTCACGGGCTTTGCTGGCGGAACTCCAGACTGCTTCTGGCGGAGCCTTCGCCAATGCCCCTGGAAGCGGTTCGCCCTCCTCCACTCCCTCGTCCTCAATCTCCGATTCCAGCGTTTCCTCGGCACCCGCTGCGCTCGCGTTCAATGATCGCGCCGTGCTTGGCTGCGGCAGAAGAACTGCTTCGGTTGGAGGTGCCGTGTCAATTTCGTCATCCACGTTTTCTTCTGTCGATGGATGGGACGCAGCTATAAATTTAGCGCTCGGAGGAGCCGGGGGATAAGCCGCGCTCGGATTCGAAGATTTTCCATTGAGCGGCGCGAACGGCGCAGTCGGCGCGGCCAGCGTTCCCTCATGGATCTGCTGCTTATGCCAAGCCGATGCCACCTTGCTTTGCATGCTGGCAGGTTCATGGCTGTTATCGCGCGGCGCGCCGCACTTGCCGCAAAACTGTTCTTCCGCCAGTAAATTATTTCCGCACTTCCAACAGGGAGAGTTCGATTCGGTTGCACCGCCCGTATTTGCTTTGGAGGCCGATGCCGATTGATCCTGGGCCAACTCCGCAAGAGGCTGCAGTTTCTCGATCGCGGCCAGCATGGAAGACCGTTCCGCCGCCATCGATTTTTTCAATTTCGATTCCGCCTCGCGGCCAATCGCTTCCGTCACCAAACCGGCCATCAATTGACAAGTATGAATGTCCTGCTCGGCGTAGCCGCGAAGCCGGTCAAAGTAAAGTTCCAGCCCGCCGACAATATCGCCATCGTGGTAGATCGGTACCGCAACCAGGGATAAAATTCCGCGCTCCCGGCAAGGCTCCGGGTCGAAGAGCACCTCTGTATTCACGTCGTCGCTGCGAATCACCTGTCCGGTACGCACGCTGGCCGCGCAAATCGCAATCGCCAGCGGAACCTCGCTTCCCACGGGCAACGCGGGCGCCCCGGCGCCTGCGCGGTAGCGAACGATTTTTTCCTCTAAAAGACCGATGCCCGCTCCGGTTGCGCCCGCGATGTGAGCAACTTTCTCCGCGATGACGGCCAGCGTTTTATCCAGGTCAAGATGGCGGGCCTGAATCTGGCGTTGCGCTTCGACAATCTCCGCCAGCGTCAGAGTGTAGTCGCCTACAGGGCGTGAGGATTTTTGAGTATCAGGTTTGGGCAGCGCCGGCTGGCTGGCGAAATCTTGTTCGCGCAGGCGGTCGCTGTGCGCTTGCATCCGGTCTTCCAGTTCCCGCATCTTGCGCGTGTGCTCTTGCAGCACATAGCCCGCTTCCAGCAGCTTTTCAAAGGTCTGCGGGTCGAGAACTGGTTTTTTATCCTGATCGCTCACAATTCTTACTTGTCGCCTGTGGCCGGACTGGCGTAGCCGAGCGCCTTCCCAAGACTAGGTTTATTCTAGTGCAATTCAGCCAACATAAAACGAGGTTCTAAGGTTACTCCAGTAAGCGGCGAGCCTTTTGAGGTTGGTTCGGAATAACTCGATTAAGATTCGCCCTCTCCTTTCGAGCAGAACAGATCGCTGTCGCGAATCAAAACTTACTCAGACTTGTGATGCTTGGAGGACAGCAGGAATTGAACGCCGAAGTATCCCAGGAAGTAGGTCTGATTGCTGCTGGAAGCTTCGAGGCTACGGCCGGCCATCAGCAGAAGGATCACCTGAGGACGAATTTTATAACGAGCTCCGGCATCGATTGTGGGCTGGTTTTCGGTAGGCCGGAAGGTGCCTTGCGCATAAAACTCCACGTCCCCTTCGAGTTTGGAAGTGAAATCGTGGCCGATCACCAAACCGGTAAGCCACGCATTCGGTCCCTTATGCACGAATTGATAACCGATTTCGCAATTCACATCGACGAGGCCGACTTTTTTAGAAAACTCCACAGGCAAGAGAAACCCCTCGCTGGCGGGTGTGAGTTGCCGGCGCACAGCGTCATTTGGATTGTTAAGGAAAAACTGGGGGAAGGTGGAGATGCTGAGTCCGTCCTCACCCCCATCCAGAAAGCGCCACTTGACTCCGGGGTTCGATTGCCCCAGCCCATATTCTGCTCGAGTCGAGGGATTATGCACGCGCAACCAGGCATTTTCGTAGGTGAGTTGCACGCGCTCCCCCAACCCGAAATTGATATCGACATCCGGAGAGTGGGTGGTGGCTTGATCGCCGTATAAGAATGGCATATAGCCAAGATTGATTTCCCAATTGAGCGGTCCCGGCGTTCCCGGATCATTAGTGTAATAGGGTGGGCCGCCCTGGGCATGGGCGGAGCCCAATCCAGCGGCTACAAGAAGAATCGGTATGACGCTCCGCAATGGGAGCCCACCCGTCAGAAAGCGGGCGCGAAAACCCGCCCAGCGTCCTTTGCCTTCAGCCTGTGCAAAAGCCGTTCGTGCTGCGGTTAAAAGCCCAAAACCGGACGAAATCCTTCGGACCCCGGTTCCGTTTTGAAACAGCCCCGTGTTCATAACAAAGCTCATAACCAAAAAATAAATTGGGTGCCTCCAAAGATGGCTTGATGATGGCGCTCAGCGCTGCAAAATCAGTTCAACGAGCTGATAACAAAGCGTAACATGGTTTTTTTTGCGACCGGCTTCTTTCCGCGCGGGCCGCACATCGCTGCTCCCCAAGGCGGATCAAAATAGATTTTTTCCTACCGAAGCCGAAACTTCTGCAAGCGTAATAGACCACTTTGGGATTTGAGTACTCAGTACCGTTTTCTGACGCTCGCCTGCCAGCCCGTGGTGCGCGTCCCTAAGTGCAGGCCCCTGTTGGGCTTACGTCCGACGCGAATAAAAGACGAAAGTTTGGCGAAGAGCTTGCAAATCTATATTGCGTTCGGCCGGAAAAAAGAAAACAACAGAGGAGCTTGACATGATGGATATCGGCACGATGAAAGTAACTCCCCGCGACCAGCAGGTACTCGACCTGCTGGTGCAGGGTTGCAGCAACAAGGAAATTGCCGGGCAGTTGAGCATCAGCCCCCGCACCGTGAAGCAGCATTTGCGCACATTGTTTCTTCGTGCCGGCATTCGCGACGGAAGAAAACGAGTTCGCCTGGCCACAGCCGCATTCCAAAAGACCGAGATGCAATCATGATGCCGCGTGAGCGCTTAACCCCGAAGGAACTTCAAGTAGCGAACCTGGTCTGGGAAGGCCTTACAAACCGCGAGATCGGCAGGATCATGGGAACAACCGAGCAGGTGATCAAGAATCACTTGCGTAGTACCTTTGACAAACTGGGGGTCTGGAGCCGCCTTGAACTTGCCATGTATGTGGCCGGGCATGGGGGGAAGAACTGGCTGGAGGAAACCGAACGGGGTGGCTCGGCAATGGTGCGTGCCGCCGCCGGGTAGGCAGAAACCTGCAACCTGCGCAACCCCGGTTTTGTCGAAAGCAGCGGTTCAACTGCAAGACCTTTGCACTTGACCGCCCGGTAGCGCGGTACATTCTCCGTAACAGCCAGATAGGCAATGAGTTGCGTTTCCTGAGAGTCGGCCTCTAAATTGCACTGTCAGACCCGACCCAGTGGGGGCTCGCTCGCAGAGTCGACTCCGCAATCCCTGGGCGGGGCGCGATGGATTACAAAGAGACTTTCTGGATGGCGTGCGATTCTACCGAGCAATTACGGGCCGAGTATGGCCCGTTTCGCACCCGCGCGGAAGCCGAAGCCGAAGCCCGTAAGCTCGGTTTTAGTTTCGTTCTACGCTACGAACACCTGCTCGACGCGAACGAGGAAATCCAGGAAGTCCGGTGCATCTTCATTGAACTGCCGGGAGCGAGGGCTGCCAGCGTCGGCACAATCGAATCTTCGTCCATCACTTTGCACACCCGCTGTGCCACTTGCGGTCAGTCGGCCAGTCACGAGAAAGCCTGGCAGGCTGAAGTCTGGGCCGACATTCACGAATTCGAACACGCCCGGCACCTGGTTCGGCTTTTCGAACATGCTCGAGGCAGAGGCTTGAAGGAAATCGGCGGTTGGCGCGGATAGCTTCCTTTTCGGCCACCTGTGAGGCGGGTTCAGGTCGCCTTCGACAACTCGCTGGCCGCAGCCCGATCCACTAACCAGATCAGTCGCCCATCGCTCGGATGCACCAGCTTTGAGGGATATTTCTCGGCCGGACCCTTTCCTTCCAGCACTTCCTTCAGAACCGGAGCCTTGTCCCCGCCACTGACCAAAAAAATTACCCGCCGCGCCGCATTGAGCACGGGCAGGGTGAAAGTAATGCGGCTGGCCTTTAGTTTTTCCACCCAGTTTGCGACGACCAGGCGCGAGTGCTCTTTCAAAGCGGCGGTTTCCGGGAATAGGGAAGCCGTGTGCCCATCCGGCCCCATGCCCAGCAATATCACGTCAAAGCGCGGAACCTCCCCCGGCTTCAAATCAAAAAACCTTCGCAGAGTTTTTTCGTAATCGTCCGCGCTGGCCCCGGCGTCGCCCTTCCCGGTAGGAACGGGGAAAATGTTCCCAGCCGGTATCGGAACTCGTGACAGCAAACTCTCTTTCGCCATCCGGTAGTTGCTGTCGGGGTCATCCGGGGGAACGTTGCGCTCATCGCCCCAAAAGAAAAACATCTTATCCCACGGTAATGTCGCGCTGGCATTGGCCGCGATCAGCGTGTAGAGATTTCGTGGAGTCGATCCGCCGGACAGAGCAAAGGTGAAGCGCCCGCGCTCTCGAACCGCATCGCTGGCGGCGCGTATCACTTCCTCCGCCGCGGCGTGGAAAAGGTCCTGCGGAGTTGCCAGCCGGCGTACCTCAACCGGCGCCGTCACAACGCTCCTACGCGGACATTGGACTCTGCCGCCGCGCAGCGCGCCGCTCCCAGCAATCCCGCTTTGTCGTTCATGATCACATGGACTGGCATGTTTTCCAGAAGCGAGCGCAGCCTGCCTTTGCCCAGAAACGCGCGCATGAAAAGTGGCCCCGTCAGCTTGGGAAGTATTTTTGGAGAGATTCCCCCGGTTAGAAAAACTCCGCCGGTCGCCATCGTTTTTAGCGCGAGATTGCCCGCCTCCGCTCCGTAAACCGAGATCCAAAGATCCAGCGCCTGCTCCGCCAGCCGGTTGCTTCCGCTCAGCGCCGCCTTCGATATAACTGCCGCGGCATCTCCTTGAGCTAATTGGCCGGCGAATTCCGGGGGCTCGTCTCCACCGCCTTGGCTGCGCAAAAATTCATACACATTGACCAGGCCCGGTCCGGATAAAACGCGTTCGTAGCTGACATGCTCGTAACGCTGGGCGAGGAATTGCAACAACTCCACTTGCAAGTTCCCTTGCGGTCCGAAGTCGGTGTGCCCGCCTTCGCAGGCAAAGACCTGATGCTCGCGGCCGTTCCAGAACAACCCGGCTTCCCCCAGGCCTGTTCCCGGTGCGATGACCGCCTGATTGCCCGAAGCGTTTGCAACGTCGTTGAGGCAGATCAGGTCTTGCTTCGCGAGGGCTCCGATGGCCCACGCACTCGCTTCCAGGTCGTTGATCAACAATGTTGCAGGCAATTGCATCTGTCTGGCCAGGCTGGACTGCTCAATGACCCACGGCAGATTGGAAGTCTCGACTCGTCCGTTCCGCACCGGACCCGCGATGCCAAAGCAGGCAACCTCGGGCCGGGTAGAAGAACCCTGCAAAAACTTCGCGACGATTTCCCCAAGCTCGCTATATTCACGGCTGGGAAAGACGCGCTCGGAGATGAGCTTGAAGTTACCATTCTGGGGCTGAAAATAGGCCAGCCGGGCGTTGGTTCCTCCAATGTCGCCAGCCAGGATCATTGCTCGAAATTCCTCCAGCGCCGGCCATCGCGCTCTAGTAATTCATCCGCGTCTTTCGGTCCCCACGTCCCCGACGCGTAATTCGGAAAATTGCGCGGAGGCAGCGCCTTCCACAGATCGAGCACAGGATTCACCACGGTCCAGCCTGCTTCCACCATATCCGCCCTTTGAAATAATGTCTGATCGCCGATCATGCAATCGTGCAGCAGCCGTTCGTATCCGGTGCTGGGCTGCTTTCCGAAGTATTGCTGATATTCGAAGTTCATGTCCACTGTGCCGAGGCGCATCACCGGCCCCGGCACTTTGGCGGCAAACTGCAGCGAGATTCCTTCTTCCGGCTGGATGTGCAGCACCAGTTGATTCGGCATAAGATGTTCGACCGACGTATCACGAAACAGAACGAACGGAGCGCGGCGAAACTGAATCACAATGTGGGTATTGCGGGCGGGCATACGCTTTCCGGTCCGCAAGTAGAACGGAACATCCGCCCAGCGCCAGTTGTCGATGAGCAGTTTCATGGCGACGAAGGTTTCCGTCCGCGACTCTGGATCCACATCGGGTTCGCCACGATAGGCCGGAACTTTTTCCCCGCCTACGATGCCTTCTCCGTACTGCCCGCGCACCGAACGGGTGAGAACTTCCTGATCGCTGAGCGGCTGGATGGCATGCAAAATCTTGGCTTGTTCGTCGCGCACTGCGTTGGCGTCAAACGAAATCGGAGGCTCCATCGCGGTCAGGCTGATCAGTTGCATGATGTGGTTCGGCACCATATCGCGCAGCGAACCCGCGTGTTCGAAATAACTGCCGCGGCCTTCCACCCCCACGGTTTCGGCTACGGAAATCTGTACGTGATCGATGTAGCGCCGGTTCCAGATGGGTTCAAAGATTCCGTTGGCAAAACGGAAGGCCATGATGTTTTGCACGGTTTCTTTGCCCAAATAGTGATCGATGCGGTAGATCTGCTTTTCGTCGGCCAGTTTGAGCAGCTTTTGGTTCAACTCTTTTGCCGATTCGAGATCGTGTCCAAAGGGTTTCTCGATGACGACGCGCCGCCAGTGGTCGTTGCCCTGCTCCATCAGGCCCGCTGCGGCGAGTTTGTCCACAATGATCCCGAAGTAACTCGGAGCCGTCGCCATGTAATAAAAAAAGTTCTGGTGGGTGCCATGATCGCGATCGAGTTGCGCGAGGCGGTCTTTCACCTGCGAGTAAAGTTTGTCGTCGTTAAAATCGCCGGCAAAGTAATAAAAGCGGCGGGCAAAACTGTCCCATACCTCATTGTCGATGCAGTCGCCGCAATATTCCTGGACGTCTTCCCGAACTTTCTTGCGGAAATCCTCGTCGGTCATCTGCGACCTGGCTACGCCGAGAACCGCAAATTCCTTCGAGAGCAGATTGGCGCGCGCCAGGTTGTATAACGCCGGAATCAGCAGCCGCGCCGTAAGATCGCCGGCCGCCCCGAAAATAACCATCACGCAGGGATCGCCCTGTTTACCGATGCGTGGCGTGGACAGGTTAGGTTGTTCCGCTACTTGTGCCATGGAAATGAGGTCCTTGCAATTGGGCCGAACCAATGATTGAAAAAGAAATTGCTAGGCAGTTTTCCTTTTCGGAGCGTCCTTGGCAGCGCCAGCCTCGACGTGCCCGCCAAACTTCTGGCGCATCGCGGAGAGCATTTTCTCCGCAAAAGTATGCTGCTGCCGCGAACGAAAGCGCACATATAAAGCAGCGGTCAACACATCCGCCGGGACTGCTTCTTCGAGCGCGGCCTGAATCGTCCAGCGGCCTTCGCCGGAATCCTGCACGTACCCTTCATATTCGGAAAGCGTCGGATTCTCGGTCAGAGCGATCGCCGTCAAATCGAGCAGCCACGAACTCACCACGCTGCCGCGCCGCCATACCTCGGCGATATCCGGCAGGTTTAAATCGTAACGCATATTTTCATTCAGATCTTTGCTGGTGGCATTTTTGAAAATGTCGAAGCCCTCAGCATAGGCTTGCATAATCCCGTACTCGATTCCGTTGTGCACCATCTTCACAAAGTGACCGGCACCGGACGGACCGCAGTGAATGTAACCTTCTTCCGCAGTGCCACCGAGTTTTTCCCGTCCCGGAGTGCGCGGAATTTCGCCCACCCCCGGGGCCAACGTTTTGAAAATCGGATCGAGACGCTCTACCGCTTCATCCGGCCCGCCGATCATCATGCAGTAACCGCGGTCCAATCCCCACACGCCGCCACTCGTGCCTACGTCGACGTAATGAAGGCCTTTGTCTTTGAATTCCCCGGCGCGGCGCACGTCGTCCTTAAAATAGGAGTTTCCCCCGTCAATGATCGTGTCGCCGGATTGCATGTGCTGCGCGAGTTTCTGCACCGTCTGTTCTGTGGCGCTGCCCGAGGGCACCATCACCCAGACCGCTCGCGGAGGCTTTAATTTGCTAACCAGATCTTCCAGCGAGGACGAACCGCCTGCGCCCTCGCCTGCGAGTTTCTTGACTGTATCCGCGCTTAGGTCGGATACCACAAGTTGATGTCCGCCGCTCATCAGTCGCCGCGTCATGTTCGCGCCCATGCGCCCCAGCCCCACCATTCCCAATTGCATTGTTTGCTCCTTAATTCCTCGCCAACGACCGCCGCAACCCGCGCAAATAGTGGCGCCGGCAGCTTGCCCTGAGCGTAGCCGACGGATCTTGCCGGCATTCCGCCACTACCCTAAAGCTTTTGTCACCGCCGCTGCCAGCGTCTCCAGCCCCGATTCCACATCGTGGAGATGCACTTGCAACGCGCGCCGTCCTCGCTCCGCCAGCACCTGAAAATCGCCGCGCGCCTGCGCCGCCTTCACTACACCGAACGTGTACTTCTGTTCGGGCACTGGCAGATCCACGGCATCGTCGCACGTAATTTGCAGGATCACTCCTGAATTCGGCCCGCCTTTGTAGGCTTGCCCGGTGGAGTGCAAGAACCGGGGACCGAAGCCCAGGCAAGTGGCGACGTGTTTCTTATCTCGCACCGCATGCCGTATGGCTTGCAAAGTTTTCTCATGCGCGGCATTCATCTGGATAAATCCCAGCACCGCAAAATAATCGCCTGCGCCGAGGCGTGCCAGATGAGCCTTCAAATACGCGGCGAAAGACTTATCACCGCCCGCCGCTTTCGCCAGTTCCGCGGCATTTTTCTCGTCGGTAAATAGTTGGATGCCGCCCTCTTCCACCACCGGGCTTTCCGCCGGAAGGGAACCGGTCTTCTCGTATTCCGACATCAGATTCCGCGTCGCAACTTTGCTGGCTTCGACGTCGGGTTGGTTGAAGGCGTTAATGCCGATAATCGAACCCGCGACCGCAGTCGCAATTTCCCAGCGGAAGAATTCCGCTCCGAGATCGTAAATGTCGGTCATCGAAATTCGCAGCACGGGTTGACCGGCCCGTTCGAGCGCAGCTACTTTCGCCTCAATCGCCACATCGGTGGCGTGCTCAGTATGAATATAAGCGAAGACTCGATCATTGCCGTAAACCTCCGGCGCCGCCAGTTCTTCGCGATCCACAGGGATAATTCCTTTGCCGATTTTTCCGGTTGATTCGGCCAGCAATTGTTCGAGCCACGCCCCAAGATCGGATATATCTGAAGAAGTTATGATCGTAACTTTATCGCGGCCGCTCAGCACGGCCTCGCCCAGAATAATTCCCAGCACCGCTCCGGGATTCTGCTCTACCACTGCCTCCGGACCGCAGGCCCGTACCATTTCCTCTGTGCGGCCGAGAAATTTCTTGACGTCCACCCCAATCGCTGCCGCCGGAACCATGCCAAAGTTTGACAGCGCCGAATAGCGTCCGCCGATAGAAGGCTGTCCGAAAAAAATATGCCGGAAGTGGTCGCCTTCCGCCACCTGCTGCATCTTCGATCCCGGATCGGTGATGGCGATGAAGTGGCTACCAGCCTTATCGGCGCCTACCGCTTGTTTGGTCCGTGCAAAGAAATATTGCTTGAAAATATTTGGTTCGAGGGTGCTCCCTGATTTGCTGGACACAATAAAGAGCGATCGAGCAGGGTCAATCTTACTGTCAAGTGATTTCACCTGGGCGGGATCGGTGGAATCGAGAACGTGCAAATCAGGATAGCCCGCGATCTTGCCGAACGTCATGCGCAAAACTTCCGGGCACAAACTTGATCCGCCCATCCCGAGCAGAAGGACGTCTTTGAATCCCGCGCTCCAAACCTCTTTCGCCAGGTTGCGCAATTCAACCGGATGCGCGATCTGATCTGCGGTGATGTTGAGCCAGCCCAGCCATTTGCTTTCGTCGTCGCCGGTCCAGAGCGCGGCGTCGCGCTGCCACAAGCGCTGTATCTTGCGTCCGGTTTGCCATTCGCCGATCGAGGTCTTAGCCTTCGCCGCGAGACTTTCCGGCAGCGACGATTTCAGCCGGCTCAAGCAGTCTTTCCTTTGGGTGCAGTGTTCTTTTCCACGGCGGCCAACAATTTGTGAAACGCATCGGCGAACAGTTTCACGCCGTCTTCCGTCAACTTGGTGGTGACCTCTTTGATGGAAATTCCCATTCTCGCCAGATTGTCCATCACATTTTGCGCGCCCGCGACGTCCTCGGTAAGACTGTTGCGCAATCGTCCGTGTTCGCGAAACGCATCCACCGTCGCCGGCGGCATGGTGTTCACTGTGTCGGGACCGATCAGTTCTTCCAC
>Ga0302319_10011902_pt1 | contig 16472 bp, 12 predicted proteins | sample Bog_T0_2_FD_203319 | JGI IMG/M metagenome (GOLD analysis project Ga0302319, IMG submission 203319) | Peat permafrost microbial communities from Stordalen Mire near Abisko, Sweden - Bog_T0_2 | ecosystem: Environmental > Terrestrial > Soil > Wetlands > Peat | place: Sweden: Abisko, Stordalen Mire...
CCCGCCGGCCAGCACCATCTGCATTTCGATGCCGGTGACGAACCGCAGCAGCAGTTCCACCAGGAACAGTTCTTCATGCGGCGCGGGATAGATCAGGAGCTTGCGTAAGTCGAGCGAAGAGCCCATGGTCGCCGAAAGCACGGGCATCGCCTGCCAATAGAAGCAGACGCCCAACAGGCCCACCGGGAAACCATAGCGCAACGTCTCCGCGCTGGCATGGCCGGCAACCAAAGCGGCCCCGCAGGCCACGAAAAACCAAAAGCCGTACCAGAAGACCGCTGCCACCACGCCGAGGCCGGCGCCGCGGTTGGAGCCGGGACGCATGCTCAGAATTTGCGCGCGCAGAATCGCCGCGATCATAGCCAGTCCAGCCGCTCCATCTGGTGTTCCGCGCCCACGATGCGCACAAAAGCGTCTTCCAGGGATTCGCCGCTCGAGCGCAATTCCGCCATGGAGCGGCAGACGGCGATCTTGCCATTGTCGATGATGGCCACGCGGTCGCAGAGGCGTTCCACCACTTCGAGCACGTGCGAAGTCAGAAAAATCGTGGCTCCGCGGCGCACCTGGTCGCTGAGGATATCCTTCATGAGGCGCGCGCCCACGGCATCGACGCCTTCGAAGGGCTCGTCCATGAGAAACAGATCGGGGTGGTGAATCAGCGAAGCGGCCATGGCGACGCGTTTGCGCATGCCCTTGGAATATTCGGCGATGATTTTGCGGTCGGCGTGGAGTTGAAAGAGGTCCATGAGGCCATGGGCGCGGTCGATGGCCACGGGACGCGCCAGGCCGTACATGCGGCCGACGAATTCCAGGAACTCCAGCCCGGTGAGGCGGTCGAAGAGGAGCGATTCGTCGGGGACCAGGCCCACGCGGCGCTTGATTTCGAGGTCCTGTTCCGGCAACCGGTAGCCCAGGAGTTCGACCGAGCCGCTGTCATAAGGGATGAGGCCGGTGAGGATGCGAATGGTGGTGGACTTGCCTGCGCCGTTGGGGCCGAGGAAGCCGAAGAAGGAGCCGCGGGGCACTTCGAGGTCGACGCCATCGACCGCGGGTTTGGTTCCGTAGAACTTCCTGAGGCCGCGGACCAGGATTGCGGGAGCCGGCGCGGCGTCATCCTCTAGCATGCCTACGAGTATAAAGCGTGGCGGCCTGGCGCCAGGATTTCAGTTTCTGGGCAAGCTAGAGCATAATGCCACAAGGACAGAACTCCTGATCTCGCCCCGCAATTTCTGTCTGGCGGGGAAAACTGGCTGAGCCATTCCTTTCGATGGCGAGAGCTTCGCAGGTGGGGCAGGCGGTGCTCGCCTGCCCGCGCTGAATTAGGCCCGCTGCTCGAATAGGATCGAGCGAAGGCGGCACCGCCTGCCCCACATGCGGGCTCACTGAAAATTCCACGACATCAGGAGTTCTGAGTCTGCGGCGGGCTCACCCGCCCACCCGCGAATGATGTGAACCCTGCGGCAGGCGGACTGAAGTCCGGGGTCCCCTCTGGGGAAGGCTGAAGCCTGCCCCACCGGCGCTCACCGGGATTTCCGCTAATTGTCAGTGAACAACGTTGGGGCTAAGGCAGGCGAAACAACCCCAAACACCTGGAGAGTTTCTGTCGCGAAACTCACTTCAAATGGCAAGGACCGCTTGCTGACGCGCGGCCCGGAAACGCTGCCACGGGTTTCGGTTCGGCGCCAGCGAGCACTATCTCACCGCTCTTACTCGCCGATCTCGATCTCCGGCCCCGTCTCCCGCGCCGCCTCCGCGGTGCGTGCCGCGGTATTGCGCGCCAGTTCCAGAAACGGCGCGCCTTCGCCTTCCCGCAGCACGATCGGTTTCCCCGTGTCGCCTCCCACGCGCACTTGCGGGTCGAGCGGCAGTTCCGCCAGAAAGTGCACCTGCATCTCCTCCGCGGTACGGCGTCCGCCGCCATGGCTGAACACGTCGATGCGTTCCTGGCAGTGCGGACATATTAGAAAGCTCATGTTCTCCACGATCCCCAGAATCGGCACCTTCACCTGGTGGAACATGTGGATCGCCTTGCGCGCATCCTCCAGCGAGACGTCCGACGGCGTGGTCACCACGATCGCACCGGTAATCGGCGCGGTCTGGATCAGCGACAGTTGCACGTCGCCCGTTCCCGGCGGCAGGTCGATCACCAGATAGTCGAGCTCGCCCCAATCCACTCCCCGCAGAAACTGCTGGATCACGCTGTGCAGCATGGGACCGCGCCACACCAGCGGCTTGTCGCCGGGATTTAAGAAGCCCATGGACATCAGCTTGACGCCGAACTGGTCGAGCGGCTGGATCCTGTCGCCATATGCCATCGGGGTGCTGTTCACGCCCATCATCAGCGGCACATTGGGGCCATACACGTCGGCATCCATGAGGCCCGTCTTATAACCTAACGACGCCAGCCCGACAGCCAGATTCACCGCCACCGTGGTCTTCCCCACTCCCCCTTTCCCGGAGCCGACCGCGATCAGATTCTTCACGCCCGGAATGGGCATCTTGGGCATTTGGCCCGGTTGATTGGGGGTCATCAGTTCTATCGTAGCAGGGCGGCCGAATTCAGTTGGCCGCGAGGTGCGCTACCGGGCGGCGTGCCAGCCCATCTCTGGCGACGCCCTCCAGTTGGACGCGCGCCAGGGCCCAGTCGCCTTCGGTGACATTGGATGGTTTGCGGCGCGGGGCGAAATAGGCGGCCAGAAACTCCAGCAGTTCCCGCGCGGCTTTCTGACCGGTGGACAATTGCTGCGCTTAGCTGGAATCATCGCGCGCCGCTCCGGCGTTGTTATTAATAGCGGGATATTCGGATTCGGATATCGTTGCCTCATTTAGCTCTATCTGCTACGCTCGGGCAGGCATGCGAACCCGTGGATTCTGGCAGGTTCTCTTTCTCATTGCTTCGTCACAATTGCTGGTCGCGCAGACGGCCAGCTCGGTTTCGTTGTCATCGGTCCTGAATCCAGCAGCGAAGAGCAGGGTTACTCTGGTGGCCACTGTCACTCCTTCCGACGCCGCTGGGATGGTTACCTTCTACGATGGCGCATCGATTCTCGGAACGTCTGCCATCTCCGCCGGGCGTGCAGTGTTCCTCACTCGTCAGGCAACAGGCGGAGCGCGCTCGTTCCGCGCCTGCTATTCCGGCGATGGCGCCCATCGGGCCTGCTCTGCGTTGGCGAAGGACAGTCTCGCTCCAGCCGTCCGTTTAGAAGGTGCCGGGAAGAAAACAGGGTCTCCCATCGGATACCTGATTTCGACCATTTCCGGCGCCGGTCTCCCGCCGACGTCTATGCCAGCCACCTCGATGCTGCTGCCAGGGATCTCGGCACTCGCTATTGACCCCGCCGGGAACCTTTACTTCTCGGCTTTCGACGCGGTGTTCCGGATGGATTCCACCGGCGCCGTCGTGCGTGTAGCGGGAACGGGCACGGAAGGCTTCTCCGGGGACAATGGTCCGGCTATACTCGCTCAGTTGTACGGCCCTTCTGGCTTGGCGATCGACGCCCTGGGAAACCTGTACATTGGGGACTCCTTGAACGGCCGTGTTCGCAAAGTCTCGCCGGCAGGAACGATCACGACTGTCGCTGGCGGCGGCATCTGCTGTTCCCTGGGAGACGGGGGACCGGCGACAATCGCGAATATTCACGACCCCGGCGGATTAGCCATCGATCGAGCAGGGAATCTGTACATTACCGAAATGGGAGGCGACCGCGTACGGGTGGTCAACGCCGCGGGAATCATCTCCACTGTTGCCGGCAACGGCACTCCCGGATACTCCGGCGACAACGGCAGCGCCACCAGCGCGCAGCTTCAGGACCCGATAGCCGTTGCGGTTGACGGCGCGGGCAATGTCTTCATCGCCGATGAGTGGAATAGTGTGGTTCGCAAGGTTTCCCCCGCCGGCATCATCACGACTGTAGCCGGAAACGGACAGGCAGGCTTTTCGGGGGATGGCCAGCCCGCCACCAGTGCCGAACTGAACTTCCCGTCCGGCGTGGCGATTGATGCGTCCGGGAATTTGTGGATTGATGATGGTAATTGCCTTGTGCGCGAAGTTGGGACTGACGGAAATATCGCGACAGTGGCAGGAATCAACAGGTATTGCAAATATAGCGGCGACGGGGGCCTCGCCGTTGACGCGCAACTGAGTTGGGGATCTGGCTTGGCGTTTGATGCATCCGGAAACCTGTACATCGGCGACGCAGGCAACCAGCGCATTCGCAGGATCTCCAGGGGAATTATCACAACCGTGGTGGGAGGAGGACTGGGCAGCGCGGCGGCCGCTCCATTCGCCAGCTTTATTTCACCCACGGCCCTTGCCAGGGATTCGTCCGGAAACATTTTTGTCGCCGATAAGGCGATGAACCTGGTTCAAAGGATCGCGCCCGACGGCAGCATGTCCACAGTAGCCGGCACGGGTATAGCTGGTTATTCCGGCGACAATATCCCGGCAACTTACGCCCAACTGAATTATCCGGTGGCCTTGGCGGTGGATGCCAATGGCGATTTCTTCATCGCGGACACTTTGAATTACCGGGTGCGCAAGATCTCGAATGGCATCATCACTACGGTTGCGGGCAATGGACAGAAATAACTGCCTATCGGGGACTCCAGGCCAGTGGGTATGTAATGTGTGGGGAGTGGCAGTTGACTCCAAGGGCAATCTTTACTTCTCCGATACCCACTATTCCCAGATCTTTAAGGTATCGACCACGGGCGCAGTTTCCGTGTTTGCCGGCGCCGGCACTGCCGGCTACTCCGGTGACAATGGCGCCGCTACCGCCGCCGAGATCAGCGTTCCGCTCGGGCTCGCGTTCGACAGCCGCGATAATCTTTATATCGCCGATTCGGGGAACAACCGGGTTCGGGAAGTATCGAACGGAATCATCTCGACGGTCGCCGGCACGGGAGCGGCCGGATTTGGCGGCGACAGCGAGCCGGCGATCTACGCGCAACTGAATCTCCCGCAATCGGTCGCCGTCGACTCAGCAGGGAACATCTTTGTAGGAGATGCCTCGAATTCCCGCGTCCGCGAGATCACAGTCGATGGCGCCATCCGGACAGTTGCGGGCTATATGTATCCCGGAGCGCCCGACGGCAGTCCCGCCATCGACGCGTTTGTGCTCGATCCCAGCGCAGTGGCAACGGATACCGTGGGCAACGTTTATTTCGCCGATGTCAACACCTCCCTCGTCCGGTTGCTTACTCCACAAGGCGGCCCGCCGGTCCTCACCATGACCAGCACGCACTCGGGCAGTTTTTCACTGGGCTCCACTGGCCAATACAGTCTCGCGGTCTCTAATGCGGTCCTGGCCGGTCCAACCAACGGAACGGCGGTCACCGTTACCGAATTCGCGCCGAATGGGTTGAGCATCGGCGGGATGTCCGGCGACGGCTGGACTTGCGGGACTAGCACGTGCACCCGTTCCGATTCCCTCCCATCCGGCGGTAGTTACCCGACTATTACCGTCGACGTTAATGTCCTGTCCACGGGGCCTTCGCAGGTTACTAATCAAGTCACCGTCGGCGGCGGTGGCGCCGCAGGTGTGTTAGGCGCGCAAGATCTCACGGTGCTGACGGCTCCGGCCACCGCGATCCGGACGAATCCCTCCGGGCTGTTATTCAGCATGGACGCACTTCGGCCGGAAACGGCGCCCCAATCGGTGCTTCTCTCGCCGGGGCCGCATCTGATCGGCGTGCCGTCCCCGCAAGCCGGCCTTCCGGGATCGCAGTATGCATTCAACGGATGGAGCGATTCCGGCGCGCAAACTCACGCTATAGACGTCGCCGGCGCGGCCGCCACTTACACTGCGAGCTTCCAAACCCAATACCAGTTGTCCTCATCCGTTTTACCCGCCTCGTCCGGCTCGGTGAGCCTCGCCTCGGGAAGCTTCTTCAATGCCGGGTCGAACGTCAGCGTGACGGCCAAGGGCAACGCGCCTTACACTTTCAGCTATTGGAGCGGAGCGGCCTCGGGCAACGCCAACCCTGTATCGATCGGCATGAGCGCGCCGCAGGCCGTCACGGCCAATTTCATCTCCTGCGACGTCAACAACGACAAAAGGGTCGATGTGGCCGACGTGCAACAGATCATCAATGAAGCGCTCGGAGCGCAGCAGGCAACTAACGATCTGAACGGCGACGGAGTGGTGAATGTCATCGACGTCGCGAAGCTGATCGACGCGGTGATGGGCTTCCTGTATTAATCGTAACCATCCCACCATGCCTCCTGAGAGACAAGAAGGCATGACTCCGGTCGAAACCACAACCGATCTCGCCCTCAGTGCTTACGGGACCGCGCGGCCGCGTCTCAAGCGCAACTGAAAGACAACCCGCTACCCCTCGCGCTTCTTCGCCTTCAATCGCCGCAGTTCTTCCAGCCGGTCCGCGATGCGCTTCTCGATGCCGCGGTCCGTCGGGAAGTAATATTGCCGGCCGGCGAGCGAGGGCGGCAGGCACTCCATATCCACTACCGCATCCTGAAACTTGTGCGCGTGCTGGTAGCCTTCCGAGTAGCCCCACTCCTTCATGGAGCGCGTCACGGCATTGCGCAAGTTCATGGGGACCGGCTCCGCAATGGTCTTCTCCACGTCCGCCCGCACCGCATTCATGGCGGCGTACGCGGCGTCGGACTTCGGCGCGGCGCACAGATAGATGGCCGCCTGCGCCAGCGCCAGATCGCCCTCGGGAATCCCCAGGAAATGGACCGCCTGCATGGCCGCGATGGCCTGCTCCAGCGCGCGCGGATCGGCCAGCCCGATATCTTCGCTGGCCATGCGGATCAGGCGCCGCGCAATGTACAGGCGGTCTTCGCCGGCTTCCAGCATGCGCGTGAGCCAGTACAGCGCCGCGTCGGCATCGCTCGACCGTACGGATTTGTGCAGCGCCGAAATCAGATTGAAGTGCTCTTCGCCGCCCTTATCGTAGAGCAGAACTTTGCGCTGCATGGCGTCCGCGACGGCCGCTTCCGTCAGCGTGGCGCCGCCGGATGCCGCAGCCGCCGCTTCCAGAGTGTTGTAGGCCTGGCGCGCGTCGCCATTGGAATAGATGGCGATCTGCTCCAGCACGTCGTCGGGCGCTTCCAGACCCACTTCCGGCAGGGCGCGCTTGAGCAGCGTCACGATCTCCGGTACGGTGAGGCTGCGCAGCGCATAGACGCGCGAGCGCGAGAGCAGCGCGGAGATCACTTCGAACGACGGATTCTCGGTGGTGGCGCCGATCAGGATGATGTCGCCGCGCTCCACATAGGGCAGGAAGGCATCCTGCTGGGCTTTGTTGAAACGATGAATCTCATCAATGAACAGGATGGTGCGGTGGCCCAACCGGCGCAGGCGCTCGGCATCGGCCATCACGGCTTTGATTTCCTTGATGCCGCTCAACACCGCGCTGAAGGGAATGAACTCGCACCGCGTGACGCCGGCGATGAGCTTGGCGAGCGTCGTCTTGCCGACACCGGGCGGACCCCAGAGAATGATGGAGGTCAACTGGTCGCGCTCGATCTGGCGGCGCAGCGGTTTTTCGGGCCCGAGGATGTGCTCCTGCCCGATGTAATCCTCCAGGCGCGTGGGCCGCATCCGCTCGGCCAGCGGACGTTTGCCGGTTTCGCGCCCGGTTTCCGTGGGCGGGCTGGAATCGAACAGGCTCATGCGCGTGGCGCCCTTTGCCGGCGGGCCTCGTACAGCAGGATGCCGGCTGCCATGGCGGCATTCAGCGATTCCACTGCCATGGTGGGGATGGATACATCCCGCGCGATGCCTCGCCACTCGCGGCTGATACCGCGGCCTTCGTTGCCGACGATCAGGGCGCACGCCACCGTGAAGTCGACGTCCGCCACCGCGCCCGGCCGGGAGGGAACTGCGGCGTACAGAGTCACCTGGTTCTCCCGCAGGGCCGCGCGGGCCAGCGCCGGGTCCATGCCATATAAGAAGGGTACACGGAACAGCGATCCGGCGGAGGCGCGCAGCGTTTTGGGATTGAATGGGCTCGCCGTGCCTTTCAGGAAAATCGCGCCCGTGGCGCCGAACGCTTCCGCCGCGCGCAGAATGGCGCCGGCGTTGCCGGGATCCTGCAGGCTGTCGAGCACCACCACCAGGGCGCGGTCCGCGAACAACTGCTCCAGTTTCCACTCCGGCGGTTCCACCAGCGCGATGATTCCCTGGCTGGCCTCGGTGCCCGAAACTTTTTGCAGCAGCGCGTCCGGCAGCACGGCCAGCTTGATGCCGCCGAGCCGCGGCAGTTGCTCCCGCGCCGATTCCGCCGCCAGCACCTGTTTCACCTGGCAGCGGCTGCGCAGGGCCTCTTCCAGCAGGTGGAGCGTCTCGGCCACGCACCAACCCTCGGAGGTAAGGCCGCCCCGATCGATGGCGCGCCGCACATCTTTCAGCAGCGGATTTGCGGCGCTCGAGATCGTCTCCGGCTTGAGCATGTGTTTACAATAGGTTCTGAACGATCAGAATACCGCAGATGAAACGTGCCGTTTGGACTGCGATCATAATCGCCGTGGCCATGTTAGCCGTGTCGGTCGGCTACGTGTCGGTGCGGATTGAGCGCCAATCCACGCGCGATGAAGCGCGCAACGCCGATGTCATCCTGGTGCTGGGCGCGGCGGAATATCGCGGCCGGCCGTCGCAAGTGTTGCGCGCGCGGCTGGATCATGCGCTGGAACTGTACCAGCGAAAACTTGCGCCTCTGGTGCTGACCACCGGCGGCGCCGGCGGCGACCCGGTATTCACCGAAGGCGGTGTGGGCCGCTCCTACCTGATCGGCCGCGGTGTGCCGCCCGAAGCCATCATAGTGGAGAACGAGGGCGAGACCACCGTGGAATCCACCGCCATGGTGGGCGAGATCATGCGCCGCATGGGGCTGCGGTCGGTGATTGTGGTGAGCGACGGCTACCACATCTACCGGGTGAAACGAATGCTGCAGTTTCGCGGGCTCAGCGTCTACGGCTCGCCGCGCAAGGAGCGCATCCCGGAGGGCCGTCGCGAGGATTGGAACTACGTGAAGCAGGCCATCGGCTACCTGCTCTGGCGCGCCGGGCTGGCGGTATAGGGGGGCTGGCTATCGCAGCATAATGAGTCATATCTTACCCATATAGCGGTGTTTTGGTGTATGATATGACTCATTATGCCTCGGCAGAAACCCGCCCTGCTTCCCCGCTTGGCTCGCCTGCTGGCCGGCCTTGGCGAGAACCTGAAGAAGGCCCGCCTACGCCGCGCTTTTTCGGCGGAAACGGTGGCCCAGCGCGCCGGAATCGCACGCAAGACACTGCACCGGGTGGAGCGGGGCGATCCCGCCGTAGCACTTGGAATCTACGCGAGAGTGCTGCAGGCGCTGCGACTCGAGAACGACCTTGCCTCCATAGCGGCGGACGACGAACTTGGCCGCAAGCTTCAGGACGCCGACCTGCAACCCAAGCGGCGCGCTCCCAAACACCAGGAATCGACGGACCTGCCATGACCGCACCATTGCCGGAAACAGTGTCCGTCTTCGCGGACCTGGAGCGTTTCGAGCGGCCCGCGCCAATGGGCTCGCTGCGCCACCAGACAAGCCGTCCCGGAGACATCTTCGCGTTTGAATACGACAAGACGTGGCTGGAGCAGCCCGAGGCGTTCACGTTCGACCCGGACCTGGCATTGGTGAAAGGGCCTCAATACCCCGCGCCCGACCGGCGGAATTTCGGCATCTTCCTCGATTCGTCCCCCGACCGATGGGGACGCGTACTCATGCAGAGGCGTGAGAACATGCGCGCCCGCCGCGAAGGACGCAGGGCGCGGTCGCTCACCGAGTGGGATTTCCTGCTCGGAGTGCACGACGAGACCAGAATGGGCGCCCTGCGTTTTCAAAATCCGGACATTGGACAATTCATCGACAGCGATGACGCGTTCGCGGCGCCTCCCATCGCTTCACTCCGCGAGCTTCAGGCAGCCAGTCTTCAATTCGAATCGCATGCCGATGAAGACGACCGCCACGACTATGAGGAATGGCTCAAGCTCCTGTTCGCTCCCGGAACGTCTCTGGGCGGGGCGCGCCCGAAAGCGTCCGTGCGGGATGAACAGGGTTTCCTCTGTCTGGCCAAGTTTCCCAGCCGGCAGGACCGGCGCGATGTAGGCGCCTGGGAACTGGTGGCGTACCGGCTGGCGGCTATGGCGGGAATCGACGTTCCTCATACGCGCGCGCTACGGGTGCCCGACAGTGCTTATACCACCGTTCTCGCACGAAGATTCGATCGCGCTCCGAAGGGCCGGCGATTGGCCTTCGTATCGGCGATGACGCTTACGCAAAGGAGCGACGGAGAGCCGGGCGCAAGCTATCTGGAGTTGGTCGACCTGCTGCAATCGCAAGGTTCGAACACCCGGAACGATTGCGCGGAGCTGTACCGGCGCGTGGTATTCAGCATCCTGATCCATAATACGGACGACCATTTGCGAAATCATGGATTCTTCCTCGGAGAGCGAGGCATTTCGCTGTCACCCGCGTACGACGTCAATCCTTCCAACGATCGAAACGAGCTCTCGCTGGCAATCAACGAAGTCGATACCGTTTGCGATGTCTCAGTCGCGCTGGAAGCTCATGCCGATTACGGCTTGTCGAGGGTCGAAGCGGATCGCATTGTCGCGAAGGCAACCACCGCGGTTCGATCTTGGAGGAGCGAAGCGGCCCGGTTGGGCATTCCGAAGAGCGAGAGGGATCTCATGGCGCCGGCATTCGAACCGTCCTGATTCGGCGGCCTGGAAATTCATGTCATTCTTGCAGCTTGTCGACGCTTTGCGCCTGGGCATCGCGCTGCTTGCGGACTCCCTGATATTCCACCGCTCCCTTTTGGGTGGGCAACTGAACGCTCCGGGTAAAGTGCATGCTGCAGTTTCGCGGCATCAGCGTCTGCGCCTCGCAAGGAGCGGACCCCGGAGGGCTTGCGGACACCGCGAATCAGCGGGGCGCGGTCCGGTGGAACGGGGTGGCAGATCTCTCGCATGTGGGGCCGTCACCCAGTGCCAAGATGAATTCGGCCGGGACCCCGGCGGCGGCGTCATTGTGCCGGCCAGGCTCGAAGCGCCACTTTGAGACGATCCGGACTGCCTGCTTATCGAACGCCGGCTTCTCCGTCGGTTTCGCTTGAACGTCCCGAGGAGTGCCGCTCTCGTCAACGTTCAGGCGAACGTGAAAGAGGGCGCAACCCGTCACCTGCTCACCCTCCGGAATCTGTGGGTATTCGGTTTTCAGGAAGACTGGACGGCTGACGCCGTCTGCCGGGTGAAACACCACGCTCCTTAAATGCCAGAGGGAACTAGTCTCGGCGCCCAAGTGGAGCGACATGGTGGACTTCAACGCGACGGCCACGCCGTTCCGGGTAGCGGGCCGGAACCGCCAGTGGGAGACGCATTCCGCGGCCTCCTCGTCCAGCCCGAGCCCCAGCGGCTGCAGCATGCGGATTCCGGCGGGTCTCCCTTCGGTGTCTATGGTGTATTCGAGGAGCGCAGAGTCGCCCAGCCGGGCGGCGCGGACTTCCGGAGTGGTGGGGAGATTGGAGCAGCTCTGCATCTGGGCTTGGCGGAAGCAGTCGAGCTGCGCGCCCGGATCGAGCATGTCCCCGCAGCCCTCGACGATGGGCACCGCCGGCGTGAATCCGTTCCGGCCGGGCGCCACCGACCCGTCGGGCAGAATGGTTCCGGAGAGCGCCGGCACGTCAAAGAGGCTGTCTGGCGGGCGCTCGTTCCAGACAAGCGTGCGGACGGCGATGGTTCGCTCTGAGTCGACACCATCGGCCGCGCCGACACCATGAACCAAGTCCACCTCGCGCAGCACTGCAAATCGCGCGGTGTCGACCCAGAACTTGCGCTTCTCAATCCACGAACTTCGCCGGTTCGTATTGTGCCAGTCCCCATTCGGTCGAGCGCGGTAAGTTGCTTCGATAACGGAACAGGGGATGCTGGCGCCATCCACTGTAAGATCCTCGCTGTGCAGGACACGAGGGTGGCCGAGCAAGTCCTCACCGATGGCAGTGTAATCTGTCAGCCCCAACTGACTTAGAGTTCTATGGCGCAGGCTACCATCGTTGTCCGACGCATACCCGTTGCTGCCGGTCTTCATGACAAAGGACTCGCCCGCATCCCGAAACACGTGGACGGTTGTGTCGACAGTGCCCTCCAACCGCAATTGGTTGGGGGCGCTATAGGCGACGGAGACAGTTTGTTCCTCCGGGCCCAGCGCCGCTGGCCCGAGCGTTTTTGCGCGGGAGCCCCGAGCCGTGACATGGTTCGTGACGACCGCATCGAACCGATAGCCCTGAATGCCAGCGTAGGTTTGGACTACCCGATCCAGAATAGGTTGGTGAGTAGGCGCCGGAGGCTGGGCGCCGGCGCCGAACGTCCAGAAGAGGATCCCAGCTAGAAAGCGCCCGGCGGGTTGACGCGCCTGCCGGATGTAGCGGAGTGCTGTTCGCATCGAGATAAGTCTCGGTTTAGATACTACTCCCCTGTGGAAGACTTACAACGGCCACTTAGGGCCATGGTGTTCTCAGCAGTACGGTGCCGAAAAGCTCTACAGTAGACGTGTCGCAGGAAGTACGCGCTGATCTGGTCCGGCGGACGACGAACCTGGCCGTAAGCTTCAGGACGCCGGCGGCGAATGATCTCGCCTAATTCTTCTTACCAGGATCGGGCGTCTGATTCTCCAATCGCCGCTTCTGCTCCATTTGATCGCGCATGTCCTTCAAATCTTTCTCCATTTTGCGCATTTTAGCGGCCTGGAAATTCACGTCCTTCTGCAGCTTGTCGGCCCTTTCCGCCTCGGCATCGCGCTGCTTGCGGACTTCCTGATCTTCCGCTCCCTTTTGGGCGGGCAACTTGCCCAGGAAGTTGGCCTCTTCCTTCACCTGCTGGCCGCTCGGCTCCGACGCGATCAACGCCACGTCCACGCGCTCGTTCTCGCGGGCATAACTGAACGCGCCGGTGGCCAGATGGGCGCCGTCCAGCCGGACCGATTTCGGCATGGTGTTGCCGTCGGTAATCTCCAGGGTCGCTTCCAGCGCATTGCGAACCGCCGGAGCGTTCCGGTCCCACTGGATCTTCAGTTGGCCATTGTCGTCCTGGACCGCGAGCGAAAGGTACGCGTCCGGCTCCTTGGGCAACACCGCGCGGGCCTTCACCATCACCTGCGGCAACCAATACTGGCGCGTCTGATACCCCAAGCCGCCGGCTGCCAGACCCACCGCCAGATACACCGCCGTCTTCACCGCGCGCCATGACCGCTCCTGCTTCAATTGCGTGAAATCGGGCGCGTCCAACTCCGCCGTTTCCGCCGCGCGCGCCTGCCCGTCCGCCGGATCGAGGGCGATCTCCCGAGTGATCGGCACCCGCCCCGTGCCTTTCTCGGCCGGAGCCGCGGGCGCGTCAATCAGCGTGGCGCGAGTTCCGGAATCCTCATGGAGCGGCCGGTGCGGGGCCGGCGAGTAGTTCCAGTCTCCCGCCTGCGCCGGACGCAACGGCAGCGGGTCCAGCACGAACTCCTGATAGCTGGCGGCGCCCCGCATGGATCCATCGGCCTCGCGAAAGAAGAAGCCCCCGCGGGTCGGCTCGAAGGTGTGCGGCTTCAGCACCAGGGCAACCTGCCACGGTTCCGGAAAGTAGCGGTTGTGGATGTCCTGGTCGGTATCCGAAAGGAAGATATCGCTGCGCGTGTGCGAGTGGTACCAGCCCACCGGCTGACGGTTGGCGGGGTTCCGCCTGGCCTTGGCGGTCATCTCCGCCAGGTGCGTCTGGTCTCGCGGGGAAAGCGTGAAGGACGGGCCCATGGCGTGTTCGCAATCCAGCGCTTCGTAGGCGGTAATCGAGATCCGGTCGCCATCCCGTTTTCCCAGCAGGATGCCGCCAATTTCGGCCCCGCCGCGCGGCAGCGAGAAGAATGCGTCCACCACCGCCAGCCGGATATCGTCCAGCACGCGAGTGGAATATTCAATCCGGAACGGACATTCGGGTGCGTTCCATGTGCCCGTTGCGGTTTCGCTCCCGTGCTCCATGCGTCCTATTAATTGTAGGCGATTGGGAAGCGAAACGCAGGCGCCTGACCGATCTGGGGATTTCGTGGCTCAGGCGCGGAATACGCTCCCTAACGGGGCCGACTCTGTAACGAGTGCCCGCGTGTTTGCAATTAGTTACCGAGCCCGGCCCAGAGGGCACCCCGTTAGGGAGCGTTCACCGGTGACGGACCTTCCCCAGATCGGTTAAGCACGCGCGAAACGCGCCGGGCTTGATACACTGAAGACCGTGGGCTGTCTGTACACTCGTGACGAACTCCTGGAACTGCGGGCTCGCTGGCAGGCCGAGCGAAAGTCCGTGGTGTTCACCAACGGCTGCTTCGATCTGCTCCATCCCGGACATATCCGCTTGCTGGAACAGGCGCGGTCCCTGGGTGACGTGTTGATTCTGGGGCTTAATTCGGACGCCGGCGTCCGGCTTATGAAAGGACCGTCGCGTCCCATTTTGTGCGAGCAGGAGCGCGCCGCCATGGCCGGTGAGTTAGAAGCCGTCGACGCCGTAGTGCTGTTCGACGAAGAGACGCCCCGCGGCCTGATTGCCGCCCTGCTGCCGGATGTCCTGGTGAAGGGCGCCGACTGGTCCCACTTCATCGCCGGACGGGAAGAAGTGGAAGCTGCCGGCGGCCTGGTCGTGGCCCTCGATTTGCAGCCCGGATACTCAACTACTAATCTTGTAGATTATTTGATAAGCCAGCCTTGATTCATCCTGCCGTTCGCGACCTGTTTCTGGACCTGGGCAGGCACCCCAGCTTTCAAGATGCCGTGCACCGCCTGTCTGGCGGACATAATGCCGGTCTATCGGGCCTCACCACCACCGCCAAAGCCCTCTATTCGGTGCTCCTCTGGCAGACTACCGGCAAACCTCTGATAATTGTAGTAGATGGCAGCAAGCAGGCCGAGGCTCTGTTTGAAGCGGTAGAGACACTGTTTAGCCTGCTGGCCGAAGATCGCAATTCCCCGCAACTCCTGCCGGCTCTGGACGTTCTCCCGATGCAGAATCTCTCCCCGCACGCCGAGATCTGCGAGCAGCGGGCCATCGGGCTTTGGAGCCTGGCCACTCAGAAATCGCCCATCACCATTCTGCCGGTGGCTTCCGCGCTGTTGCGAATCGAACCCGCTTCATACTACCGTCAACTCGCCCTTAAGTTAAAGGTAGGAGACGACTTACCTCTGGATGAGGTGATCGTCCACCTGCAAAGCATCGGCTATCAGCGGCGCGAACCGGTGGAGATGGTGGGCGAATACTCGCTGCGCGGCGGAATCCTGGACGTCTTTTCCCCGGAAGCCGCCAAACCGGTCCGCATCGACCTGTTTGGCGATCAGGTGGAATCCATGCGGCGGTTCGACGTGGAATCGCAGCGGTCGGTGCTCAAAATCGAGGACTGCACGCTGCTGCCGCTCACCGAATATCAGAAGTCGGGTGGCTTGCTGGTGCAACTGGGCGAGTTGATCCGCGAGGCCGACGTCCGCGGCCGCGATCTTCCACCTCTTGGCGAGACGTTCCCCGGCTGGGAACTGCTGGTGCCCATGGTGAGGCCGCGTAATGCCTCGGTCTTCTCGCTGCTGGACCAGTCCATGGTGGTGTGGGACGAACCCCGGCAGGTGCGGGCCGCCGCGGAGCGGTTCTGGAAGCGGTTGGAGCAGATCGAACCCTCGCCGGCGTGCGATCCGGAGCGGATTTTCTTCCGCTGGGAGGATCTCGAACGGCAGGCTGGGGTGGTGCCCGCACTGTCGCTGGAGGAGTTGGAAATCGCCTGGGGCGGCGTGGAGGAGACCATCGGGCGGCACATCGCCACTCGTCCCGCCATGTCCTTTCATGGCAATATGCAAGTGGCCATCGCCGAAGCCCGCACGCTGGTGGAAGCCGGCAATAGAGTGGCATTCTTCGCCTCGTCGAACGGCGAAGTGGAACGGGTGGCCGATATCCTCAACGAATACGCCGTCCCGTACCAGTTGGGGCTGGAACAGTTCGACTCTCCACCCGCTTACCTGGCGGAGCGCGCCTACATGGCGGGCACAAACGCCAGCATCTACCTGGTGAAAGGGCAGGTGCGGCACGGCACCGCCTTCTACGATTCGAAACTTGTAGTATTTGGGTCGGAAGACCTGTTCGAAACGTCGGAGTTGATCGCCCGCGCGCCCTCCGTGAAGTCCGCCATGGCCACTTTTTCGGCGGATCTGATCGACCTCAAGCCGGGCGATTTCGTAGTCCATTCGGAACACGGAGTAGCTCAGTACCTGGGGTTGCGGGAGATCTCGCAGGGCGAAGCCCAGGGCGATTACATGCTGCTGGAATACGCCGCCGGCGCCAAGCTGTACGTGCCTTTGACGCGCATGGATCTGGTGCAGCGCTTCCGCGGCGCGGGAGAGGCCAAACCGGCGCTCGACCGCATGGGCGGGGCTACCTGGACGCGCACCAAAACGCGGATCAAAGCCAAAATGC
>Ga0302319_10011905_pt1 | contig 16468 bp, 10 predicted proteins | sample Bog_T0_2_FD_203319 | JGI IMG/M metagenome (GOLD analysis project Ga0302319, IMG submission 203319) | Peat permafrost microbial communities from Stordalen Mire near Abisko, Sweden - Bog_T0_2 | ecosystem: Environmental > Terrestrial > Soil > Wetlands > Peat | place: Sweden: Abisko, Stordalen Mire...
GTGGCGTTCCTGCAGGCCCGGCCGATGACGATAGCCAGCTCCCCCTCGTAATCCACCTGTGTGCTGGGAAGTGTCCTGGGAATCTCGATGGAGTCGCCGGGATTCTGGACGGAATTCGTGCTCTTGAGGAAAAGCATCGGGTGCTCGGGCAGTCCCTTGCCCCCCTCCTCGGCGTGCCTCCTGTAGTTCAGGCCGATGGCGAGGATGTTCGGCGGCCGGACGGGGGCCAGGAGCTTCCCCGGCCTGAACGGTGCCCCTGTCGGGGCGAAGTCCCCGAACGGATCGCCCGAGAGGGAGCGCGCGGAGCCGTCGGGCTGGAGCGCGGCATAGGCGGGCCCCGCCGGGCCCAGGTGTCGGATGATTTTCATGGCGGATCGAGGGACTCCATGCCTGCGCAGGAACAGACGAGGTGCCTGTCGCCGTGGACGTTGTCGACACGGCCCACCGCCGGCCAGAACTTTCCGTCCCTTGTCCAGGGCGCCGGGAACGCGGCCAGCTCCCTCGGGTAGGCATGGCCCCAGGCGTCGCCCGCGACGACCTTGGCGGTGTGGGGGGCGTGCTTGAGGGGGTTGTCCTCCCGGTCGGCGAGGCCGCCGGCCACCGCCTGCATCTCGCCGTGGATCGAGATCATGGCGTCGCAGAAGCGGTCGAGCTCGGCCCTGGTCTCGCTTTCCGTGGGCTCGATCATGAAGGTGCCCGGCACCGGGAAGGACATGGTCGGCGCATGGTATCCGTAGTCCATGAGGCGCTTTGCCGCGTCGTCGACGTCGATGCCGTGCCGTTTCCAGGCGCGCAGGTCCACGATGCACTCGTGGGCGACCAGCCCGGAGGTCCCCCGGAAGAGCACGGGGAAGTGCCCGCCCAGCCGGGCGGCTACGTAGTTGGCGTTCAGGATGGCCGCCTTGGCCGCGGAGGCCAGACCGTCCGGCCCCATCATGCGGATGAACATCCACGAGATGACCAGGATCGACGCGCTCCCCCAGGGCGCCGAGGAGACGGCGCCCGGGGTCCGGGGCCCGGCGGGCGCGAGGAACGGGTGGCCCGGGAGGAACGGGGCCAGGTGGGCGGCCACCGCGATGGGCCCGGCGCCCGGGCCGCCTCCGCCGTGCGGGATGCAGAAGGTCTTGTGCAGGTTGAGGTGGCACACGTCCGCCCCGATCAGCCCCGGCGAGGTCAGCCCCATCTGGGCGTTCATGTTGGCGCCGTCCATGTAGACCTGGCCGCCGTGCCGGTGGACGATTTCGCCTATCTCGCGTATCGTATCCTCGAATACGCCATGGGTCGACGGGTAGGTGACCATGAGCGCCGCAAGGTCGCCGCCGAGGGCCGCGGCCTTGGCCGCAAGGTCGGCCACGTCGATGTTTCCGCGGGCGTCGCAGGCCACCGGCACCACCCGGAAGCCGCACATCGCGGCGCTGGCCGGGTTGGTGCCGTGCGCGCTCGTCGGGATGAGGCAGGCGCCGCGGCCGCCCTCGCCGCGCGACTCGTGGTAGGCGCGGATCGCCAGCAGCCCGGCGTACTCGCCCTGGGATCCTGCGTTCGGCTGCAGGGAGACGGCGGCAAGCCCGGTGATCTCGGCGAGCCAGGCCTCGAGGTCGCGGAAAAGCCTCGCGTAGCCGCGCGCCTGATCCGGAGGCGCGAACGGATGGAGCCTGGCGAATTCGGGCCAGGACACGGGAAGCATCTCGCTGGCGGCGTTCAGCTTCATGGTGCACGAGCCCAGCGATATCATTGACTGGCAGAGGGTGAGGTCGCGCGCCTCCAGGCGCTTGATGTAGCGCAGCATCCCGTGCTCGGTGTGGTGGCGGTTGAAGACGGGATGGGTCAGGAAGGGGGACGTCCTCGCGTGGGGCCCGGGGAAGAGGGGAACGGGCCGCTCCGACCCCTTCGGGATGGGGGCTCCGGCGATTTCCAGCAGCGTCCCGATGTCGGCCTCGGTCGCGGTCTCGTCCAGGGAGATCCCCACGGTGCGCCCGTCGCAGCGCCTGAGGTTGATGCCTCTGGCGGCCGCGGCTTCGTGGAGGCGCTCCGCTTCGACGCCGGAGAGGGTCAGCGTGTCGAAAAAGGGTTCGGCATTCACCGCGATGCCCGCCGACCCCAGGCCCTCGGCGAGGAGGTCCGCAAGCCGCTTCACCCTCTCCGCGATCCTCCTCAGGCCCCCGGGGCCGTGGTAGACGGCGTACATGGAGGCCATCACGGCAAGGAGCACCTGCGCCGTGCAGATGTTCGACGTGGCCTTGTCGCGCCGGATGTGCTGCTCGCGGGTCCCGAGGGCGAGACGCATCGCCGGATCGCCCTGGGCGTCCCTCGAGACCCCCACAAGGCGCCCCGGCATCTGCCTCTTGAAGTCGTCCCGCGTGGCAAGGAACGCCGCGTGCGGGCCGCCGAAGCCGGGCGGAACGCCGAACCGCTGGGCCGAGCCCACGGCGACGTCGGCGCCGAATTCCCCAGGGGGTCGAAGCACGGCAAGCGCGAGCAGATCTGCGGCGACGATGCTGAAGGCACCCGCCGCCCTGGCCCCGGCCAAAAACGGCCCGTAGTCGTGGATCGAGCCCCTGGTGTCGGGATACTGGACCAGGACCCCGAAGCATTCCGGGCCCGGTACGAAGCTGCGGTGGTCCCCGACCACAACCTCGAATCCGAGCGGTCTCGCGCGCGTCCTGACGACATCAACGGTCTGGGGATGGCAGGACCCGGAGACGAAGAACACCCGGCGTGCGTCCGCGCCGCCCTGCTGCAGGCGGTGGCACATCATCATGGCCTCGGCGGCGGCCGTGCCCTCGTCGAGCATCGACGCGTTGGCGATGTCCATGCCGGTGAGGTCGCAGACCATCGTCTGGAAATTGAGCAACGCCTCCAGCCGGCCCTGGGAAATCTCCGCCTGATAGGGGGTGTAGGCCGTGTACCAGCCCGGATTCTCGAGGATCGTCCGCTGGATGACGGCCGGGGTGTGGCAGTCATGGTAACCCAGGCCTATGAAACTGCGGAAGACTTGGTTTTCCCCTGCAATCGCCCGAAGCTCGGCCAGCGCGGCGCTTTCGCCCACGGCCGCCGGCAGCGCCATCGACCCCCGCCGGATCGCGGTCGGGACGGCTGCGTCCACCAGGGCCTCGACTGAGGGATAACCCAGGAGCCCGAGCATTCCCGCGGTGGCGGCGGCATCGTCGCCGAGATGCCGGCGCGGAAAACTATCGGTCGGTGCCAGGAAATCGCTTTGCGGGGACATTGGCCCAAAGCGTAATTTTCGGGACCGGGCGCGCAACCGCGATTTCGCCGGGTTCAGTGCTTGTGGCGGAAATAATAGAGGGCCGCGCCCAGCGCCAGCACCTCGAGCAGGACGATTCCGGCGATGAGCTTCCACTTGGAGCGTTTTCCGCTCCAGGGCTGGGGGGCCCGAAGCCGATGCGCGCGGTCGGTGATCTCCACGAGCCCGGGATTGTCGAGGTCCTTTTTCATCGCCCCCGCGCTCTCGTAGCGCAGCTTTGGATCGCGCTCGAGCGCGTGGAGAATGATCTCCTCGATGGCGGGCGAGACCTCGGGGCGGATCGTGCGCGGGGCCGGTGGGTCGCCCGTCACCCGGGCGTTCATGATGACGTAGGGGCTCTCCCCCTCGAAGGGGGTCACCCCCGTCACCATCTCGTACAGCATTGCGCCGAGGCTGTAGATGTCGCTGCGGTGGTCGCCCCGCTTGCCCTTCACCTGCTCCGGCGAGATGTAGTCCGGCGTCCCGAGCGTGGGGGTCAGCCCGACGAAGGTCAGGCGGCGGGCGCGCTCCACCCGCGCGATGCCGAAGTCGAAGAGCCTGAGGCTTCCGTCGCGGCAGACCATGATGTTCTGGGGCTTCAGGTCGCGATGGACGATCCCGTTGGCATGGAGGTAGTCGAGAGCCTCGCAGATCCGGCTGGCGTAGCTGGTCGCATCGGCCTCCGGCACCGGCTTTTCCTTGGCGAGCACCTCGGCGAGGGTCTTGCCGTCGAGGAATTCCATCACGAGGTAGGGGCGGCTTTTCTGTTGCTCGACCTTGATGACCTTGAGGATGGCGGGATGGTTGAGCCGTGCCCCGATCTCCTCCTCCCGGTTGAAACGCTCAAAGCCGGCGATGTCGCTCTCCAGGGCCATGAGCGGCACCTTGAGCGCCACGCTCTCCCCGGTTTGCCGGTCGTTGGCCTTGAAGATCGAGGCCATGTTGCTTCTAGCGACGAGATCCGTGAGCTCGAAGCGCCCGTCCAGCAGCATGCCGGGGGCCATGTCGCCGCCCCCGGCCTTGACCGTCGACGACGACGAGGCCGCCGCCTGCGCTAATCCGGACGTCTGCTTCTTTTCCGTGAGCCCGGGGCTGATGGTGGCCGACCTGCTGGAGGCTGCCTGCTCGACCTTCTCCCAGTCTCGGATCTCGATCATCTGCAGGGAAATGTTGTCGTCGCTCCCGCGCTTCTCGGCGAGGGCGACCAGTTCCTTGCACGCGTCGTAGGGATGGTTGCGCGAAACGATCTCCCTCATCTCCTCGTCGAGGACGTACGCATGCAGCCCATCGGTGCAGTGGAGGATGAAGTCGCCGTGCTGGAGGAACTGGGTGGTGAACTCCGGCTGGCAGAACGGCTCGCCGCCCACGGTGCGGGTGAGTTGGCTCCGCTGGGGGCTGGCCATCGCCTGGCGCTCGAGCATCAGGCCCAGCTTCACGGGAAGCGCGGTTGCGATATGGTCCTTTGTCATGCGCCTGATGGTCTTCTGGCGGATGAAATAGGCCCGGGAATCGCCCACGTGGGCGATGCAGACGGTGCGGTCCCTGAAGATGGACGCCACCAGCGTCGTCGCCATGAGCCGGCCCTTGTACTGGACGACGGCCGTGTCGTAGACGCGCGCGCATGCCGTCGCGAACATCTGCCGCAGCAGTTCGTAGGCCTTGGTGTCGGCGGGGGCCTCCTTGAAGACCCTGATCGCCTCGTCCACCGCCATGTGGCTGGCCACCTCGCCGTGTTCGTGGCCGCCGACGCCGTCCGCCAGGATCGCCACGCTGCCCTGTTTTTCCCGGACCAGCGGGTCGGGCGACTCCCAGAAATCCAGCCAGTCCTCATTGTGCGGCCTGACCGGGCCGGTGGTGGAGAGACGGGCGTAGCGCAGTCGCATGGTGGAGTGGTTTCGGTTGATGCCTCCGGAGGTGGCGGACGGGCCGGGAAAAAACAAGGCTCCGCCGCGCCGGGGGCGCGAGCGGAGCCGAGGATTTTAGGGCGCTGGCGTCAGGTCAAATCAAACCGCAGGCTTTGCGGTGAGAATGATCGGCTTGCCCTTCTTCTTGCTGCCCGAGGAGAAGTAGATCCAGCCGTAGATGCCCCAGACCGCCGACGCGCCGAGGGCGATGTAGGACTCGTGCCAGCTCATTCCTGCCACCGAGAACGGCCCGATGAGGTAGAACAGCATGCAGGCCAGGTTCGCGAGGAGCCCGAACACCGGGATGACCACGTGCTTGATGCCGTTGAACATGTGGTGCTCCCTGAAGGCCACGATCGCCACGATGCAGGTGGTCATGTACAGCAGGAAGGTTCCGAAGTTGCTGATCAGCGTGGTGATCAGGAACGAGTTCGGCACGGTGGTGTAGAACGACGGGCTGAAGATCCCGAAGCTGTACCAGATGTTGTGCTTGTCCAGCGCAGCCGGCGAGGTGCCGCCGAGGTACGTCGTCACCGTGACCATGCCGATGATGATGGACAGGATCGACAGCGTCCAGATGGCGCGGTGGGGCGTGAGGTTCTTTCCGTGGAGCAGGCCGAAGTGCGACCCGACCTCCTCATCGCGGCCCATCGCGTAGGTCACGCGGGCTCCCGTGTTCAGGCAGGCGAGCGTGGTCCCGATGAGGGCCAGGAACACCGTCGCGGCCTGGATGAGCATGAAGGCCTTGCCCGCGGCGTAGCTTCCGAACAGCCAGGTGCCGGTGATCACCATCAGGTCGCCGATTGGCGCCGAGGATGCTCCGGCCTGGGACATGGTGTAGCCCGGGTTCAGGAGGTAGTTGGTCGCGAAGTACTCGAAGAGGTAGCAGATGGCGCCCTGGATGGTCAGGGAGAGCAGGATGGCCCAGGGCAGGTGCCGCTTGGGATCCTTCGCCTCCTCACCCATCGAGGTGACGGACTCAAAGCCGACCAGGATCAGGATGGCCACGCAGGCCTGCACGAACACGAAGCTGAACTTGTGCGGCCCGATGACCGACTTGGCCGTCGGGTGGAAGTTGAACGTCGTGTTGCCGCTGGAATCGGTCGTCCACGCACCCGAGTAGTCGAGGGTGTACGGGGCGGCCTTGGCCACTGTGGTGGCGTTGCCATTCGCGTCGGCGGGCAGCGGATTGCCGTCCTTGTCGGCGCCGTCCTGCATTTGGTAGACGGGCTTGCCGGCCGAATCGAGGGTGGGCTTGTTGTTGGCGTCGAGCACGGGCAGCGGGTTGCCCTTGTCGTCGTTGATCGTGACCTGTGCGACCTGGTAGTTGATCGCTATGCCGTTCGACAGGTGGTAGCCGGTCGAGCCCTGGGGATGATCGACCCGGTAGGCGATGGCGATGAACGAGAACACCACCAGCGCGGTGATCTGGATGACGTTGATCGCGATGTTGACCGCGGTGCTTCCGTTGACGCCCCGGTAGGCGATGTAGGAGACACCGAGCGAGAACACGATGCAGAACAGGTACATTTCAAGCGGGCTGTTGTAGATGCCGCTGAACGTGTCGGGGAACAGGTAGCCCGAAAGGTACCCCACCAACATTGCCGTGACACCCACCATCACGCCCGGGTAGACCCAGTAGTACAGATGGCTGGCCCAACCGGTGAAGAACTTTGCGACCCGGGCGAACTTATAGGCCTTGGACTTCGCCAGGAACGCCTGCTCGGCGTAGAAGTAGGAGGAGCCGGCTCCGGGATACAGCTTCGAGAGCTCTGCGTAGCTCACCGCCGTGGCATAGCACAATGCCAGGGCAAGTATGATGCCGAACCACATGGCGGCCCCGGCAAGGGGGGCGCCGTAGAGGGCTTGCTCTTCGAAGGTGAGCCACAGGAACGCGCCGGGCGCGATCAGGGCCATTGCATTGACGGTCAGACCGGTGAGGCCCAACGTGGGCTTCATCGTCGCAGTAGGGGTGGAGGAGGCTTCAGGCATAGGTATGTCGGGTTATGATTGTCTGAGTATCGCTTAAAACATTCTTAACTAGCTTGATAGGGAAGCCGACCTCGCTGGCCTAACCTGAACTGAACTGGGACGGCTGGGCCCCGGCAACGTTTAGCACGATTGATGCCAATAAATGCCGCGTTAATGTTTATGTTCTGTTATCAATGTGCGATTTCCCGGTTCTTGCACGGATCTAATGGCTTGCGGCACAAAGCCGGCCGGCCTGCGAGCCGAAAGTTGTCACCGTTTCCGCGGCGTTGGGCACGTTTGCCGAGGGCGTTCCGTGCTTGCCATGCCATCACCCGGTTGCGAAATTGGACCGCTTCTCGGGCGCGCAGCGGTGAGAGACAGTGTGCACCGGCTTGAAGGTTTGGCGCCCGGGCCTGTCCAGCAGATTCAACCCCCTCCCCGAACCGGACCGATACCCTGATCGATGAATCCAAAGCCCAGCTCCGCCCTGAGATTTGCGACAATTGCAGCCCTGGCCTGCCTCGTGGCCAATCTGGCCATCGGCGCCGTTGCGCCGAGGTCCGGCACAACTCCCGCGGAACTGGCAAGGCGGATCGGCGATATCGAGGCCTACATCCATAATACGGCCCCGTCGGCCGACGGCCTCCTGGCGAACTCGACGGGGCCGGGGCACAACGGGTGGATGATGACCTCGTCCGCGCTGGTCCTGTTCATGACGCTTCCCGGGCTCGCCCTCTTCTACGGCGGCCTGGTCCGCGCCAAGAACGTCCTTTCCGTGCTCGCCCAGTGCCTCGGCATCACGGGCATCGTCACCGTCCTCTGGTGGGCTGTGGGCTACAGCCTGGTTTTTGGGAAGAACTTCAACAGCGGCATCCTGGGAGGCTCCGAGTTCTTTTTCTTCAGGGGCGTGGATTCGCTCCCCAACACGGACTACGCGTACTGGGTTTCGCACAATATCTTTGCCATGTTCCAGATGATGTTTGCGATCATCACGCCCGCGCTGATCATCGGGGCCATCGCCGAACGGATGAAGTTCTCCTCCGTGCTCATTTTCGTCACGGCCTGGATGTTCGTGGTCTACTTCCCGCTGGCCCACATGGTGTGGGGGGTCAACGGTCGTATGAACGGCGTCTTCAACGCGGGGGCCTCGATCAGGGCAATCGACTTTGCCGGGGGAACGGTCGTCCACATGTCCTCCGGCTGGTCCGCCCTGGTGCTTTGCCTGATCCTCGGACCGAGGCTCGGGTTTCGCAAGGTGCCGATGCCGCCCCACAGCATGGTGCTCTGCATGATCGGCACCGGCATGCTATGGGTCGGCTGGTACGGCTTCAACGCCGGCTCGGCGCTCGGGGCCGACGGCATCGCCGCGAATGCCTTCACCACGACAACGCTTGCGACCGCCGTGGCTTCGCTTTCCTGGAGCGCCCTGGAATGGATTGTGAGGGGCGAACCGAGCGTGCTGGGACTCTGTTCGGGGGCTGTCGCTGGTCTGGTCGTCATAACGCCGGCCTGCGGATTCATCACACCCGGCTCGGCTGTGCTGGTGGGGGCGCTCGCCGGAGCGGTTCCGTTCTTTGCCTGCACCAAGATCAAGAACATGTTCGGCTATGACGACGCCCTGGACACCTTCGGGGTCCACGGCGTGGGCGGCACGCTCGGGGCGCTGCTGACGGGGATTTTTGCCACTTCCGCAGTCAATGCCAACCTGGACGCCAACCTGAAGGACATCGTCGGAAAGACCCTCTGGATCGAGCAGCTCAAGGCCATGGGTTTCACTATCGTTCTGGCGACCATCGCCACGGCAGCCATCGCGTTCGGCATCAAGGCCTTGGTCGGCCTGAGGCCGGCTCCGGACGATGAGGAGGAAGGGCTGGACCTCACGGAGCACGGGGAACCGGGCTACCACCACGAATAGGGGCCCCGGGGAGTGCGTCGACCCGGATGACAGGCTGGGGTCCGAACCTTACCCTGCAACTTTAGGGCGCCGGGCGGTGTTCTGCACGTGAAAGATGCCCCTCCAGTGCGAACCGAACCTCCGGACGTGAGTCCGCCGAAAGACTTCACCGCCTTCATGCGCCAATATCAGGACATGGTATTCAGCACCGCCGTCCGGCTCGTCAACGACGAGTCGCTCGCCGAGGACATAGCCCAGGAGACATTCATCAAGGCGCACGAGCATTTCGAAATGCTTTCGTCGAGTCAGGCCGCGGGCGGGTGGCTGAAGACGGTGGCGACACGCTTGGGCATCAACCATCTGCAGCGCTACCGGCGCCGCTGGAGGTTCTTCTCGGAGATCCGCGCGGGCGACGAATCCGAAGGAGATGGCAGCCGGGAGGTGGAATTCGCGGCTCCCGATACTTTCTTTGCGGGAATCGACGCCGCAGAGCGCGCCGAGCTGGTTCAGGATTCGCTGGCCCGGCTCCCGGAGCACCAGCGGGTTCCCCTCGTGCTCTATCATTTTGAGGGCCTTTCCTACGATGAGATCTCGCGGGCGCTGCGCGTCTCCCTCGCCAAGGTCAAGACCGACATCCTCCGCGGAAGGGCAGCCCTTTCAAGAATCCTGGTGCCCGCAAGTGCAGGCCGCAGGGATGGCGCTGCCTGACGGTCGATCAAATCTCCATTCAACCCTTTATCATATATGCCTTTAAACGAAAATAGAATCTCCAGCAGGACGGGTGGCCCGATGCAGCCCGGCCGCGACGTCGAGGATTTCATCCATCGGTCACTCACCTCCCTGCCCGACCGCCGGGCGCCCCTCACGCTGGAAGCCCGCGTTCTCGCTGAAATCGACCGCCGGGCCGCCCTGCCGTGGTGGCGGCGTTCCCAAGCCTATTGGCCCGCTCCCGCCCGAGGGGCGTTTGTCGTGGTCTCGGCCGCGGCGGCCGCCCTTTTGATCTCCCTGTCGATGGAGCTTGTCCAAAACGCCGGCGCCGCCGACGCGGTGGCCAGCCGCTTTGCGTGGCTGGGGGTTGTCCGGGAAACTTTCGCGGCGCTGGCCGGCGGCGGCGGAAGCGTTTTCGGTGCGATCCCGGCCCTCTGGATCTACGGGGCGCTCGCAGCCTTTGCCGCCTGCTACGCCACCCTCATTGGCGTCGGCGCGGCCGCCTACAGGGCCTATTTTGTCCACCGCTGACCCTTTCAACAAGCTCCACTCCATGAAACTCCAATTCCGCACCTTCCTCGCCGCATCAGCGCTGGCGCTACTCCTGGCGCCGACGGCCCGCGTTCTCGGTTCCGACCAAAACGACCGGGTGACCGTTGGCTCTGACAATCACATCCCGGCCGGCGAGGTGGCCCGCCACGATGCGGTCGCCGTGATGGGAAACCTCGTTGTCGACGGCGAAGTGGCCCACGACGCCGTCGCCGTGGCGGGATCGAACACTGTCAACGGCTCGGCGGGCCACGACGTGGTCGCGGTCCTCGGCAATGTGAGCGTCAACGGCCCGGTGGGACACAACGTCGTCAGCGTTGGCGGCGATGTCACGCTGGGGCCCAAGGCCGTCGTGGGACACGACGTCGTCAGCGTGGGAGGCATCGTCCACAGGGATCCCGCCGCCTTCGTCGGGGGAAACATTGTCCAGCCCGGCTCGTTCGGGCGCTTTCACCTGCTGCGGCCGGCCAGCTGGTGGTCGAACTGCCTGATGTCGGGCCGGGTCCTTGCGTTCAACGCCGACTTGAAATGGCTCTGGATCGTACACCTGGCGGTTCTTGCGCTCTATGTTCTCCTGGCGCTGGTATTTCCGCGCGGCGTCAACCGCTGCGGCGACCTGCTGACAACCCGGCCGGGACTTGTGGTCCTCACGGGATTGCTGTCGATCGTCGCGCTGCCGGTCCTGTTCATCGTCCTGCTGATCACCGTCGTTGGGATTCCCGTGGCGATCCTCGGACTACCGCTGGCCATCGTCTCACTGTTCCTTTTCGGGAGGGCGGGGATCCTTGGCCTGATCGGCCGCAGGATCCTAGGCGAAGAGACAAAACCCGCCGTGGCGGTCCTCGTTGCGGGGCTGCTTGTCCTGCTGCTCTATTCGATTCCCTTTGTCGGCCTCATTGTCTCCCTGTTGGTGTCGGCCCTGGGATTCAGCTGCGCCGCGACGGCGCTCCTGACCTCGATGCAGCGCCAGCCGGCGACCGGGAAGCCCGTGCCGCCGGCGTCGGCCCAGCCGCCTCCGGAAGCTTCGGCGCCTCCGGCCGCGCCCTTGGCCGCCGAGCCACCCACGGTTTCGGAAGAGTCTGCGTCGGTGCCACCGGCGCCAGCCCCAGCCCAGACCCCGCCCTACCTGCCTCCGCCGCTCGCCGCTGCGGCCCCGCCCCACGTCTCGGCGGTCGGGCTTCCCCGGGCCGGATTCTGGATCCGGACGTGGGCGCTGGCAATCGACGTGATCCTTGTCGGACTCATCTGCAACGGATGGGGGCATGTGACCCACCTGGCCGGCGGCGTGACCGTCGATTCGCCCGAAATCCTCCCTCTGACGGCGCTTTACGGAGCCCTGATGTGGAAGCTTCGGGCGACGACGGTGGGCGGAATCATCTTCGGGCTGAAGGTGGTCCGGCTGGACGACCGTCCCGTGGACTGGGCGACGGCCATTGTCCGGGCGCTGGGATGCTTCCTGTCCCTTATTGTGTTCGGACTCGGGTTCTTCTGGGTCGCGTTTGACCGCGAGAAACAATCCTGGCACGACAAGATCGCCGGCACCGTGGTCGTCCGCGTCCCAAAGGGAGTGCCGCTCGTCTGACAGGGATTCAGCTGGGCTCATTTCCCCTTGCGCCCCCGCGTTTTTGCCTTTCGTTTTGAGGTCCACACATGGCACCAATTGTCGGAATCATCATGGGCAGCGCGTCGGACTGGGAGACCATGCAGAACACGGCCCAGACGCTCGACGTTCTTGCAATCCCCTACGAGAAGCGGGTCATAAGCGCCCACCGCACCCCCCAGCTCATGCAGGAGTGGGGAACGTCCGCCGCCTCGCGCGGGCTCAAGGTTGTCATCGCGGGCGCCGGCGGAGCCGCCCACCTGGCGGGTGTCGCGGCGGCCCTGACACCGCTCCCGGTCCTCGGGGTGCCGATCGAGTCCGCCTCGCTCAAGGGGCTCGATTCGCTTCTGTCGATGGTGCAGATGCCCGGCGGCATCCCCGTGGCTACCTTTGCCATCGGCAAACCCGGGGCTGTGAACGCAGCCCTTTTCGCGGCAGCCATCCTCGCCCACGGCGACCCGAGGATCAAGTCGGCGCTGGACGACTATCGGGCGGCGCAGACGAGGAAGGTCACGGAGACAAAGCTTCCCTGACAGGCTGTTGAAAAAATCAGCTGAGCCGTATCAGGTCCTCCGGCGTGTCGATGTCGAGGGCCAGTTCCGGAAGGTCCACGCCGGCGACGCCCTCCGTTCCTGAATTGAGCAGCGACCGCGCGCCATGGTCCCCGGTCAGGGCGGCCAAGGCGGGGAAATGCCGGCGCATGAAGAGCGCAGGGGCTGCGTTTCGGCCGCCGTAGCGTGCCGCGGCGATTTCAAGACCGGAGTCGCGCTGCGCCGAGACCAGGCGCCCGATGATTTCCGCGGAGAACGAGGGCTGGTCGGCGAGGGCCACCACAGCCGCTTCCAATGACCGCGAAAACTGCATCAGCGCGGCAATCCCGGTCCTGATCGAGGATGCCATGCCTTCGACCCATGCCGGATTCTCAACCATGAGTACGGGGAGCCGGGCGAGGGCGGGGCGGACCAGGCAGGAGCTTGCGCCAAGCACGACGACCACCGGCCATGCTTCGGAGGCGAGGGCAGCCTCTGCCGCCCGTGCCACCAGGGGTTTCCCCCCGACCGTGACCAGTTGCTTGGGGGTACCCAGTCGCACCGACCCGCCCGCCGCCAGGACAATGCATCCAAATCCGAGCCTACCCATGGATGGGGCCTTTCCTCTCTCGGAGCGGACGGGCGTCGCGCCCCGCCTGGGAGGACTTGATCTCGGCGATGATGCTCAAGGCGACCTCCTCCGGAGTCTCGGCTCCTATGTCCAGTCCGACGGGCGCGTGAAGGCCCGCCAGCATCCCGGAGGATATGGGTTTGCCGGCTTCGGCCATGGCGGCCAGCAGCCTTTCGGTCCTGGACCTGGCACCGAGCAATCCAAGGTAGGCCAGCGGGCGGGGCACGAGCTCCCGCAGCAGGACGAGGTCGTGTGAATAGCTGTGCGTCATCACGACGGCGTGCGCGGCGGGTCGGGGCGCGGTGCGCGCGACAAGCTGATCCGACGGTCCCACTTCCAGGCGAACGGCCCCAGGGAAACGTTCGGCCGTGGCATAGGCTGCTCTCGGATCCGCCACGGTCACGCGCCATCCGAGGTCCGCGGCGAACCGGGAGAGGGGCTGGGCGTCGTCGCCTGCGCCGAAAATAAACAACTCCGGCGGCGGCTCGACGACCTCAAGGAAGATTGAGGCGGAGGAGGCCGGAATCCCGCGGACTTGAAGGGACTTAGGGATCCCTCCCTGGCCTGATTCGGCAAGCCTTGTGCCGAGGAGTAGGGAATCTTCCGATTCCCACGTCACTGCGAGCCCGGTCGGCCGCCCGCTGCGGAGATTGTCGGCAAGTGCGAGGGCCCAGGCTGGCATTTTTGGAAGCGGTTCAAGCAGAACACGAACGACGCCACCGCACCCCAGGCCTGGGCCCCAGACCAGATCGTTCTCCGAGGCGGTATCATAGAGAAGTAGTTTGGGTTGCCCGCTGCGCGCCACTTCCCGCGCATGGTCCAGCACATCCTCCTCCAGGCAGCCTCCGCTTATCGAACCCATCCGGTCCCCGTCGGCGGTCACAAGCAAGCGGGCGCCTTTGCGACGATAGGAGGGTCCCTCGACCGCGACCAGCGTGCCGAGGACGCATCCCGGCAGGGAATCAGGGGATTCCAGGTGACGTACGATTGCCTGCAACTCGTTCATTATAAGAATACAACTGTTCGATTAACGGGATAATTCGCAAGCCAACAGCATGTCAAAAACTACGACGGCTCATCGTAGTTTTTCAACACCCTGCAAAATTGGGCATTTTGGCGCACACTGGCGTTGGGCATTGTTAATATAATTGGGAGAATATGGTTACAGAAGGACGAGCGAACGAGATGCCTATAATGTAAACTATCAGGGTGGATTCAGGTTACTTTAAGGTGAAAAATTACGTTTGCCTAGGGCACGGTTGATGCTGATGTGAGGCCCAAGCAAAACCGGCTCCAGCCGTGACAGCTCCAAACACAGAAACCAGACCACGCTTAGACCATGAACAAACATTCCGTAAGGAAGTTTTTGGCCGCGTTTACCCTGATGGCAGGGACCGGCTTCGTTCTCGCCGTGGGGGCGCATGCGCAACCCACTAACTCAAGCACAGGTTCCACCAACACCACATCTGCCAGCACGGACGACCAGACGGTAAGTCTGCCGAAGTACGTCGTCACGGGTTCCAACATTCCGACCGCCGCCGAAGCCCTGGCGGTGCCGGTGGTTGCCCTAAATATTGACGACATGCAGAACAGCGGCGTCGAGACGAGCACGCTGGATATCCTGCGCAAGATGGTCCCGTCCATCTCGGGCATTGGCTCCGAGAACGCCAACATCCAGACCGCGAGCACTTATGGCGGAGCGCAGCTCCTGATCCACGGTTTGCCGGCGCTGGTGCTGGTCGACGGCCAGAGGGTCGCGACGAGCTCCGCGGAGGCCATCAATGGGAACTCGTTTGTCGACCTGAATCTCATTCCTCCCGCGGCGATCCAGTCGATCGACGTCCTCCAGGACGGCTCCTCGGCCATCTACGGATCCGACGCGCTCGGTGGCGTGATCAATATCATCCTCAAGAAGGACTACAACGGATGGGATGTCCGCGAGCACTGGGGCGAGAGCCCGAATGACGGGCACTACAACGAGCGGACCTTCTCGGTGGTCGGCGGAGTCTCGGATGGCAAGAACTCGATCACAATGTCGGCGGAATATTCGCAAAATCCCTATATGCTTTTCAGCCAGCGCCCTGACACCGCCATTTACGGTGCGAGCGTCAACCAGCCGGGTGTCGTCGATATCTACACCGCGGTGCCCGGCGGCATAGGGAACAGCGGTGGCGTACCGGCGGGCGGCGGAGGCGCGGACGAGTTCTACATCCTTGCCCCCGGTGTCAACGCCCCCCCGGGCGGCGGGACCTACACGATGGCCCAGCTCGTCGCGATGGGAATCTACATTGACCTCGGCAATGCGAATGACCCCGTCACCGGACCGGCAGTCATCCAGGAAGTGTACTCGCATCTGAACCTCGCGGCCCACCAGACCCTGCAGGAGAGCCTCAAGCGCGAGAGCGGTTCGCTCGAGTTGGAGCATAAGTTCAGCGACACCCTCACCGGCTCCGCCAGCTTCCTGTATGCCCGCACGATCACCGAGTCGACGCTGAACGCCCAGCCACTTTATCCGCAGATCGACAATCCCAGCGATCCCTGGCTGGACGAGAACCTGGATTTTGGCATTCCCAACCCCACGCTGGCGGCGGGCGACCAGTTTTTCTCCTACACGGCCCCGACCAACCCATTCTCGCTGAATTTTCTCCAGGAGGGCGAGACCTACAGCAATGATGTCAACGGCGTCGGGCCCTACCCAAGCGGAAATGACGTGACGGCCCACAACAGGTTTGAGGCGAATCCCCGCATCTACCAGAACACGTCGACGCAACTCAACGCCGTCGGGAAGCTCGACGGCAAGATCGGGGACAACTACTCCTGGACCGCCTCCATCGATTACAGCCGCCAGGAGCTCGATTACCAAAACTTCAACGTGCTCAACGCGAATGCGTTCCAGGCGGACCTCAACAGTGGAACGCTCAACCCGTTTGCGATCAACCAGGCTCCGGGGGTGCTCTCGAGCCTCCTCGGCACGGCTTATGCCGGCGGTGTCAGCAATCTGACCACGGGCACGCTCATCGTCAGGGGCTCCCCCTTTGACCTGCCTGCCGGCAAATTGAGCTTTGCGGCCGGGATCGACTATTCCCGCGAAGTGCTCGACGACTATGCCGACCTGCTTTCCCAGACCAACGGCTGGGTCGATGCGCCCACGATCATTCCCATCGACAGGGCCCGCAAGGTATTCTCCTACTTCGGGGAGGTTGAGGTGCCGGTCGTCAGCCCGCAGCTGAAAATCCCCGGGGTTTACCTGCTGAATCTGGACGTCGCGGGCCGTGATGACGATTACTATGGGATAGGCATTTCTAAGACACCGAAGGTTTCGGTGAAGTACGAGCCGCTCTCGGACGATTTCGCAATCCGTGCGACGGCGAGCAAGTCGTTCCTGGCGCCTCCGCTTTACCAGCTCTACGGCCCGACCAACCAGGGGGCATCGGATT
>Ga0302319_10011911_pt1 | contig 16462 bp, 18 predicted proteins | sample Bog_T0_2_FD_203319 | JGI IMG/M metagenome (GOLD analysis project Ga0302319, IMG submission 203319) | Peat permafrost microbial communities from Stordalen Mire near Abisko, Sweden - Bog_T0_2 | ecosystem: Environmental > Terrestrial > Soil > Wetlands > Peat | place: Sweden: Abisko, Stordalen Mire...
TGAGGCCGACGTCCTCGGCGGCGCGCGTGACATTACGCCTTCGCAGCAACGCCTCGAGCGCAGGCAGGAGATTGAGGTCGAGACCGGCTAAATTCACTTCACGCATGAGGGACTTGCAAAACCCAATTTTTCGCGGCCCAAATCGGAATCGGCGCGTGAACGGACAGGAATCAAAGGGCGAACCTTGTTCTATTTTGCAAGTCCCTCGCATGATAATGATATAAACTATGCATTTTCGTCATGCGCAAGGCCGCGTTAGGCTGAGGCAAATCAAGAAAGCGAGGATGCCATGAGCGAGACAATAACCGTCGTGGGCTACGGCCCGGTCGGTCGTGACACGACGGCGCTATTGAGCCGCCAAGGGCGCGTGGTGCGCTTCGCGCAACGCACGGCGCCGACGTCCCTGCCCGCCGGCGCGAGCTTCACGCCTTGCGACGCGCTCGATGCGGCTTCGGTGCGCGCGGCGGTCGCGGGCGCCTCGCAAGTCGTCCTTTCGATCGGTCTTCCCTACGTCGGCGCGGTCTGGCGCGAGGCCTGGCCGCGCACGATGACGAATTTCGTCGAGGCCTGCGCGGCGACAGGCGCGCGGTTGGTCTTCGTCGACAATCTCTACATGTACGGCCCGCGCGACACGCCGCTCAACGAGGACACGCCGCTCGCCGATTATGGGGCAAAGCCAGCGGCCCGCGTGGCCGCGACGCGCGTCTGGCAAGCCGCCAGCGCGGCCGGCCGCGTGCGCGTCGCGGCGTTGCGCGCGCCGGATTTTTACGGGCCCGAAGTGCACCTGTCCTGGCTCGGCGACCTGGGGATCGGCGCGCTCGCCGACGGCAAACCCGCGATGGTCCTCGGCTCTCCCGACACGCCGCATGACTTCGCCTATGTTCCCGATATCGCGCGCGCGGTCGTGACCCTGCTCGACGCGCCCGACGACGCGTTCGGGCAGGCCTGGCACGTTCCCTGCGCGCCGATTCGGAGCCCACGCGAAATTCTCGCGATGGGCGCGGCGACGCTCGGGGTTCCGACGAAGATTCGGGCTTTGCCGATATGGTCGCTGGGGGCGATGGGCCTCTTCGTTCCCGCTTTACGCGAAGCGAGTGAAATGCGGTTCCAGTGGGATCGACCGTACCGCGTCGATTCCGCCAAGTTCGCGCGCCGCTTCTGGGCCGACCCAACGCCGTTCGAAATCGGAGCTCCGGCGACGGCGCGCTGGTTTCGCGACGCGCGCGGCGCCAAGGAAACAGGCGCGCGAGGGCGCGGCGAATATGCTACGAAAGAGTCGCCTGCCCCTTGATCCCCTCGAGTTCATGACCCCTGCCCGGTTCTCGGCCCGCTATGTCGAATCCCTCGCGCTCGTCGCCGCGGAGGCGTGGGATTCCTGCGCCAATCCGCCGGGACTGAGTGAAGACGAGGCCTGCGGAGAGCGGCACAACCCTTTCGTCTCGCACGCGTTCCTGCTCGCGCTGGAGCAGTCGAAATCGGTCGGCGGCCGCACCGGCTGGTCGTCCGCGCATGTGCTGATCGAAGACGAGGCAGGCCGACTCGTCGCGACGGCGCCCGCCTATCTCAAGTCGCACAGCATGGGCGAATATGTTTTCGACCATAGCTGGGCGCAGGCCTTCGAACAGACCGGTGCGCCCTATTACCCCAAGGTGCAGGTCTGCGCGCCGTTCACGCCGGTCACCGGACGCCGACTGCTGGTGGCGCGCGACGCCCCTGTCGGCGCGCGAGACGCGCTGGTCGCTGCGCTGCGAGGCTTGCGCAAGGCGGTGGGCGCCTCCTCGATTCACGTGACCTTCGCCAACGAAGCCGACTCGGGCGCGCTGACGAAGGCGGGCTTCGCGGCGCGCACGGGGGAGCAATTCCATTTTCTCAATGAAGGCTACGCCGACTTCGACGCGTTTCTCGCCGCGCTCGCCTCGCGCAAGCGCAAGGCGATCAAGCGCGAGCGCCGCGAGGCGCTGGGCGACGACGTGACCATCGACTTGCTGACGGGAAGCGACATCAAATCAGAACACTGGGACTCGTTCTTCGCGTTCTACATGGACACAGGCTCGCGCAAATGGGGTCGCCCCTATCTGAAGCGCGACTTCTTCGATCTGATCGGGTCGTCGATGCCCGAGCGCGTGTTGCTGGTGATGGCCAAGCGCGACGGACGCCACATCGCGGGCGCTATCAACTTCCTCGGCGACGACGCGATCTATGGCCGCAACTGGGGCGCGATCGAGGAGCGGCCGTTTCTGCATTTCGAGGTCTGCTATTATCAGGCGATCGAATACGCGATCCGGCGCGGATACAAGCGGGTCGAGGCGGGCGCGCAAGGCGAGCACAAGCTGGCGCGCGGCTATCGCCCCGTCGCCACCCATTCCGCGCATGAGTTCGCGGACGCCCGTTTCGGCGCCGCCGTGCGCGATTATCTCATCCGCGAACGCGCCGCGGTCGACGAGCAGATCGCGGATTACGAGGCGGGCTTGCCGTTTCGGCGGGCGGATTAAAACGCAAGCCGTCCGCCCACCAGCGCCAGCGTGCCGGCCAGCAGCGGACGCAACACCTTGTCCGGCACGCGCGACGCGAAATGGCTCCCGATGGCGATGCCGGGAACCGAACCGACCAGCAAGGAGGCCAGCAGCGACCAGTCGACCGAGCCGATCCACCAATGGCCCGCGCCCGCGATCAGGGTCAGCGGCACGGCGTGGGCGATGTCGGAGCCGACGATGCGCACCGTCGGCAGTTTGGGATAGAGCATCAGCAGCGCGGTGACGCCGATCGCGCCCGCGCCGACCGACGAAATCGAGACCAGCACGCCGAGCACCGCGCCCAGGAGCACCGTCAGCCAGCCGATCTGCCGATCGTTCAGCGTCTCCAGCTTCGCGGCGACCTTGGCGAGCAGCCATTTGCGGAAGATCAGCGTCACCGCCGTCATGATCAGCGCGAAACCGAGCACCGTGGTGATGAGCTGGCCGGTCGTCCTCGTGTCGTGGCCGAAATGCGAAAGCGCGAGCAAGGTCAGCGCCGCCGCCGGCGCGCTGCCGGAGGCGAGCCGGCGCGTTATGCGCCAGTCGATCGCGCCATTGAAGTTGTGGACGAGCGAGCCGCTGATCTTGGTCAGCCCCGCGTATAAAAGGTCCGTGCCGACCGCGGTCGCGGGATGAATGCCGAACAGCAGCACCAGCAACGGAGTCATCAACGAACCGCCGCCGACGCCGGTGAAGCCGACGAGAAGGCCGACCGCGAGGCCGGACAGCGAATAGAGCGGATTGATCGACGTCAGAAGCGTGTACATGGCGACCCCCGAGGGCCGAGGCCCCATGCGCCGAGCCTCGAAGATCGGCGCGGGATCACCCTTACATCAAACTACTAAATCCATCAAATCAATAATTACGCAGGAAACTCGACGCCACTCACACGACCGCCCGCGGCCGCCGTTCGTACATGACCAGGAACCAGCCGCAGCCGACGACGAGCCCCGCGCCGAGCAGCGTCGCCGCCGGCGGCCGATCGCCGAAGAAAAGGGCTCCGGCGACGATCATCCAGATCAACTGGGTGTAGTTGAACGGCGTCAGCACGGGCGCGGGCGCGCGCCGATGCGCCCAGATCAGCAGGCCGTGGCCGAGCGAGGCGAAGAAGCCCATGCCCGCCATCACCGCCCAGCTCCACGCGTCGGGAGGCGTCACCCACACCCAGGGCAAGAGCGGCGTCAGGACCACGACGCCGACGATCTGCGTCCAGAGCAGCGTCGTCTCGGGCGCGTCATGGGCGGCGAGCCGGCGCGTGGCGAGCGCGTAGAGGGCGCTGCAGGCGGTCCCCGCGATCGACAGCAGCGCGACCGGCTGGAACGCCGACGTGCCGGGCCGCGTCGCGATGAGGACGCCGAGAAAGCCGACGCCGATCGCGGCGAGACGCGCGCCGCCGACGCGTTCGCCGAGCAGCGGCCCCGCCATCAACGCGACGAAAATAGGTTGGAGGAAGCCGATCGTGGACGTCTCCGCCAGTTGCAACTGCCGCAAGGCGAGGAAATTGGCGAGCGTGGAGCCAAACAAAAGCGCCGAGCGAACGAGTTGCAAGCCCGGCCGCGCCGAGACCAGAATGCGCGGCCGCGTGAAGGCGCGCGTGACGAACAGGGTGAACACGCTCGCCACGACATAGCGCGCCCAGACGACCTCGACGGTCGGCAGGACGCGGCCGAGGAATTTGGCCGACGAGTCCAGCCCGGTGAAGCACACCATCGCCGCGCACATCATCGCGATCGCGACGAAGCGCAACCGGCGCGTCGAGTCGTCGCGCGTGCTCGAAGTGGGAGATTTTGGATCGGACAAGGCATTCGCGAAGCGCGTCGATCGAAGCGGCCGAGGCGTCGCGCGACCCTCTTTGTTGTTGCGTCGCCACGACATAGCCGCGCGCGGCAATGACCGCAATCGAAGCGGGCGCTCCATGGATGAAGTCGATTGACAGCCGCGATATAACCCTACTAATCGACTTTATTGACGTGAGTGGAGGGGTAACGGGTTGCGCGGCCAGGGCCAAGCGGCGAAACGGCGGACGGTCGGCGCGCGCGCGCTCGTCGCCCTTTTGCTCGCCACACTGGCGCTACTCTCGCAATGGTTCGTCGCGCCCGTTCACGAGATGCGCGAAGCGGCACCAATCGGTCAGGTCGCCGCCGAACTGAAAGCTGAGTTCGGCGACGCGGCCGTGCTCTGCATCCAGACCGACGTGGACGGAAGCGCCCCGGCTCATGATCCCCAGCGGCATTGCGATGACCACTGTCCGCTCTGCCAACTGCATGGCGGCGCGATGGCGCAGTGGATTCCCCGCGAGACCCTGCCCGCTACGCGTGCGGCGATCGTCGCCGAAATTCGCAGGCCGCCGTCGATCTCCGTTCCCGCGAACCCGAACGGCGCGGCCTCCGCGCAGCCACGCGCGCCCCCGTCCGAAGCCTGATCCGAATTCGCGACGCGGCGCCCGTGGGCGTTGCGCGTTTTCGCATTCAAGCTTCGAGGGCTCACATCATGTCACCCTATCTTCCACGCGTCCTGTCGGGCGCGATAGCGGCCATGGCCGCATCCCTTTGCCTGTCTCCCGCCTATTCCCACGCCGTCTGCGGCAATCGCGTCTTCCCCGCCACGCTCGGCATCGACGATCCCGGCGTCGGCGACGAACTGGCGCTGCCGACGCTGACTTACCTGCCGTCGAATTCCAATGGCTCCCAAGAGTTCGACGCCAGCATCAGCTACACCAAGACCATCTTTCCCGGCTTCGGCTTGTCGATCACCGACGGTCCATCCTGGCAGAACCCCGGCGGATATGGCTGGGGGGACATCAGCACCGAAGCCAAATACAATTTCATGTGCATACCCGAGCATGAATTCATGGCGTCGGCCGGTCTCAGCATCGAATGGGCCAATACGGGCACGGGAGGAATGAGCGGCTCCACCAACACTTACTCGCCGGTGCTGGATGTCGGCAAAGGTTTCGGCGATCTGCCCAAGAGTCTGAACATCCTGCGCCCCTTCGCCATAACGGCCGAAATCAGCGAGGATTTGCCCGGTCAAGCCTGGTCCGGCGGAGGACAGAATTCGACGAATTTCAACTGGGGCTTCACGGTCCAATACAGCCTGCCTTACTACAATGCGAATGTCGGCGAGATCGACAACCCCTTCTTCAAACATCTGATCCCGCTCACCGAGTTCACTTTCAGCAAGCCGATCGCGAATTTCGCGCCAGGGACCAACGTCACGACGGGAACGATCCAGCCGGGCGCCATATACATGGCGAGTTCATGGCAATTCGCGCTGGAAGCCGTGATCCCGATCAATAGCGCGAGCGGGCACGGCGCCGGCGTGGTCGGCGAACTGCACTTCTTCTTCGACGACATCTTCCCCGATTCCCTCGGCAAACCTATCTTTGGAGGCAAATAATGAGCATGCGTTCCTTTTTGCGCCTCGGCGCCGCCCTGACCTTCGCTTTCGCCGCTTCGGCGGCTTTCGCTCACGCGCTGCTGGACAAGGCCACTCCCCCCGTCGGGGGCGCGGTCTCGTCGGCGAACGAAATACGCCTCAAATTCACCGAGGGTCTCGAGGCGAAGTTCTCGGGGATAGCGCTGAGCGGACCCGGCGGCGCGGTTCCCTTGGGGGCCGCCAGCGTCGATCCCGGCGACAACAGCGTCCTGATCGCGAAGATCGGCAAGCCGCTGGCGCCGGGAACCTACACCGTCAAGTGGCATGCGGTGTCGGTCGACACGCATCACACGCAAGGCGACTTCGACTTCACCGTGAAGCCCTGACGCATTTTCCCTCGAGGACACGCCCATGAAAACGTTCACCGCTATCGCCTTACTTATCGCGCTCGGCGCGACCCCCGCCCTCGCCCAGGAATTCAAGGCCGGCGACATCACCGTCGAAAAGGCCTGGGCGCGCGCGACGCCCAAGGGCGCCGAGGTCGGCGCCGGCTATCTCACCATTCACAACAACGGTGCCACGCCGGAAAAATTCACTGGCGGCTCCGCCGATTTCGGCGCTGTCGAGATCCATGAAATGAGCATGGCCGGCGGCGTGATGAAGATGCGGCAACTGACGGACGGCTTGGAAATCCCCGCGCATGGAACCGTCATGCTCGCGCCCGGCGGCTATCACATCATGTTCACCGGATTGAAGCAGCCGCTTCGCAAGGGCGAAACCGCCAAGGCGACGCTGACCTTCGCCCCCGCCGGCTCGCTTCCCGTCGAGTTCACCGTGCGCGAAGTCGGCGCCTCGGCCCCCGACGCCGGCAAGAAGAACGACGACATGAAGGGCATGAAGATGTGAAGTGGAGACCGCCCTCGCGCTCTGCCGTTTCGCGCATTTCACTTCGGTCATGATCATCTTCGGCGCGGGCGCCTATGCGTGGCTGTTCTCGCCGGAGACTTTGCGGCGCGCGCTGTCGCCGCGCCTTCGTCGTCCCCTGATCGCGCTCGGACTCGTCGGCGTGGTCTCCGCCTTTGTCTGGCTCGCGCTCGAAGGCGCCGAAATGGGCGGCGACTGGAGCGACGCGCTCGACACGGAAGTGCTGACCGACGTGTTGTTCTCGACGTCCTTTGGGCAAGTCTGGCAAATTCGCCTCCCGTTGACGCTGGCCCTCGCCGCCGCGTTGATCTTCGACCGCCGCGACTCGTGGGCGCTCACGACCTGCTTGGCGGCGGGGGCGGCCGCGAGTTTGGGGCTGGTAGGCCATGCCGCGATGCAGACCGGCGGGATCGGCGTGCTTCACCGCGCCAATCACGCCGTACATTTGCTGACCGCTTCGGCGTGGGTCGGCGGATTGTTCCCGTTCGTGCTTTGCCTGCGGGCTTATGAGGATACGGCGTACAGGCGCGAGGCCGTGACCGCGATGATGCGGTTCTCGACGCTCGGGCATGTCTATGTTCTTGTGGTCGTCGCCACCGGCGCGGTGAATATCGCGCTGACAAGCCGCGTTCTGCCTTGGCCGCCGACGAGCCCCTATCGCGCCTTGCTGGCCATCAAGATCGCGCTGGTGTTCGCCATGATCGGCATCGCCGTCTTCAATCGCTATGCCCTCGTGCCCCGCGTAAATACTCGCGAAGCTTCGCTCGGCTATCTTCGCCAGACGAGTTTGAGCGAAATCATTACAGCGTTCGTCGTAATCGGGCTGGTTAGCCTTTTGGGATTACTAAATCCCACATGACGCCAAACGTGGCATGACTTTGGACACTTGCGCTTGACACGCGCTCGTGATTGATCAGGTCGGTTTAAGAATTCAGGGTTAAATCTACATGCAAAGCGTGGACGCGCTCCGCAAGCTCGGCGATGTCGATCGGGTAATGATCGAGCATCGCGTCCGCGCGATGATCGAATATCGCGAGGCCGGCGACATCGGCAGCATGCTGGCGCATGTCGCGCCGGACATTGTGTGCCACTCGCGAGGGCATTGGTCGCTGGTCTTGTTTCCCCGGCCCGTCGTCGGCAAGGCGTCGGTGGCCGAGGCCTATCGCATGCTCAACATCAAATATGAAAACCTCGGATCGGAGGTCCACGAGTTCCTGATCGACGGCGACCGCGTGTCGCTGCATCGCACGACCTCGGTGCGCAATCGCGGGACCAGCCAGGTCTTCACCTTCGACGTCATCAACTTCGCGCGCTTTCGCGATGGGCTCATCGTCGAGTTTTCGGAATACGCCGACGTCGCGGCGCGCGAGCCGATGCTGGACGTGACTTCTTAAAGCGCGGCTCAGGCCCGTTCGATCCGGATCACCTGCGGCGTCTGCCTAACCACGCCGTCGGCGAGCGTCAGGGCGAGCGCTTCGCGGATCGAGGCTTCGGTCGTCGCGTGGGTGATCAGCACCACGGGCACATAGGGGCTGGCGGGCGCGTCGTTGGCGCGACGCTTCTGCATGATCGCCTCGAGCGAGATCTTGCGCTCCGCCATCCGGGTCGCGATAGCCGCCATCGCGCCGGGGCGCTCGGCGACCGAAAGCCGAACGTAATAGCCGCCTTCATGTCTTTGCAGCGAGACGCGCTCGGCTTCGACCAGCGTCTCGACCGGACGGCCGAACACGGGATCGATGATGCCGCGCGCGATGTCGGCGATGTCGGCCGCCACCGCGGACGCCGTCGCGTCGCCGCCCGCGCCGGGACCGACCAGTGTCAGCGCGCCGACGGCGTCGCCGTCGATCGTGACCGCGTTGAGCACGCCCATGGTTTGCGCCAGCGGCTCCGATTTGGCGACCATGGTGGGATGAACCCGCTGCTCGACGCCGTGAATCGTGCGCTCGGCGACGCCGAGCAGCTTGATGCGGAAGCCGAGTTCGTCGGCCGCGGCCAAGTCGGCGAGCGTGATGGTTTCGATGCCCTCGACCGACACCGCGTTCGCGTCGATGCGGGTGCCGAAAGCGAGCGAGGCGAGAATGGAGAGCTTGTGCGCGGTGTCGAAGCCGCCGACGTCGAAAGTCGGATCGGCCTCGGCGTAACCGAGCCGCTGCGCCTCGGCCAGACAGACCTCGAACGGCAAGCCGTCCGTCTCCATGCGCGAGAGGATGTAGTTGCACGTGCCGTTCAAAATGCCGCAAACGCGGCGCACGTTGTTGCCCGCGAGGCCTTCGCGCAACGTCTTGATGATCGGCACGCCGCCGCCGACCGCCGCCTCGTAGGCGAGCGGCGCGGTTCGGGCTTCGGCCAACGCCGCGAGCGTGAGGCCGTGTGCGGCGAGCATCGCCTTGTTGGCGGTCACCACCGGCAGCCCCCGCGACAACGCCGCCGTGACGGATTCCAGCGCCGGGCCGTCCGCGCCGCCCATCAATTCGACGAAGACGTCGATCTCGCCGCGCGCGGCGAGCTCCCTGGGGTCGGCGAAAAACGCCACCTCGCCGAGCGGCAAACCGCGCGTCCCGGGGGAACGCGCGCTGATCGCGGTGATGCGAATGTCACGCCCGGTGCGTGTGGCCAAGTCGTCGTGAAGCCGGGCGAGCAGCCGCGCGAGCGCGCCGCCGACCACTCCGAGACCCGCGACGCCGACGCGCAAAGGTTTGGCCATCTTCACAGTCACCCCTTGCCGTGCGGCTCAGCCTGGACTTGAGCTCGAGGCTCAGCCCCAGCGTTCGCCGACGCTCTTCTTCTTCTGCTTGCGATCCTTGCGCGCGGCGTAGCGCGCGTCGCGCTCGAGCTTCTTCTCGAATTCGAGACGCTCTTCCTCGGCGCGCTTGGCGGCCTCGGTCTCCTCGCGAGCGAGGGCTTCGAGCCGCAGCCCTTCCAGGCGCGCGGCCTCCTCGGCGGCGCGGCGGACCAGCTCGGCGGCCTCGGCTTCGGCTTTGCGCTTCTGGCGCTCGACCTCGCGCACGGCGCGGCCTTCCAGGATCTCGCGGCGTTTGGCTTCGCGCTCGATCACGGCCGGGTCGGTGGGATCGTATTTCGGTCGGGAGAGGAACTTCTCGGCCATCGCTTTGCGGGCTTTGGCGGCGGAGGCCTGGCGATCCAGGAAACTATTCGTGTTCAGAAACGACATTGCTATCCGATGCGGATGTTGTGGGACGCGCGCCTCATGCCACAGCACGGGCAAAACGGCAACGCCTTTCCCCGCATCGCAGCAATACGCGGGACGCGGGGCGGATCACGATCGCGTTTTCGCCCGACGCGGCGGCATGGATGATTCGCGCCGGCGCCGGGGCGAGTCCGTGGAGCCGCACATCAATGTTCTTGCTTTGTTCGAAACGGGCGATAGACTGGCTTGATGTCCGACGCTCAGGAAAACCTCACCGCCGCCCAGCCCGCCGAGATCGCCGACGCGATCGCCTTCGCGCTACGCTACAGCGGCCGCAAGCGTGTCCACGATTCCGCCGAGCTGATGGCCGCGATCGTCGCCAAGCGTCTGGTGGAGCATCTGGAGCGCTCCGGCTTCGTCGTCATGAAGCGCCCGCCCCTCTCGGGCAGCGCGCCGGCTTATGTGAAGCCCGGCTGTTGACGCGGTCGGCGACCGCGTCGGCCCGATCGGACGCGCTCGACGCGCGCGTCCACAAAGCTTGACGCGCGCGACAGCGGCGTGGAAAAGACGGGCTCCATGGAGCCGGCGCGATGCGCGTAACGTTGATCGACAATTACGACAGTTTCACCTTCAACCTCGTCCATTACCTGGGTGAGCTCGGCGCCGACGTGACCGTCTGGCGCAACGACGAACGCAGCGTCGCGGAAATCGTCGCCGAGGAGCCCGACGCGATCGTCCTCTCCCCTGGCCCTTGCACGCCCAACGAAGCGGGCGTCTGCCTCGAACTCGTGCGCGAGGCGAGCGCGACGACCCCGATACTGGGCGTCTGCCTCGGCCATCAGGCGATCGGTCAGGCGTTCGGCGGCGACGTCGTGCGCGCGCCGACGCCGATGCACGGCAAGGTCTCGCGGGTCACGCCGAAGTCGCGCGGTCTCTTTCGTGGCGTCAATGGTCCGTTCCAGGCGACGCGCTATCATTCTCTCATCATCGCGCGCGCCAATGCGCCGGCCGATCTCGAAATCATGGCCGAAAGCGACGATGGCCTTATCATGGCGGTCTCGCATCGCGAATGGCCGATCCACGGCGTGCAGTTCCATCCCGAGAGCATCGCCAGCGAGCACGGGCGGACGATCCTCGCCAACTTCCTCGACATCGCCAAGGCTTTCCAGGCCGCGCGCCGCCACTGACGGGACACAACCGGGCATGGAAACGTTCAAGCCGCTGATCGCCAAGGTCGCCGCCGGCTCGCAATTGAGTCGCGGCGAGGCCGCGGCGGCTTTCGAATCGATGCTGTCGGGCAACGTCACCCCGGCGCAGATCGGCGGATTTCTGCTGGCGCTGCGCGTGCGCGGCGAAGGCGTCGAGGAGATCACCGGCGCCGTGACCGCGATGCGCGGCAAGATGCTGCGTGTCCAGGCGCCCGCCGGCGCGATCGACATCGTCGGCACCGGCGGCGACGGCTCGGGCTCCTACAATGTGTCGACGCTCGCCGCGATCATCACCGCCGCCTGTGGCGTGCCGGTCGCCAAGCACGGCAACCGCGCCGCCTCCTCGAAGTCGGGCACGGCGGACGCGCTCGGCGCGCTCGGCGTCAAGATCGGCATCCCTCCCGAGGCGGTCGAGCGCTGCGTGCGCGAGGCCGGCATCGGCTTCATGATGGCGACGACGCATCACGCCGCGATGCGCCACGTCGGCCCCGCGCGCGTGGAGCTGGGCACGCGCACCATCTTCAACCTGCTCGGACCGCTGTCGAATCCGGCCGGCGTCAGGCGACAACTCATCGGCGTGTTCTCGTCGGCGTGGTTGCGGCCGATGGCCGAGGTGCTGCGCAATCTCGGCTCCGAGCGCGTCTGGATCGCCCACGGCGGCGACGGCCTCGACGAGATCACGACCACGGGAACGACCGAGATCGTCGAACTGAAGGACGGCGAGATCCGCGCGTTCACGATCAGGCCCGAGGACGTCGGCCTCGCGCGCGCCGAACCGGCGGCGCTGAAGGGCGGCGATCCCGCGCACAACGCGGCGGCTTTGCGCGCGGTGCTCGAAGGCGCCAGGAACGCCTATCGCGACATCGCCGTGTTCAACGCGGCGGCCGCGCTGGTGATCGCCGATTCCGCGCGCGATCTCGCGGACGGCGTCGCCAAGGCGAGCAAGGCGCTCGACGACGGCGCCGCGCTCGCCACGCTCGATTTGCTTGTCAGGGTCTCAAATGCATGATCGATTGAACTCATGACCGATATTCTACGCAAGATAGAGACCTATAAGCGACGCGAGATCGCCGAGGCGAAGGTGCGCGTGCCGCGGGGAACGCTGGAGCGCGAACTGCGCGACCAATCGCCGCCGCGCGGTTTCTTGAAAGCGCTGGAGCGCGCGCAAGATGAAGGCCGTTTCGGCCTGATCGCCGAGATCAAGAAGGCGAGCCCGTCGAAAGGCCTGATCCGCGAGGATTTCGATCCCCGCGCACTCGCCAAGGCGTATCAGGCCGGCGGCGCGTCGTGCCTTTCCGTGCTCACCGACTCGCCATCGTTCCAGGGATCGCCGGATCATCTCAAGGCCGCGCGCGCCGCGACGCATTTGCCTATCCTGCGCAAGGACTTCCTGTTCGATCCGTATCAAGTGCTGGAGGCGCGCGCCTGGGGCGCCGATTGCATTCTCATCATCCTCGCCGGCATCGACGACGACACCGCCCGCGCGCTCAACAAGGCCGCGCACGATCTCGGCCTCGACGTGCTGATCGAGGTGCACAACGAAGCCGAGTTGAAGCGCGCGCTCGCGCTCGAGGGTCGCCTGATCGGAATCAACAACCGCGATCTTCGCACGTTCGATATCTCGCTGGAGGTCTGCGAAACCCTGAGGCCGCATATCCCCGCGGACCGCATCGTCGTCGGAGAAAGCGGCATCTCCACCCACGCCGATTGCCGCCGGCTCGCCAAGGCGGGCATCGAGTCGTTTCTGGTCGGCGAGTCGCTGATGCGTCAGCACGACGTGACCAAGGCGACGCGCTCGCTGCTGACGGGCGTGGCGGGGTAGCTCTCACATCGCGGAATTCGTCATCGCGTCCGGCCACGCCGGGCTTGTTCCGCGCCTGTCCGGTGAAGGCGCCTCGGCGGCTCTGAAAGGGGGCTGATTTGCGCGCATCGACGGGCACATATCGGCCGGACATCGATGGCTTGCGCGCGCTGGCGGTCGTCTCCGTCGTCGCCTATCACAACTTCCCGAAGACGGCGCACGGTGGCTTCACCGGCGTCGACATCTTTTTCGTCATCTCCGGATTTCTGATCACGTCGCATATCGCCGAAGGCTTGGATCGCGAGAGCTTCAGCTTCGCCGATTTCTATGGGCGACGCGTCCGCCGGATCTTTCCCGCGCTCCTCGCCGTCCTGGCCGTGTGCCTTTTGGCCGGATCCCTGATCCTGGATCCCAGCGAGTATCGCAGCCTCGGACTGCATTCGGCCGCCGGCGCCGGTTTCCTGTCCAATTTTCAGCTATGGTCCGAAGCCGGATATTTCGATGAAGGCGCCGAATTCAAACCGTTGCTCCACCTGTGGAGTCTCGCGGTCGAGGAACAGTTCTATATTTGCTGGCCGATTCTGCTTTGGCTCGGCGCCCGCGTTTTCGCGGGTCGAGGGTGGTGGACCGCCGCGATCCTCGCCATCGCCTCATTCGCGCTCAATCTCTATCTTGCCTCCGTCGATCCCGTGGCGGATTTCTATTTCGTCTTCGCGCGCATTTGGGAATTGCTGATCGGCGCGGTGCTCGCGCTGGTCCCGTGGGAGGCGCCCGCGGGCGGTCGGCTCAAACAAGCGCTGCCGATCCTCGGCCTCGCCCTCATCGTCGCGGGCCTTGAAGGCATCTACAACACGCAGAGCTTTCCGGGCTGGCGCGCGCTCGCCCCGACGCTCGGCGCGGCGCTCGTCATCGCCGGCGGCCCGAGGGCGTTCGTCAACGCGCGGCTTTTTTCCGGGCGCTGGCTCGTCGCGATCGGACGTATTTCGTATCCGCTCTACCTCTGGCATTGGCCGCTGATCGCCTTCGCGCGTATCTGGACCGGCGGCGAAGTCGGGCCGCCCGCGCGCTGGGCGCTAATCGCCCTCGCGGTCGTGCTGTCGCAACTCACCTACGTTTATGTCGAGCGGCCGATCCGTTTCGGTGAGCGCCGAGGACGGAACGCGGCGCTCGCGGCGCTCGCGATGGCGGGCGTCGCCGCTGTCGGGATCACCGCCTACGCGCGCGGCGGCCTGCTGTTTCCGAATGGGTCGCTCGTCAAGATCGTCAATGCGGGCGACATCGGCTCCCCGGAATACGCGCGAGCGGAAGAGGCGGCTTCGCGCCCCTGCTTCGCGGCTTTGTTTCCGCCGTTCCAGCATGGCGTCGTTGGCGCGCTGGTCTGCCGCCAGACCATCGAGGGCGAACCGCCGGAAATCGCGTTCATCGGCGACAGCCACGCCGACCATCTGTTTCCCGGCGTCGCCGCCGCGCTGCCCGGCCGAAACATCGGCGTCTATTTCGCCTCGGCGATGCCATCGCTCGACGGGCCGCTGTTCGCCTCGGTCTTTCGCGCCGTCGCCGCCGAACCGCGTGTGAAGACGGTCGTGCTCGCGGCCTTCTGGAGCGACAGGGTGCGTCGCCTTCCGCCTGGGGCGGACTTTCAGGCGGAGATGCGGGATCTGATCGGCTTCCTCGGCGCTTCCGGCAAGACGGTCTATGTCATCGACGATGTCCCGAGTTTCGCCTTCCGTCCCTCCCGCTGCAAATATAGCGGACGCGCCGGCGTCGCCGCTCTTTGCGACGAAGCGATCGGCGCGTTCGATCAGCAGCTTTCGACATTCGCCCCGCGCCTGAAGGCCGCGACGGCGGCGGTCCCGGGCGCGCGCTTCGTCGACCTCGGGCGCGGGCTCTGCGCCGCCACGCGATGCTCCATGGCCGCCGACGGAAAGGTGCTTTACCGCGACGGGAACCATCTCAACATCAACGGCTCGATGCGGATCGGCGCGCGTCTCGTCGAGACCACGGCGGGCTTCTCGCGGTGACAGGCGGCGGCGAAGCCGACCGACGTGATCACTGTGAGTTCGACTGGTTCGAAAGACGAAGCTCAGATCAAGCGCGCGCGTGACAATCGGGTTGGGTAGAATCCGAAGCTGTCACCGCATTTCGCGCCCCTATAGAGTTTAGCTATCGGTTCGGGGCCTATCCTCGTCCGAGGGGCGTCCACGATGTCGTGGCGACCCAGACAATGGAGGTCACGTTGAGCAATCCGCACCCCGTGCAAACGCTTCAAGAAAATCTTCAGGCCGCGCGTCTCACGGCCATTGAAGCCTTAGCCGCGACAGACGGAGCCTATTCCATCGACGCTCTGCGAGAACTCGCCGCCCTGCAAACGGCGTTGACCGCGGTCCGAGAGGAAATCGAGGCCCATGCCGGACGGTTGGGTTGGGGTAGCGGGACCGAGCTGAAATAGAGTCGCCTACCACCCATGCGTTCGACGGCGCGCGGTCCCATGAGCGCGGCTCGCGCGATGTCCGGCGTCGTATAATTCAATATTAACCACAATATCATCAACAATTTGAAGTTAATCGGGGAAGACTTCATAAACGATGGCGGACGCGCTCGGTCGCGTCGGAGCCGAATGCGATGCCCGCAATTCGCCAATTCATCGGCATGGCCGCGCTCGTCGTCCTGGCCAGCGGAACCGCCGGCGCGCAGGAATCGAGCGACGACGTCGACCTCGTCGCCATGTCTCCGCAAGCCCAGGTGCTGGCGCCGCGCGCGAAGAGTCAGGTGCCGGGCGCGCGGATCGGTTGGGAAATGCAGGACGTCCGAGCGGCCTTTCGTCAGGCGAGCGTCGATGGCTTGCCGGTCATCGTCGTCGCCGACGGCGCGGATGGCGGCTTGTTCGCCAATGTGCTCCGTTGCCCTACGTTCAACACGATGGCGGGACAGGCGCATTTCATCCTGATTCCGCTACCGATCGCCGACGAGGAATCGGATTCGGCGCGATTGGTCAACGCCCTGCATATGGACACCGCCTTCAAGTCGACGATCGCGGTGCTCGACATGCACGATCGGCACGTCAACGAAATCCTGCGCGTCGCCGGCTACCAGGGCGAAGCCGATCTGCTGGTGAAGCTGCAGGACGCGGGGCTCGCCCCCGTTCGCCCGAACCCCCTGCCCTTGTCAAAGGTCGCGCTCGGACCGCAATTGCCGCGCGACTGCGAGGCCTCGTCGATCCGCTGATTGAGTTCCCCCCGGCTGTTCTCTAAAGACTTCGCGACGCCCCGCGTTGGCTTGACGCGCGCGGCCGAGCACAGGGAAGCCGGACATGAGCGCCCTCACCCATATCGGCGCCTCGGGCGAGGCGCGCATGGTCGACGTCACGCCGAAGGATTTCACCGACCGCGTCGCGATCGCCGAGGGGCGCGTCGCGATGCGCGGAGAGACCTTGGCGATGATCCTCGCCGGCGACGCCAAGAAGGGCGACGTGCTCGGCGCCGCGCGCATC
>Ga0302319_10011915_pt1 | contig 16458 bp, 17 predicted proteins | sample Bog_T0_2_FD_203319 | JGI IMG/M metagenome (GOLD analysis project Ga0302319, IMG submission 203319) | Peat permafrost microbial communities from Stordalen Mire near Abisko, Sweden - Bog_T0_2 | ecosystem: Environmental > Terrestrial > Soil > Wetlands > Peat | place: Sweden: Abisko, Stordalen Mire...
CCGGCCCCGCGGGGCGTCCGGATATGAGCGTGTTTCGCTTCGTCAGGGCGATTGTTGAGGGCCAGCCTCTGACTCTTCTGGGGGATGGACTGCAAGTCAGGGATTTTTCGTTTGTGCGGGACATCGCGAGGGGAGTGGTCGCAGCCCTCAGACCCACCGGTTTTCGCGTCTTCAATCTCGGTGCGAATTGCCCGGTAAAGCTGAATGATGTGATCGGGACCATCGAGAAACTGGCCTGCCAAAAGGCGATCATTCATCGGCGGCCCGCCGACCCCACAGACGTTTCCGCTACCTGGGCCGACGTTTCGCGGGCCTGCGATGAACTCGACTGGGAGCCATCCGTGGATTTGGACGAAGGAATCTGCGGCGCCTTGAAGTGGTATCTGACGAACCGCGCCTGGGCCTGCAATATCTAAGTACACCGTTTCACAAGTACGCGCTCGTATCGGCTCGTGGCGCACGCACTCTGCGTGCCGCGTCGAGACTCTTCTCGACGCCAGTTCCCGGGAGAAATACGTGTGCGGACTTATGAAACGACCGACGAAGCCGTTTTCAGGAGTAAAACGTTGGGAAAGGCCGGTCAGAAATCCGGCCAATCTTCAGGATTGGTGAGTTAACTCCTTTTGAATGTTCGCACTATATCGCTTCCCAAAGATTAGCCCCGATTTGTGACCTGTAAACCGGCCAACCGGCTTATTTTCAATCGCTTACGCTGAACAATCGGAAAAGCCCAAGTTGGCCGTTTTACAGTCACAAACTCAAAAAATAATTCTAACTCCCCCCAAATCAATGCTCTACCCACAATCAGCCCCCGCTCTCACCCCCGATTTTCCACCCTGTCATAGCAAACTGTCTCCAGGAACAACTATGCCGTACCATCGTCAGACCTCCGGAACCCACCTCCGCTCAAACCGCCCCCTCGCGTCAGTACTCCAGAGCCGAAAAATCCAGAAATCCGCCTCCACAACAAAAAATTTCGTTACCAAACCCGAGAAATCGCCCTGCCTCGCCGCTAACCCTCATAGAATCAGTAAACGCCTCCGCGAAAAACCCGAATTTCTCAGGTTCGATATTCTCAAATCTCAGGTTCGGTGGCCCTTTTCTCAGGTTCGGAGGACCCAAAATCGACCCGACGAACCCAACCGAACCCGACCGGGCTCGACCCAAAAGCCGCGCCTTTTCCCTCACCCTGCGCCCCGCAACCGTCACATCTTTTCCAAACTACCCTGCAAGCCGACGGAGCATGGGCCTGCAATATCTGAAGCCGTTTTCAGGAGTAAACCGTTATGAGTTCCGCAACCGCGAGCGTCCTGTCCTTTCCGACTGTGGGTGCTCCCGCGCTGGCCTGCCGGCGCTGGTCCACCATGATTTCTTTTCTCACGGCCGACTCTCTGGCCCTGACTCTGTCGGGTTGCGCCGCCGTGCTCGCTCGCTACGCTCTGAACGGTCAGTTCATGCTGGCTGACTATCTGCCGTTCGCTCCTGCGATCCTCCTCTTTCTCGTGGTTTTCAAGGCGATGGGACTCTATCCCGGCCTTGGCGTGAACCCCGTTTCCGAGTTTCGCCGGATTGTGCTCGGCACCTTCATTTCCTACATGATGATCATTGCGGCCACCTTCTTCGCCAAGCAGTCGTCTGACTATTCGCGCATCATCTTTCTGTTTGCGGCCGTGCTGAGTGCCGCGCTGCTCTTGATTTTCCGATTCGCCGTTCGGCGCTGGTGTTCCAGCCAGGCCTGGTGGGGGGTCCCTACCGTCATTTTTGGAGCCGGCGAAAGCGGGCAGGCCGTGCTCAGCATGCTGCAGGCCCGGCCGCACCTGGGATTTCGACCCATTGCCATGCTGGATCGTGAAACCAACCCTAACAGTCCGCCGGCGCACCTCGCGGGTATCGTGCGGGGCGATCTCTCCCTGGCGCCCCTGTTGGTAAACAGGTATCAGTCCTGTTACGCCGTCGTGACCATGCCCGATCTCTCCAGCCAGCAGCTCGCGGATGTGGTGTCCTCATATACAGGCGGCTTCTCCCATGTCCTATTGATTCCCGACTTCTTCGGCTTTTCCAACATGTGGGTGTCGGCCAGAGATCTGGGCGGCGTGGTCGGGCTGGAGGTGAGCCAGATTCTGGTCCACAAGCTTCCCCAGCTGTTCAAACGCGCGTTCGATCTCGCGATGGGCGTCGGCGGATCGCTCCTCCTGCTCCCGCTGTTTTTTGTTCTTTATGCTCTGGTTCGGATCACCTCGGCCGGCCCGGCCATTTACGGACAGAGACGCGTCGGATTTGGACGCCGCGAATTCACCGCGTGGAAGTTCCGTTCCATGGTGGACAACGCGGACGCGGTGCTGGGCTCTTATCTGGACAGCGAACCCGAACTCCGCGCGCAGTGGCAAAGCGACCACAAGCTCAAACACGATCCGCGCGTGACCCGGATCGGCAAGCTCCTTCGAAAGACCAGCCTCGACGAACTACCACAAATCTGGAACGTGCTGCGCGGCGAAATGAGCCTCGTCGGCCCGCGTCCCATCGTGTGCGAGGAAATTCCGAGATACGGCAAACGCTTTGAAATGTACTGTAAAGTGCGCCCCGGCCTTACCGGCATGTGGCAAATCTCCGGACGGAACAATACCACTTATGAAGAACGCATCAAATTTGACGAGTACTATGTTCGCAACTGGTCGGTGTGGCTCGATCTCCACATCCTGGGCAGGACGGTGAAAACGGTCTTGTTTGCGGAGGGCGCGTACTAATGAAATGCGAAGCATGCGGCAGCACACGGGTGCGGAGCTCTCAACAGGGCAACCCGATGGATAAGATCCACGGGCAGAGCGGAAAACTCCCCTGGCGCTGCCGGGATTGCCGGATCCGCTTCTATTCCGCAGCAGTGACCGAAGAGCCGGCGATCGCGCGCCACCGCCCGCATCGCCGCGGTCTTCGGACAATCCTGAAACGCCGCAAGCGCGTCGTGATAAGTTCCGGGATCTTTCTGCTGCTTCTTGGGCTATTTCTGATCTGCCTGGCCTATCTGGCTAGAGATCATCCTGAGAACCAGTCCAAAATGTATCCGCCGGCGGGATTCGAAAGATTGCCTGAGATGCGGACTTTTCCATTTTGCTGAAGCGCGCGTTTATCGTCAATGCGGTTCCCCTTTGGATCGCGGCTCTGGTCGTTGGCTCTTTATTGCCGCAGCAGGCCAAAGTAGCGCTGGGAATCTCCACTCCGGAGGGGCAGGTGGTCACCCGGCGAATGGTCTGGACCCACCGCCTGGTCCATTACGCCGCGTTCGGGTCGACGGCCCTGCTTCTGATCGCGATCGCCCGCAAGGGCCGGGAACGCGAGGCCGCACTTCTCGCTGTCATCGCTCTGGCGGTTGGGATTGAAGCACTGCAGCACTTCATATACAGGAATGACTTTGAGACAGATGACGCGCGCATCGACGTATTCGCCGCTTGTGCCGCGTACCTGATCTGGCATGTCGTGCCCCAGGCCCGCCAGGGGCTCGCAAAATCCCTCGGGATGTAACACATAGCTCGTAATTCAATTCAAATTCGACAGTTTAGGAAAAAAACAATGCAGACCCCATCACTGAAATTCGCCGCATCGAAATTCACCGCATCGCTCATCATGTGCGCGAATGTGCCTTTCCTGCTGGCAGCCGCGACGCCCATCGGGGTCGTGGTCTCCGGCGCAGGATTCATGCTGAATAATACTGCGTCCACCGGAAACGCGACTGTTCTGGACGAAAGTTCTGTTCAGACTGGCCCCGACGGCGCCACCATCCGGCTGAACAACGGCGGGCGAGTCATTTTCGCCGCCGAGTCGCGCGGCACGCTTTCCAGCCACCGCCTGCTTCTGGAGCAAGGCTCGGTTCAGATTGACGGGTATTCGGTGAATGCCAATAACCTCAGCATAGACGCGGATCACGCCACGGCTACCGTCTCACTTCGGGGACCAGTCGTCAATGTGGCAGCGTCGTCCGGCCAGGTTCATATATTCAATTCAGCCGGCATCAACGTCGCGAATCTGTCACGAGGCATCGCCCTCAATCTTCAGCCGCGGTTGGGAATAAGCGCGATGTCTTCCCTGACAGGATGCGTAACGAAAGCCGGCAAGGTATTTCTTCTTACCGACACCACATCGAAAGTTGCGGTGATCCTTCAAGGGGAGCATCTGAAGGCCGGCGAGGCCGTTCATGTGAGCGGGAATATTGTTGCGGAGCCCAACACGGCTTCCGACTCTCCGAAAGGGTTTACCATTCTGGCCAAGAACGTGTTGCCCGGCGGGTGTAAATCCCTGCCTCTTATCGCGGCAACTGAAACTGCCGACGCGCAGGGTATGGCGGGTGTCGCGGGGCCTGCTGGCGCCTCGAGTGCCGCTGGTACCACAGGCGCCGTTGCCGCCGGAACCGCTGCTTCGGGCACAGTGATCAGCGGAACGGTAATCGCAGGCGTCGCAGTGGCGGTGGGGGCCGCCACGACTGTGGGCGTTATCGCGGCGGACAAGTCGAGCACCCCACTCAGCAGTGGCCGATAAGGCGTTCCGGCGGTTGGCGTTTAGACCGGAGCTCAACCCTGGGGACATCCCTGGACTCAACCCAGTGGCACGTTCGGTCTTTACCTGGCTGATCCGCGCGCTGTTACTTGGCGTCTGCGGATTCACTCTCTATCGCTCCGGCCGGATGGCTCTCGCCGACGCGGCTGCAGCCACCTGCATCCCCTGCGCCATGCGCATTGAGCCCTCGAATGCATCCTACGTTGCCCGCGACGCGATTGCGCGGGACGAGCGGGGGGATGTCTCGGACGAGGCCGACGCGGAACTGCGGCGTGCCAGTGCCATGAACCCGTGGAACTCCACCGTTCTGAGGTCGCTGGGAATCCGCGCCGAGTTGAGGGGCGATTCGCGGCAGGCGGAGCGATATCTTCTGCGGGCAGTCGCCGTCGATCGCTCCTTCCTTCCCCAGTGGGCTCTGGCAAACTTCTACCTCCGGACTGGCCGCCCGAGCGATTTTTGGGCGGCGGTGCGCGAGTGTCTTGCGATCATCGGGCCCAGGACTTCAGGGGCTCCCGGCGTCAACCCGGAGCCTGTGTTCGAGCTTTGCTGGAACGCGTCGCGGGAATCGAAAAAGATCCTCGCGCTGCTTCCACCCGGACGGGGCATGCTGATTCCCTACCTGCGCTATCTGATCAGGACCGGCCACGTCGATGCGGCGATGGAAATAGTGCCTGGGCTCCTTGCGGTGCCCCCGTCCGAGAACGACCTCCCCGTCTGGGTCGATCTCTGCGAGTTCCTGATTCTTCGGAACAAGACGGCGGCGGCGGTGCTCGTGTGGAACGATCTGGTCGATCACGCGCTGATCCGCGCCACCCGGCTCGAACCGGACGTGGCGCGCTCGATCGAAAACGCCGATTTCGTTTTGCCGCCGTTCGACCGCGCGTTCGGCTGGCGAGTACTGCGAGACGAACAGGTTTTTGTCTTTGCGGGAGATCGCTTTCTCGCCTTTGAAATGGGCAGGTCCGAGAACGAACACTTCGAACTGCTGACCAAGGTTCTGCCGGTAGTTCCCGGGCGGAAGTATCTTATGACCTGGCGGGTCGACGCTTCTCGCCTGAACCTGAAAGCGCGCGAGAGTGCCGGTCTTGCCATCCACCTTTTCGGCCCTGCGGGAGAGCTTTCTCCGGCTTGCCCCCCTCTTTTGTCATCCCCCGCCCGCCCCTGCCTTTTTATCCCCCCAGCTGGCACAACGCAACTTCGGATGGTTCTGCGCTACGATCGTCCTCTCGGAGAACTCCGCCTCGAAGGCGCGCTTCGCTTTCTTGATTTCGCTCTGCGGTTTCAATCATGAGCCAGGGCGGATCAGATACCCGAAACCATACCCTGGCGATCCTTTTGGGTCTGGCTCTGATTTTCGGAATCTGCCTCGCGTGGTCGCCGGGATTTTGGGCCGTTTTCACTGCGCAGGGAGGCGTGCTGCTGGTTGCCATGTACCTGGTGGCGGTGGAAAGGAACCTTCACCGATCCCGCGAGTGGATCGTCGTCGCTCTGGTTTCCGCCTGGGGCGTCCTCCAGATCTCGTCCGGGCGGACTATTTCGCCCTGGTGGACGATGCGGGCCTCAACCACATGGATCGCAGCGGGAATGGGCTTCTTTGTCGCGTCCCAGGTTCTTCGACGGCGCGGCACTCGGGAAACATTTCTCTCCATCATCCTCTGGTCCGCAACGGTTCTGGCCCTCCTGGCGATTTTACAGATCTACCTCGATCCTGGGCGCGTCTTCGCGCTGTTTCCCGCTCAGCCCGGTTCGGTGGGAACGTTTCTCTACAAAAATCAGTTCGCGGCAATGCTCGAAATTGCGGCGCCCATCGCTCTCTATCGGATGCTGTTTTTTCCCGCTTCCCGATATGCGGGAGTTGCCGCATTCACAGTCCTGCTTGCCGCGGGCATCGCCAGTGTCTCGCGCGCGGGCGTCGTCCTTCTGACTGCCGAACTGGCGGCGGCGTTGATCGTGGCCGTTCGATTGAGAATGCTGAACCGGCGAAATTGCCTGAAGATCGTTGCGCTCGTTGTACTCGTCCTCGGGGTGGGCGTCGCGATCGGCGGACCGCAGGCCTTGTGGGATCATTTTCAGGAAAAAGACCCCTACGGAGTCCGGCACGAGTTGCTGAAAGCGACTTTGCGCATGGTGGCCGACCGCCCGTGGAATGGCTTCGGCATGGGCACGTTTCACGTTGCTTACCCCGCGTATGCGCGCTTCGACCCGGGAGTCTTCGTCAACGCGGCCCACAACGATTGGGCGGAATGGGCGTCTGAGGGCGGTTTTCCATTTGCGATCCTCATCGCGGCCTTGTTGTCGATGGTCGGCGCCCGCGCTGTCAAATCCGTTTGGGGAATCGGCGTGCTTGCTGTGGCCCTTCACAGCCTGGTCGATTATCCGGCTCGTGAACCTGCTATTGCCCTGATGTGGTTCGCAATGATCGGCGCGCTCACCGCCCGATCCGCGAACTCTGCCGCCTTTGGGCACCGCCCGGCCTGAGCGACCGGCACTCGGAGGAGCATACTTCTGGACGAAGCGGATTCGGTGTCCCGGAGTCGCTGCCAAGCGCAATGTTTGGAGCGCACCCGCTCTCCTGGCGTCAGCTGACCCCGGCTGCCGCCGCCCTGCCCGATTGGCCCGGCTCGTTACCCAGACTTCGCTTCGCCGCAGCCGAGCGCTTCTTTTCGGCCGGGGTTTTCGTTGCATGGAAACGCCGACCATTGGACAGCATCAACGTAACACCCGACCCGACCCGCAGCGCGATTTCCCCGGCCCACATCTGCCAGAATGATTTAACGCTAAATGGACTCCGCACTTGGGGGAGATTGCTCAATTGACTGCGGCGGCTAAACGATCCGGCGGGAAGAAGGAAGTGACTTGCCGTGTACCTGGTCGGAGGAAAACTTTGAGACCTTTCAGCCGCCACTCTATCGGGCCCTAAACACGATGGAAGCGGGTTGAGGGAGTTGGAGGTTTCACCTAATCCGCGGTTTTGCGGATGCGATATCATTTCGATCGGCAGCCGCGCTTGCCACGCCTGAACGACGCGGTCGGTCGCGTCCGAAGAACCATCGTTTACGAGAATAATTCGGAAATCTGTCAGCGGGATGCCTGGCAGCGGGAAGTCTGTTGGCGAACGCCACACCTGTTTTTCGCACGATTCGAAGAGGGCTGGGAGATTAGCTTCCTCGTTGTATGCCGGAAGCACGAGAAATATTGTCATTTTTGCGGCATTTTCGTAAATAATCCGATGATTAACTATAGCGTGGTGCAGCCTGCAATAGTGGCGCGGTTCCCCACTGATCCACGTGGGACCCGTTTTCGGCATACGGCGTCCGGGCTCCTCCAAAACGAATGCCTCCCAGGAAGGACGGGAAAAATTAGTAGTCCTATTTCCGCATAATAGTAACGTTTGGCGGACAAAATTCGCATTTCGGCCGGCCGATAATTTGAAAAATCATGAATCGTCGGTCCGGTCACCGGGAAAACCGATGGGCGGAAACCCAATGGTGCAGTAGATTCCTGGGGGGATGAGTGCTTTTTCTATCAGGGACTGTATCGCACCAATGTGTTCCGCAATGCGTGTTGCATAACAGAATCGGTTTCAAGTTGCCTCATCGCGATTCCGCGGAAAGCGCGCGGCAGGCGGTCCTCGATATTTCGCTCCGCGACCGCATCGACGCCAGACGACTGGCGTTTTCACTCGGCATCGATTCGGCAAAGGCACGGAACAGCGAGACAAACAAATACTCGTGGATCAGCGTCCGGAAGAGTTGCGCTTCGTCCATGATGAACATCGGAATCGCGCGCGAAGGCCACGCCCTGGCCCGCAGTGAGTTGATCCATTCTTCGTCCGCCGGCGACAAGCGCTTTCCGTGGATCCGGTACCACGCGCCCGAGGCCGGTCTCGCATAGAACAGAACCACCAGATTGACACCCTCCTCGAAGTGCCATTTGTCGATGGCGCGCAGCACATCTTCCACGGCAGGCACGATTCCCGCGACCGAAGCGGGCACGGGCAGCGAAGTCTCCACGACGCGTCCCATGCCCTCAAGCTCGGGGCCGCGCGCATGCCCACCGAGGCGACTTTCAACTGGCCGCGGCGAAAAGCAAGCTTGCGCAAAGCGCGAGACGCATAAGACACCTGATCAGCCTGTCCCAATCAGGCAATCCCCAGATTCAGCTGTAGGGATTGGTGGCAATATCGGCGGCGTTCCGAACGGGTTAATCCAGCCATGCGCCGAGGTCGATCTCCCGGTTCCCGGCGGCGTCTCAGACAATCACGCCAAAAGGGGCAATCCCGTTGAGCTTTTATCGCCGGTGAACTGAATCGGGTCGTCGCTCAGAATGCGGCGGTCCGCCGGAACCGCGGCGCCTTCGATCACTTCGTACCGCGCATTGTCCTTCAAGTCTGGTTACGATGAAGATCTTCCGCTCTGTCCGGCGGCCGAACGGCGCATAGTCGCTGTAGCATCGGGCCTTGGGCGCTGGGCTTTACTTTTAGTTTCAGCGCTTGTGAATGAAAGTTCACATTTACCGCCCGACTGACGCGAAACCCGTTGCCTGGCGGTGCGTCTTTTCGATTAGATACCTGAATGTTTGCGGAGTTAGTGCCGCAAATACTTTTATTCACAACTTCATACTGAGGAGATTTCACTTTGAAATTCATACGCATAACTGCGCCTGTGCTCCTGCTGTTCGGGGCGATCGGCGCCGCTCACGCACAGAGTCAGCTGAACGTTTACTTCGGGCTCGGCACGGCCACTGACAGTTCCAGCGATCAGAAGATCGATACTTTCAATACCGGCAATCCTTACACGACGCCGAAGATGGCCGGTTTGTTTAGCGACATCGGCGCCAGCTTCATGTTCTCGAAGCATTACGGGCTGGGCGGAGATTTCGATTTTCGAAACTCCCAGGCCGCTTACGCGGGCCTGAATTACCGGCCGTCCTTTTATAACTTCGACGCTATCGTCGAGCCGGGCAAGACGAAGCGCTTCGTTCCCGAACTGCGTGGCGGGTTGGGCGGCGTGAACGTCAGCTATTCCTATAGCTCAACCGCATGCGATCCGTTTGCGGGGTGCAGCACTTCGAATCAGTATGTAGAAAGCGCGCATCATTTCCAGGTTCATATGGAAGCGGCGGCTCGGTATTACATGACGGAGCATTTGTTCCTGCGGCCGGCGGTGGAAGCGCACTGGGTGAATAATTTCTCGCAGTTCGGGAGTAATTGGGTTCCGCAGTATTCGCTGGGAATTGGTTGGAGTTTCGGCAGCCGAGAATAATGTTGGCGTGCCACGGTTGCGCCCTCGGAACTGGTCGTTTCGAGGGCGCATTTTTTGATTCAGGCCCTACAGCAGCGCTGTTTGTAAAACGCCCGGTCAGTGTGGCGCGGCATGACCAGCCGTCGCTGGTCGGAAACGAGACGTCCAACAGAACAGTAATCCCGGCGATCGCGCTCGAAGCGGCGGAGGTCGTTGATGAAGTCCACGATCCACTCGGGCAGTCCCATGCCCGGCATGGCGGACTTCGCCTGGGCTTCAGTGACATCAATGTAGCTGACCGGTTTGCCGAGAGCTTTGCCGATTTGGTCGGCCATTTCGGGGTAGCTCAGGGCCTTCGGGCCACTGAGGAGGAAAGCTATGCCGGCGTGCCGGCCGTCGAGCAACGCGTGCGCCGCTATGGCCGCGACGTCACCTTCATCGACCATGGCGACCTTGCCGTTACCGACTGTGGAGTAGAAGATTCCCTGGTCGGGCGGTGGAGAGAAACAGGCTGGTGTTATAGCGCGCAAGGTCGTATGGGCGCAGATGGGTCCATGCGAGTCCGGAGGCTCCGAGTTCCTTTTCGGATTGCCAGTGCCAGCGGCCGAGGATGAGCGGCGAATCGGGGGCTGCGCCGGCTACCGAGAGGTTCACAATTCGCCTCACTCCGGACGCTCGCGCGGCCTGGATGAGGTTGCTTTCCATGCGACCTGGTCCTGGCTGACGGGCGTCAGCAGGAAGGCTGTTTCAATTCCTTCGAGGGCTTTGCACCCTGGCGCCGGCTTTTCCCAATTCGCGCAATAAGGGACGCCCGATATTGCCCGTTGCACCGGTGATCAGGATCATGGGATTCTCCTTAATGAACCGGATGCGGGGCCTGCAGATAGGCCCATCGCTCGGCCAGCTGTCCGTTTACGATGCGCCAGATGACGATGCCGGCGAATTCGATTTTCTGGCCGGTGACGGAATCGGTGGCGCGCCATGTGTTGCGGACGACCACCTTGTCGCCTTCGGCCACGATGTCTTCGATGGTGACGTGGATATCGGGGTATTTCTTAAAGGCCGCGGCGAGGTAAACTTTGGGACCTTCGGGACCGTTGGGGAGGCCAGGGGGAACGTCGGCTCCATGCTCCAGGTAGTCGGGGGCAAAATTACGGTCGGCGGCGGAGAGGTCCTGTTTGTTTACGAAGTCCTCGAAATGCTTTTTGACGAAGGCCTTGGCGTCTTCGATATTCATCATGACCCGATTATCGAGTGACTGGAGCACCGGTGTCCAATGCTTTGGGGGCATTGCCTGATAGCCTGAGAGCATGACGGACGGGATTGAACTCCGGCACCTGAGATACTTCGTCGCGCTGGCTGGCGAGCGGCATTTTGGGCGCGCCGCCGAATCGCTGGGGGTGAGCCAGCCTCTGCTGAGCCGGCAGGTTCGCGAGCTGGAACGGATGGTGGGCGTTCCGCTGCTGGCTCGAACGAGGCCTGTGGTTGAGCTTTCGCCGCCCGGCAGGGAGTTTTTTCTGCACGCGCAGCAGACGCTTCGGCAGGCGGAGGGGGCGGTTCGAGCGGCTCACCGGGCGGGTGGGGAGACAAACGCGGTGGTGATCGCTTTCGAACCGTGCTCCGTGTTTCATGGGTTTGACCGGTTAGCGGCGAAGTCGGTGAAGCATGTGCCGGATCTGCGGCTGGATATTCGGGAGTTTCCGGTGCCGGAGCATGCTAACCGGCTGCGGTCGGGAGAGGTGGACATCGCGTTCGCGCACCGGAACGAAGATGCGCCGGATATTGAGTTCGTGTCATTCGGGTGGGAACCATTGAATGCGGTGGTGCCTGCGTCGCACCGGCTGGCGCGGCGGCGTATGGTGTCGCCTCGGGATCTGGCGGGGGAGCCGTTTATTTTCTGGCGGCGGTCGATCGCTCCGGCGTGCCATGACTATATTGAGCGGTTGCTGGCTTCGAACGGGGTCGAGGCGAGGCCGCGGCATTTGGCTTCAGATCATCGGAACGCGCTGGAGTTGGTGGCTTCCGGGCTGGGGTGGGCGATTGCTCCTCAGTGCGCGCGGCGGGTGGGGCAGGCGCGGGTGGCGTTTCGGGAGATTGCGGGGGCGAGGATTGAGTTTGGGATTTCGCATTTGAAGGCGGGTTTGGGGGGGCAGGTGCGGGAGCTGGTTCGGATGTGGGCGGAGGTTGGACGAGGGCCGGGAAATCAAGGGGCGAAGTCGAAGATGGCTGCCGGATGGGAGGGCAGTTCGCCGCGCGCGATGCGGAAACGGTCCGGCCGTTCGTGAAGCTCATGCTTAAGCGACTGACGATTGGCGCCAGATTGAGTTCGTGCCCGTTCCGTGCCGACCGATATTAAGCCGCGGATTCTTACCATCGGCAAAAGGCTAAACCCCTTCGGAGATGGTCAGCCCAACGTTTTCGTGGAGATCGGGTCGCTGCTTCACCGTTATGATGAGACTTGCCAACGGTGTGGCATCATCGGTGTGCGATGATGCGGTCGTTACTCATCTTGATCCTGACGGTCAATGCCGCCGGCCAGCAAGGCTGGTGGATGCGCGAGCCGATCCGCTGGGTGCAAACCAACCTGCGCCAAACGGATGCGGATCTCGATCCGGCGCGGCTGATCGGGCAACTGGCCGATATGCGGGCCAACGTTCTCTTGCTGGGCATGGGCGGCATTGTCGCCTACTATCCGCCGACCACCGAATATCACTATGCAAGCCCCAACCTTCCACCGGGCCGCGACATGTTCGGCGAGGTCCTCCGCGAGGCACACGCCAAAGGCATCCGCGTGGTGGGCCGCTTCGACCTGAGCAAGACCCAAAAAGCGGTGTTCGACGCGCATCCGGAATGGTTTTTCCGGCAGTCGAACGGCCAGCCCGTAATTTATAACGGCCTCTATTCGACCTGCATCAACGGCGGCTACTACCGCGGTCAGGCTATGAAAATTCTGGCCGAGGCGCTGGACAAATACGATGTCGACGGGCTGTTCTTCAACATGTTCGGAAATCAATCGCGCGACTACGGCGGGCATCCTGTGGGACTCTGCCACTGCGATGCCTGCAGAAGGCTCTACCGCCAGGAATTTAACAAAGAGATACCCGAAACACCCGACGCCGATTACCGGCAATTCATGTTTCGCTCGTCGCGCGAAGTAGCAGCGGCAATTGGCGATCTGATCCATCAAAAGCGGCCCCAGGCCGGGTACTTCAACTACATTCAGGAATCGACCGACGGCATCATGTCGGAATCGAATACGGCGGTAACTCGTCCGCTGCCGCTCTGGCCGTACTCGGCCAGCGATCGCGTGAACCGCGCGCGCAACAGCCAGCCGGAAAAGATGGCGGTCAATCTGAACATGCAATTTGTGGACTACTGGTGGCGCTTTGCCACCGTTCCGCAAAATGAGATTGCGCTCCGCTCGTGGCAGAGCCTGGCGCATGGCGGCGCGCTGACGTTCGAGGTAAACGGCACGCTGGATCTGCAGGACCGGCAGGCGCTCAACACCATAAAACCGATCTTTCAGTGGGCCGCGGCCAACCAGCAATACTTCATGGGCGAAACGAGCGCGGCGCGCGTGCTCTTGCTGGGCGAACCTTCGGACACGGGACGCACCTATAGCGAAGAGTCTTACCGTGGCCTTTTTCGCCTGCTGAGCGAAGAGCACATCCCTTTCGCGGTTTCCGACAACATGGACTGGCTGGGTAAGCGCGATTACGATGTGGTGATCGCCGCGGATTGGGCTCCGGCGGCGCTCCGGGGTTACGTCGAGAACGGGGGCAAACTGCTGATCGCGAGCGCCGTTCCGCCAGAGTTTGTTGTGGCGCGGGTGATCCGGACCGAAGCCGACGTGAAGGGATACATCAGGGTCCGCGAACATGCCCGCTTTCCCTCGCTGAAGGACACGGATCTGCTGATGCTGAACGGGCCGTTCACCATGCTGAAAACAGAGACGCCGCCGGCCCTTACATTGATTCCACCCTCTATGATCGGGCCGCCGGAACTGGTGCATGTCGACATGAAGGACACCGATACGCCCGGCATCGTGCTTAGCACTATGGGCAAGGGATCGGTAGCGTGGCTACCGTGGAACCTCGGCGCGCTCTACTACCGCCAGAGCCTTCCGGCGCACGCAGGTTTGTTTCGCGATGTGTTCGCCTGGCTTCAACCCGAGCGGCAGATCCAAACCAATGCGCACCGTCTCGTGGAAATCTCCCTCATGCGGCAGGGAAACAATACAATCCTGCATCTGATCAATCTGACCGGCCAGTCGCAGACCGGCTACTTCGATCCGATCCCCATGAATGCCATTCGCGTGCAGATCCAGGGCCGATTCAATGCCGCGACAACGGTGCGATCGCCGGGTACCCTTCCCGTCAGAGTTTCGGGCGGATATTCTGAATTCACCGTTCCGCATCTTGCGGACTACGAATTGGTGATTCTTCAATAAGCCTCCCTGCCAACTGTCGAGGTGACCGCCGAGCATGACGATGGCTCTTCTGCCGAGGTCCGAGTGAACATGAGCGTTATCCGGACGCTCGCGCGGACGCCGTAAACTACACACAATGGTCCGTTCCAGAACAGGGAATACTCGGGGGAGGAGTTTCAAATCGGGCGTTGGTTTTTGGCTCGTCGTTTTTGGGCTCTTCGTGACGACGCTGCTGGTCTATGCCCCGGTTTACCGTTTCGGCTTCGTGAATTTCGACGATCCGGACTATGTCACCCGCAACTCGCAGGTGCGCCAGGGCCTGACCCGCAGCAGCGTGATGTGGGCCTTCACCAGCACCGAAGCCGCGAACTGGTTTCCCGCCACACGCGTTTCGCACCTCATCGATGTGGAGATCTTCGACCTGCGGCCCGGCGGACACCATTTCACCAATGTTTTGCTGCACGCGATTGCCACTGTATTCCTCTTCGCATTCCTCGAGGCCGCCACCGCCGAGACTTGGCCCAGCGTATTCGTGGCCATGCTCTTTGCTTTGCACCCCCTGCATGTGGAATCGGTAGCCTGGGTCGCGGAGCGAAAAGACGTGCTCAGCGCTTTGTTCTGGTTCGTTGCGTTATGGGGCTATGTACGGCGGCGCTATTGGCTTACGCTGTCAGCTTTCTGCCTGGGACTGATGTCCAAGCCGATGGTTGTGACGCTTCCGTTTGTGCTGTTGTTGCTCGATATATGGCCGCTGCGCCGGCCGCTCCGTTCCGCCCTTCGAGTGAAGATTGCGATGCTGGCGCTGGCCGCGGCCGTCGCCACCGGCGTGTACCTGCTTCAAAGCGGCAGTGGAGCGGTCCGCGACACCGTGCAATTCCCGCTCGGGTTGCGCGTGGAAAACGCCTTGGTCTCGTACGCGATCTACATCGGGAGCATGTTCTGGCCAGCGAACCTGGCGGTGTTCTATCCTTATCCGAGTCAGTTGCCGGTATGGCAGGTTGCGCTTTCAGCTCTGCTGCTGACGGGCATTTCGATTGCAGTGCTGCGGGCGCGGAGTTCGCGTCCTTATCTTGCGGTGGGGTGGTTCTGGTATCTGGGTACGCTTCTGCCGGTAATCGGTCTCATCCAGGCCGGGTCGCAAGCCCGCGCGGACCGGTATATGTACCTCCCGATGGTGGGCCTGGGGATCATGCTGGCGTGGGGTCTGAAGGAAGTTCTTAAGGGCCGGGCCGCGGTTTGCGCGGCGATCGCCACCTGTCTGGCCTGCGCGGTGGTGAGCGAGGCACAGATCCGGTATTGGCGGAGCAGCGAGACGCTCTTTCGCCATGCGCTCGATGTCACCAGCGGCAACTACCTTGCACACCATAATCTCGGCGCGGCGCTGGCAGACGAGGGTCGCTTCTCCGAAGCAATCGAGCAGTATCGGGCGGCCCTTGAAATCGAGCCCGATGCCGCGAATGTCGAGACCGACTACGGAACGGCCCTGGCAAAATCGGGACGGATCCCGGAGGCGATCGAGCATTATCGGGCGGCGCTCCGAACGTTCCCCGACTCACCCATCACGCACAATGATCTGGCCAACGCTTTGGCTGTGAATTCCGCGAGCGTTCCGGAGGCTATATCCGAGTATCGAACCGCACTGCGGCTCAAGCCGGATTACGAGGAGGCGCGAAACAACCTCGCGAAGGCGGAGTCCCATGCGGCCGAAATCCAGTACAACCGCGGTGTGGACCTGGCCAGGAGCGGCAAACCCGAGGCCGCAATTCCTTATTTCGAGGAAGCCTTGCGGCTGGAACCGGATTATGTGGACGCGCACAACAATCTGGGTGTGGTTCTGGCGGGCGCGGGGCGGGTGGAAGAGGCGATCTCGCACTTTGAAACCGCGCTGAGGATCGATCCCCGTTCCGCCGACGCGCACGTCAACCTCGGCATTGCGCTTTCGGGGATACCGGGCCGAATGCCGGAGGCCGTCGGGCATTTCCAGGCGGCATTGCGGATCAAGCCCGACCCGGAGATCCGGCAGATGCTGGATCGTCTGGAAAAACAGCGGTAGCCAACGAGCGGGGACGTTGCCCTGGTGGACCACTCGAAGCCGAAGGCGCATGCAGCGGCGGGTAGTTGGCCACACGAGGCGACGGCCTCTCGTTCGAAACGGCCGCTCTGGTTTTCAACGATCCTTATACACTTTCCGAAACGACCGCATCGTTGAGGAAGAACAGCGGTGGCATGCCATAGGATCTG
>Ga0302319_10011916_pt1 | contig 16456 bp, 8 predicted proteins | sample Bog_T0_2_FD_203319 | JGI IMG/M metagenome (GOLD analysis project Ga0302319, IMG submission 203319) | Peat permafrost microbial communities from Stordalen Mire near Abisko, Sweden - Bog_T0_2 | ecosystem: Environmental > Terrestrial > Soil > Wetlands > Peat | place: Sweden: Abisko, Stordalen Mire...
GGTCGAGACCTTCTTTCCTGTAGTTCCCTTTTGTGCCGCGCAGATGAAAGCGCGGTCCAGGCGGCAGAGAGAGCGTGTTTGCCCCAAGCGTTACTGCAAGGCCTTGGTAGCGCAGGCGAATCGTGAAGGCGTCGTTCGGGCCATCGCCGTCGCGCTCGCGCACAACCTCGGCGCTCACCGCCTCGGGCTTGCCGAACAGAACCAGAGCCTGATCGCTGAGATGAGGCCCAAGATCGTGCAGCGTTCCTGAGCCGGCAATCGACCTCTCTTTCCACGGCCTGTCTTTGTGCATCTCGGGCCGCCAGCGGTCAAAGCGCGATTCAAAGCTGACAAGACGGTCGAGCAAGCCCTCATGCAGCAGCTTGCCGATGGTCTTGAAGTCGCCATCCCAACGGCGATTGTGATACGGAATCAGGTGCGCGCCTTTTGCGTTGGCCAGCGCCATAAGCTCCGCCACTTCTGCCGACGTGGGACACACTGGCTTATCGACAACAACGCTTTTGCCCGCTTCAAGAATCTGCCGCGCAATCTCAAAGTGCGTGCCGCTGGGCGTGGTTACAACGAACAAGCCGATCGAAGCATCGGCCAACGCCTCTTCAACGGAGTGCGGTGTCGCTATGCCTGGGTATCGCTCTGCGGCGCGGCTTGAGCTTCTCTCCACAACGGCCGCAAGCTCCAGGCCTTCGACTGAAGAAACCAGCGGCGCATGAAACACGCGCCCGCCCAGCCCGAAACCAACCACGCAAACTCGAATCATGACGCCTCCTGACGTGGGCTCGCGCTGAGCCCGCTCCGCAACTCATTGCAAGCATCATACTCGCGTTCGCGGAGCCGCGAACGAGCAAGGTGCAGGCGTTGTGCAAAGAGGGGCTGCGGCGCGGGTGCGCTCTACGTCTCGAGCTTGTAGCGCGTCTCGGCCAGGCGATACAGTCTGCGCCATACCAGGCGATTCATGGTGACCACCATGAGCGAAATCATGATGGTGGCCAGCAGCAGCACAGGAAAGCGTCCGCTGTCGGTTGCGGCATCGATCTGTGCCCCAAGGCCGATCGTCTCCAGCGTGCGGTCTTTCACGTGCGAGTATTCGGCCATTACCGACGCATTCCACGCGCCGCCCGAGGCCGTGACCATGCCGGTGATGAGATAGGGGAAGATGCCGGGAAGAATCAGACGCGTCCACCGCTGCCAGCGTGTGAAGTGGTAGAGAGTTGAGACTTCGCGCAGGTCCGAAGGAATAGACATTGCGCCGGCGATCACGTTGAACAGGATGTACCACTGCGTGCCCAGCAGCATCAGCGCAATCGATCCCACGCCGAGGCCGCCGCCGATCTTCACCAGCCCCATCAGCAGAATGGGGAAGAACGCCGTAGCCGGAACCGAGGCCAGAATCTGCGCAATGGGCTGAACGATGCGGGCCAGGCGCGGATTGAGTCCAATGGCCACGCCGACCGGGATGGTCCATGCGGCGGAGATGAGCAGCGATGCATTAACGCGCAGGAAGGTGGCCGCCGCGCCCTCAAGCAGCAATCTCAGCTCAGGCCAGGTGACCGTAGCCAGCATGAGTGCGGCTTTTGTCGCGCCCCAAAACACAAACACTGCAGCCAGCGCGGCCATTGTCCACAGCGCGGCAGAGGGGCGCGAACGATCCTCGCCATCGAGCGCATGCACAACGTGCGACTTCGGGTTCTTAGCCAGTCGACGGAAGATTGGCTCGTCGATCCGGGAGAATACGCGGCCTGGCAGCGTGCTGAAAAGGTTGGAGCGGCGCAGCAGTTCGAGGATCGGCGAGGTAACGCGTTCGGTAGACTCCACCTGCTCGAATTTGAATTTATCGCTCCATGCAATCAGCGGACGCCACACCAGTTGGTCCGTGGCCACCACGATGAGAACTACCGCCGCAATGCCGCTCCACAGCGCGCGCATATCGCCAGAGTAGGTTGCGGTCTGAATGTAGCTGCCCAGGCCCGGCAACTGGAAGTTGCGGTCGCCCATCGTGAAGGTCTCGCAAAAAATAAGCGCGAACCAACCGCCCGCAACCGACACAATCGAGTTCCACACCAGCCCAATCGCAGCGTAGGGCATCTCGAGCTGAATGAAGCGCTGCCATGCGGAGAAGCGATAGATGCGCGATGCCTCGACCATCTCGCGCGGAATGGATTTGAGTGAGGAGTAGAAGCTGAAGGCGAGATTCCACACCTGTCCGGTAAAGATGAGAAGAATCACGCCCATCTCAATGCCGAGCTGATGGCCGGGAACCAACGCCACCATTGCCAGAACCACAGGCGGAAGAAAACTGAGCACCGGGATGGATTGCAGAATATCGAGAACCGCAACCATCAACGGCTCAATGCGAGGATTGTACGCGGCAATATAACCGTAGCTGATGGCGAAAGCAAGACTGAGCATGTACGCAATGCCCATGCGCACAATGGAGTAAAACGCGTAGAGCGGCAGCGCGCTAATCGAGTTCGAAATAGGAACGACAGGAACCGGCTTGCCCAACCAATAGACACCGGTGCTGACCACCGCAAAAAAAACCGACAGAGCGACCCCGGCCACAACCAGATCCATGAAGAAGGGCCAGCTGCGAGCAGTAACGAGTGTGCGTGCGAGCGGGTGCTGGATCTTCACTTGCCGTCCTCGCTGGCGGAGTTTTCGTTGGCGGCGTCTTCTTCAGATACGTCGGGCAGCACAAAGCGCCTGCGTCCGGAGTCGAAGTCGAACAACTCGGCATAGCGGCCCCACGCCGTAGCGGTTTCCATCTGACGCAAGCCTTCCTCCTCACTGAACTGCTCGTCGAGCATATCGAGGAAGAATTCTTCCGGCACCGTGTGATCGCTCTTTGACTCGAGTGCGCGGCGAATCTGGCGCAGCAGCAGGACATTGGTAATTGCGGCGTCGCGGAAGAGCTCTTTCTGGCGCAGAATCTCTGAGTTCGCAAACTCCGTCCCGCTCGGCGTGATGGCTGCGTCGCCCTCGTCGATGGTGAGAAAACCAAGCAGTTGCGCCGCATCCACAATCGGCAGCAGGTCGTCGATCTCGAAAGCAAGGTCGTCGGCCAGGCGGTAGATGTCGTCGCGTCCGCCCTTGTCCAGCAACAACTCCAGCAAGCCGGCCACGCCGCCGGGACGCGCATGAGGCAGCATCTGATAGTGCATCTGGCGCTGGTCGCGCGGGCGCGGGCCCGTCTGTTGGTCGGGTGCCTCTGCAGGCGCAACGTCGGGCCGGGTGAGCACTTTGTAGATGTAATCGACGAGTTGCGTGAAGGGTTCGGATTTGCGATCGCGCGGCTGCGGTAACTGAACGCGAAAATCGGTGCGGATGTGGCCCGGATTGCGGCCGAGCACCACGATGCGATCGGCAAGCAGCACAGCTTCTTCAATATTGTGAGTCACGATGAAGACCGCCTTGGTCGGCATGGTCTTATTGGCCCACAACTCGAGCAATTCGCTGCGCAGGTTCTCGGCGGTCAGCACGTCGAGAGCGGAGAACGGCTCGTCCATGAACAGCACTTCAGGCTCGACAACCAGGGCGCGCGCAAAGCCGACGCGCTGTTTCATGCCGCCGGAAAGTTCCTTGGGGTACGCGGCCTCAAAACCGTCGAGACCGACAGTGTCAAGCATCTTCATGCTGCGGGCCCGGCGCTCCTCGGGGTCAACGCCGCGTGCCTGCAGAGGTGCCTCGACATTTTCAAGCACAGTGAGCCAGGGGAACAGCGCGAAACTCTGAAAGACGATGGAAACGTTGGTTTCGGCATTGGCAATGGGAGTCTCATGCCAGTAAACCTGGCCTGCCGTCGGCGTTGAAAGCCCGGTGAGCATCCGCAACATGGTCGACTTACCCGACCCGGATGGGCCAAGCAGCGCAAGAATCTCTCCCGCCACCACACTCAGATCGGTTGGAGAGATGACTTGGATGCGGTTCTGGCTCGGTTGCGCGTAATACTTCTCAACCTTTTCTGCACGAATGATCGCACTGACAGTCGGGGACGACGCAGCCTCAGAGTTCTGCGCCGAAGGTTGGCTGGGTATAGCGGCGTTTTGCACAGGGCTTCTCCGGTTGGCGCAGCCTGACGAATACGCAGACGGCGCTGCTGACAGTATAGAGTTGACTTATTGATCGTCGATGAACAAGGTGTTAGATGCCGCCCTATTCGCCCAAAATCCGTGTGATTTTTTACGCCGCCTAGTGCGACGACAGGCAAACGCACCTTGCCCTGAAATTGCCCACGTCAGAGTATCATCATAAGGTGTGGATGGGTGCTGATATCCAGCCGCCAGTTTTTCATCTGAATCTTAGTTGTGCTCAAAAACGAGAGTCTCCCAATCGACGAGTTGCGCAGGAGCGTATGCCGGAAAACAAGACGAAACCGAAGGTCCTGGTTGTCGACGATGAACACGTGATCGCCGATACGCTGGCCATGATCCTTAACCAGAGCGGTTTTGAAGCACGTGCGGTCTATTCGGGCGAAGGCGCACTTGAACTGGTGCCCACATTCGAACCGGACATGCTCATCTCCGACGTAATCATGGCCGATTTGAATGGAATCGATGCGGCAATCCGGATTCGGGCGCTGCTGCCAAAGATCAAGATACTTTTGTTTTCAGGCCAGGCAGCGACTGCCGATCTGCTCGAAAAAGCGCGCGCCCAGGGATATGAATTCGATATCCTGGCCAAGCCTGTGCATCCCCAGGACCTGCTTAGCCGGTTGCGCAGCGCGGATCTCTAACCGGCTATCAGCCACAGGGCGCGTCAGCACTCGAACACGCTTTTATTGATTTAGAAACAAGTCATGGCGATTTCAGTCGAAGTGAAGCACGCCGCTTTTCACTCAGTTCCAAATTCGCACAGGCCGGTGACAAATGCGGCCGAGCCGTCGCGCAGCCAGCCGTCCAGTTGAGCGGGTTCCTTGAGCTGCTGGCCACGCATGCGCGGCACCACCACATACTCGCACGCCAACTCCGGCAGCGCCGTCATGTCCACCCATAGCTTTTCAAACTGCGCCACCGGGAACACATCCTCCTGCCCTTTGCCCCAGCGCTTCTTCACATCCTTGATCGTGACATAAGTGGGCATGCGGGAAGCTACAGAGCGAACCGCTGCGGCAACCCTCTCTGAATCGCTCAGGCTGGCCCGGTCAAGACCAAACGCGCGCAACAGTGCATCAATATCGATCCAAAATGTATTTGAGTTGTAATAGGAAAGCTGAAACTCGATCTCTTCGCTTGGCAAGGCCATGCCTTCCACAAGACGCAGATGTCCGTTCAGCCGCGCCAGCCCGCCGCCATGGTCTTCAATTCGCCGGGTGATAACTTCAACCGTCATCGCCGCTCCGCTGTCGATGTGGTAACCGAGAATACCGGGTTCAAGATCTGCGCCCATCGTATCCACGTTGTGAACCATGAGATATCGCAGTCCCGGCCTAGAGTCGAGCAAGCTCTTCAGCACTCCGTTGCGAAAAAGATTTGGCACCTCATACCAGTGACCCACGGGATGCATGCACTGGTGAGGTAAGTTATCGGTATAACTGCTTCCCTCCCCTGCGCGCTGAGCCCATTCAATCAGCGCCGCCCGCGTGCTTTCGCGCACCTTCTGTGCCTGCGCGTCGAGAACCTGCTGCGCAGTCTCCTCCCAGGCAAAGCGAAGGTCGCGCACGGTGGGCACCAACCGCAGTCCTACTGCCCGCCCGAGCGAAAGATGCAACGGGCCTTGATAACCATAACTACTTACTCGCTGAAGGTGCTGTTCGGTTGGTTCGTGCGTCAAGTAACTTGTAGTGATGACATGCGGAACTTGAGCGCCATAAATACGGCTGGTACGCCGGCTCTTGGCCAGATGCACTTCAAGAAATGTGCGGTGCCGGCCCGCCAAGCGGCAGAAAGGACTAAGTGCCTTGACCACTCCAGCGCCTCTTGTCCAGCGGCTGCCTGCGCCTCCGGCGAGCGTGACCACTGCAACAGTGCCTGAGGCGAGCGCCTCTTCGCCGATCTTCCTCAGGCGCGCATCCACGCCGTGCCTTGCATCCCGGACCTGCTCGGGTGGAGCATCTTCGATGATTGTGGAATCGGGCAGCCGATTCTGCGCCAACCCGATGCGGCCGGCACGCAAGGCCGCTTGTATCCGTTCATGCTGGATAGGATCGAAGCCGTTCTTTGCCAGCAGCGAGTCCAGTGATTCCTGGCGCTCGTTGCCTCCGTTGCCTTGCGGCAATAGGCGATCGAGGAAGTTCTGCGTGCGGACTTCTGCGCCTTGTTCTCCGTGGCAGGCGCTGCTGAACCGCTCAAGATCGGACCGCTCCGAGGACGAGAGCGATCTTTGGTCCCTCCGCAATAATGCGGGGAGAATCAGATTGTAGTAGCCATCAGGCAGTTTTGCGGAGTTGCCGGTGAGTAACTCCGCGTACGTGCCGTGCTCGTTGATTGAGAAGTCGTAAACCACCGGCTGCATGGCGAACGGCACACCGCCGGCAAGCCTGTGGCTCACTTCGCGCATCGTTGCGCCGAGGTGCTCCTGTGCTTCGCGCTTGCGCTTGGGGTCGAAGATAAATCCCATTCCGCCGCCCGACATGCCGCCGAGCATCCAAAATCCCCAGAATGCCTGGCCGAAGGTCTTGCGTACTTCTTCAATAAGAGTCTCGGTATAGAGATTGCTTGCCCAGGGAATGATGCTCTGAATCGGACCGTCGAAGTTGCGCTGCGTTGCGCCGCCGATGGCGCGCACATCTCCCGAGCGCAGGTCGGCAACGATTTCATCCAGGATTTTGCAAGCCTGCTTGCGGCCGGCCCACTCGGCCTCGGAACGCAACAGATATCTCTCCGTTACCATTTCGAGGATCGGGCCCACATCCTGCGCCATGCCGCCATGTACAAGCACGAGACTGTCCTGAAGTTTCTGGCGCGTCTCCTCGCTCACCTCGGAGTGCGGAAGGATGCGATGGTTTGGCAGCAGCCTGCCGCGGCTTATGCCGAATTCGGCATCGCCTTCGGCGGCGCGCACACCTTCAATGAGTTTGATTCCGGGCCACACACCACCCGAATCCTGCCATCCTCCACCAGAGCCACCCAGCCACTCGCCGAGAATTGCGCGCGCCGCAACCAGACGCCGCTCCGGCTCAGTCAACTCGCCCGTGAGCGAAGTTACTTGCCGCGTTGCTCTCATGCAAACAGAAATCAACGACGCCAGCAGGTTTGTCGATACAGCCAACCGAGAGCCTTTCGGAATGCCGTTCACATGGCTGACAATTTCGATTCCTAAACCATCCTGCCCCAATAGCTCCCGAAGCAGATGCGCGAGTGGCTGGCCTGAGCTCTCCAGTCCTGGCGGGACCAATCCTGAAGCGATGACAGCAGCCTTGAGCAAACCCAGATAATCGCGGCCAAAATCAAATAGCTCCTGTAAATCTCCAATCTCTGCGCTCACATCCAGATCGACACTCACCAACCGAATCACCGGGCGATCGATCACACGCAGATATGCTTCAACCGGCGGCTTGGGTGCCGTCCCGTCGGAGCCGCGCACCGCCAGATCGATTGACACATTCAGTACGCGCGCCCATTCCGGAAGATCCATGCCGAGAAAAAAGATGTCGCTCCACCCGCTGTGGCTCAGGTCCATGCGGACGGGCGTGGTCTCATGCAGAATCGGAAAAGGCTCTCCGGCATCGCGCTGCAACAACTCAGGACGAAGGCGCAACGAATAATCGGCGGGATGCCCGGTGCGGAACATCCACTGATTTCCGCGCACTGAGCGCACGCTGCGCCGCACCTGATCGGCCAGAGTTTGAAATGCCAGCCCGCGATAAGCCGCAGCCAATGCGCTCGAAAGGCCATCGCCTTGCCCACCGCTGTTCCATGCAGCAAGAAAGATGCCGATTGCTTCTTCATACCGCCGGTGCAGCAACTTCTCATAACCAACGAAGGGAATCTGCGCCCGCCCGGCTGTCTCAGGCCTTGTTGGCAAGTGGAACCTGTGAATCGAGTAGAGAAAAAATAGCGCGCGAATGCGCTCGTAGAGGTTCTGGCAGGAGTGCCTGCGCTGCTCGAGTTCGCCGGCTTCGGCAAGCAACTGCTCAGTGGTCGCACGACGGCAGAATGCATCGACAGACTGGTCGCGGATCTCCGGCTTCTGCGCAGTGATTATCCGCCAAAGTTCGCTCAATCCGCAGCCCCCTGTTCCGGGAGCATCTCACGGGCAGCCAAGATGTTTACAAGCTGCGTCAACACTTCGGCGCGATCCTCACCGCTCAACGCCAGCGCTAACTGAGCTGTGAACAGGCCGTATTTCACGCCCACATCGAAACGCTGGCTACTCTGGATCATGGCCAGATACTGTTCGCGCCGCGCCAACTCAGCAAGCGCGGAAGACAAGCTGGCGCGCCCGTTCGGCGATTCCGCCAGCAGGGCGGAGAGGATGTCGAAGATGGCCGGCGTGAGCACGTGCATGCCGTGAAAGCACAGGTACTGTCCGCTCCGGAGACCGGGAACGATCAAGTGCTGCTCGGCTGCAGTCGGTGTGGGCTTTTCAAGCACCGTGTCTACGCGATAAAAGCCACGCTTGCCGAAGAGCTGCTGCCCGCCGACCGTTCCATAGAGATGAAGAAGGCTCTCGCGCGTCACCTGCACCGCCGAAACGGCACAGTCCTCGGCCGTAGCTGCTTCAACCAGACGCCGCGCGCACGCACCCGACTCCGCGCCTACGTAGAGATGGTCGCCAACAAAATGCAGAAACGGCTCGTTGCCGACAAACTCCCTTGCACAGAACACGGCGTGCGCATACCCACGTGGCTCCGCCTGGGCAACAAAACGTAGCCGCGCCGTAGTATCCGCCAGAAGCTTGGCATACGGCTCCTGATCGCCGGGATACACCACGATGCAGATATCTTCAATGCCCGCGCCCGCAGCCTCACGCACCACCATGCTTAGCACCGAGCGCTCAACGCCTTGCTGGTCGAACAGCGTTTGCATGGGAAGATTGCGCTGATCCTTCCCTGCCGCCGTAATTACAGCTTTTCTTATTCGCATCTCACATCGATTCCTGCCAATCGATCTTTAAACCCTGACGCTCCACAGTGCTACAAAGGAGTTCGATTGCCGAACAGCAGACCGCATGGCATGAAGGTACCTGATGCACTCAATATAATTTGTTACCCCTCAGAAAGAGTTTGCAGCTTTCACCTGCCGTACCGTAATGGGCACTCGTGCGTTAACTGCCCGGAGTTCCGGGCCTATTTTTCTGCGGCTATTGTATGCATCGAATAAAGCGACCCACGCGCTCCGATAAACAGTGTCGTCTTGTCGCGCCCTCCAAATGCCAGGCTGCTTGGCCGCTCTGGAATCTCCACCACACCGATCTCCTGTCCCGCAGCGTTGTAAATGTAAAGCTCGCCTTCAGCCACGTACACGTTTCCGGCTGCATCGGTAACGACACTGGACCCGCCGCGCGGCGCAAACTCAGTCGCGGTAACATGCTCAAGACTGTCGAGCTTTAAACGATAGACAGTGTCGTCTTCCTCGCTTACTGCCAGTTGTTCGTCGCCGATGTGAGCAAGCCTCCATTGCGATGCCTGCAGCATCGGCTGCCAGTTTCCACCAGCCATGATGGCATTCGTGCTACCGGGAGAATAGTAGTAACTCCGCGGCTCATCGTTGACTACCGCTACGATCGCCATGTTGCTGCGAGGCGCGTAGACAACTCCGCGATGTTCCATCTGCCGCCTCAGGGTCTCCATGCTGTTATGGAATCCGATCGGCAGCATGAGACTCGTCCCGCTCAAAGGCGAGCTTGCGGGCTCTATCTTCTTCGCCTGTCCCGTCTTTGTGTCCACTGCAAAAACTGACTTGCTGTAATCGAGCGCGAGCAACGATCCGTTCCCGGCAAACGCAACCGCCATGGGCGTCTTCACCTGATCGGTCAAGAGCTCAGCTTTACTCGAATCAGCATTCCATTTGTAGATCCGATGCATTGCCGCGTCGGTAAAGAATAAGTTTCCGCCATCGTCGACTGTGAGTCCTGCGATATTGCTGAAGCTGCCTGCAATCTGCTCCAGCTTTGCGCCCACCGCAAATACTCCCGCTGGCAGCGGCAGCGGAGCACCGGCCTTGACCTCGGAGTTCAGCGTGAACACGGTGAAGTCGTGCGTGCGAACCCTGACGCCGCTGGTCTGGTCGAAGATACTGTTGTCGAACGCCAGCCGCGTCATGCTGAAGGTGTGCACATTCTCAAAGCGAATATCGCTTGAATCCTGCGCTTCAATCGCATTGAGCTTGGGCAGCACATTGCGCGAAACCCTATACATAAACTGGTTGGCAAAGAGCATGTGATGCGCGTCATTCAGGTCTACTGAGAAAGCGTCTGCGCCGGCCGGATTCTCTTCCTCCGTTTGCAGCGCATAGACGGTCCAATTCGATGCGTGGTGGAACTGCGTCTCGTGATGCATGTGATGCTCGCAAGATAGTTGGTAAACCACGCTCGGCGTTGTTGTGTTTTCAACCAGCAGCCCCGCTCTTGCCAGGGAATTTTCCGTCCAGTTGCCGCGGAAGATGCCGCCACCGCCGTCCTTTACCCACAGGCTTGGATACTGCGACTCAGAGGCTGCTGCGGGATTCTGCGGACGCCCAGCCTGTGCCGGAAGATTGGGGCTCAGCAGAGGATCTCTGCGTCCGATCCCAGCTCTGAAGTTCACGTCCTCCACCATGGAGCGAGGACCGGCGCGCCAAACCAGACCCGCAGCACGCCGATCCATATCCGAAGTGACGATGCCGATGCCGGTGATGATCGCCGTGCCACCCTTTGCACTTTCGACAAGCGGCACGGCCTCGCCCTCGCCGGTAAAGTTTGACTCATCGTTCGTCGCCGCAATCTGCGTAGTGCTGGGATTGAAGCCGATCAACACGCTATCGGGCCGCAGCCGCAGCGTATTCGTTATCCGATATGTACCGCTGGGCAGATAGAGCGCGCGATGCGCGTCAATGGCCGCCTGCAGGGCTGCCGTATCGTCCGAACCGTCTCCCTTTACGCCGAGCGTGTGCACGTTGACCCAATCGCGCATTGCGGGCAACGGCGGAATGCCGGAGGGCACGGCTTTGCCAGCTCCGGCGCTCTCCCGATGCCGAAGTTGCACGCCGCGCTCACGCCCATCCGGGCCAATCTCAACTCCGATTGTCAGGTGCTCCTCGACATACGGGTGGGCGCTTCCCTTCACGGCAAATTGCGCACTCAATCCGGATTCACTCTGCACCAGCTGAGCCACATTTTTGCACACCACGTGGTCGAGCGTGACTTGGTGATGAGCCTTCCGCGCATCGCCAAGCACTACCGCCGCTTGACCGATATCCTCCAAAACAAGGTCGCGCCCGTATAACTGCTCGGCCATTCCCTTGGTGATTTCAACAGCTACCGGCGTTCTCGCAATCCGGTCGCGCACCAGGGTCATACCAACTTCCTGCGTATGAATTGCCGCGCGCCGCTGGCCCGTAAAGCTCGAATCCATCAGCAGAAACTGCCATGCCGGCGATGTGCGAACGGAGATAATGCCGTAGTCGCCGCCTTCAATTTGAAGATCGATTGCACCGTTGCCAACATCCTCGATTGCCGCGCGGCCGTCACCCACCGTGAATCGCATGTGCTGAAGAAACGAGTGCTGCGCCACATGAAAGCGCACTGCAATTGCCGCTGGATTCCCCGCGCCAATCTCGAAGTCGATATTGCCGATTCCGCTGTAAAACGTAAACTCGTTTGCATCCACCACAGGCTCGCCCGCCGCCGGTCGCCGCGATGCAAACTGCAGCATGTATCGTCCAGTGCCAAGAAACTCGTGGCCCTCCTGATACCCAGGCGTATTCGCTCCCAGCACAAACACTGGGCGATGCGCGCCATACCCAATGAGCCGTATCCCTGTCCAAAGATGAATCGTCCGGCTGATCCGGTATTTGCCTTCCGCGACAAAGACGACGCCTTCCCCTGTTGTCTCCTGCACGCGGTCGATCGCTGCCTGAATCGCCGCCGTATCGTCCGCATTGCCATCCGCGACCGCGCCAAAGCTCCCTCGCTCAAGGTACACAGCGTGAGGATCGTCCGGCCGCATCGGAAATACGGATTGCGCTACCACAGGCACCGCAGCCACAGCAACAAGCAGCACGGCACAAATCGCCGGCTTTAAGAATGCAGATTTTGCAAAGACATGTTTCAAGGAAGATTGACGCATTGGCGGAAGGCTCCAGCGAACGAAGGAATTTCGTAAAGCCTTTATACCGCATTCACTTCAAGTCTGGCATCTGGCTCAAGCGGCAAGATACTGCGGTGGTTTCAGCACCGTTTGGATTGGCCAGCATTTGTTTCTGCGCGTTTTACACAACTCAAGACAGAACGCTGCGGCTGGGGTCCGTTAGGATGTACAAGGACTACCCATGACGGACACAAAAAATCTATCCCCTACTACCCTTGTTTACCTTGCACAAACCCTGAATCTCCCGCTCCGCGGAATCTGCTCAGTGATTGAACTGCTGGACGATGGCGGCACCGTGCCCTTTATCGCGCGCTACCGCAAAGAGGCCACCGGCAATCTTGACGAAGTGCAAATTCGCACCATCGAAGAGAAGCTCGCCTACTTCCGCGAGCTTGAAGATCGACGCGCAACCATTCTGGCCTCCATTGCCGAACAGGGCAAACTGACCGACGAGTTGAAGACGCGCATTGAAGCCACGCTCGACAAGAACGAGCTTGAAGATCTGTATTTGCCCTATAAGCCCAAGCGCCGCACCAAGGCCACCATCGCGCGAGAAAAGGGGCTGGAACCGCTCGCCGCGTACCTGTGGGCACAGCAGTCTGCGGTCGAATCGCTGGCAGAGCTGGCGGCTGGCTTCGTGAACGCAGAACTGGGAGTAGCCACGCAGGAAGATGCATTGGAGGGCGCACGTCACATTGTGGCGGAGTGGATCAGCGAAGACGCCGACCTGCGCAAGGCGCTGCGCCAACTTGTCTTCGACGAAGGCATCGTCGTGAGTCACAAAGTGACGGACGCGGTTGACGAGCAGGAAAAATTCAAGATGTACTACGAGTACTCTGAGCCTGTGAAGACCATCCCCTCGCATCGCATGTTGGCCATCCGCCGAGGCGAAGGCGAAAACGTGCTCTACTTTCTCATCGATGTTGAGGCAGAACGAGCCCTAAGCCTGATGCGCCGCCACACATTGCGTGCGCAGGGCGATTGGACGCCGCAGCTCGAACTGGCCATTGACGACGCGTGGAAGCGGCTGTTGAATTCTTCAATTCAAGCCGAGATTCGGCTCGAACTGAAGCGCCGCTCAGACACCGAGGCAATCCAGGTCTTCCGAGACAATCTTTACAATCTTTTGCTCGCCCCGCCTGCCGGACCGATTTCGGTACTGGGCATCGATCCCGGACTGCGCACGGGATGCAAGGTTGCAGTCGTTGACGAGACGGGAAAGATGCTGGCGCACGACGTGCTCTATCTTCATACGTCGAAGCATGGAAACGATGAAGCCACACCCAAGCTGGCAGCGCTGCTGCTGCAGCACAACGTGCGCGCCATCGCCATCGGCAACGGCACAGCTTCACGCGAGACCGACGCCTTTGTGCGCGGCTTTTTGCGCGACAAGGGTATTGACGGCATTTTCTCAGTGACCGTGAGCGAAGCTGGCGCCAGTGTCTACTCCGCATCGGATGTTGCGCGGCAGGAGTTTCCCGATCTCGACCTGACCGTGCGCGGAGCTATCTCCATCGCCCGCCGCTTGCAGGACCCGCTCTCAGAGTTGGTGAAGGTCGATCCCAAATCAATCGGCGTGGGCCAGTACCAGCACGACGTTGATCAGCGCCAGTTGGCGGAGTCGCTCGAGAGCGTTGTTGAGAGCTGCGTGAATCGAGTTGGCGTTGACCTGAACACCTCGTCTTGGACGCTGCTGCGCCATGTGGCCGGCATTACGGAACGCTCCGCGCTGAGCATCATGAACTATCGCAACCAGAATGGAAGCTTCCGCTCGCGCAAGCAGTTGCTCGATGTGCCCGGCATAGGCCCAAAAACCTTCGAGCAGGCTGCGGGCTTTCTGCGCATTCGCAACGGCGACAATCCTTTGGACATGACGGCGGTTCATCCTGAGTCGTATCCGGTTGTGGAACAGATCGCTCTGTCGCTTGAAACCACAACGCACGAGCTAATCAAACAGCCACAGCTTCTTGAGAAGGTGGACCGCAGCCGACTTTCAGCAGGCGCCTACACGCTCGACGATATTCTTGCCGAACTGCACAAGCCCGGCCGTGATCCTCGCGACAAGTTTGTTGCACCGGTCTTCCACGAGGACGTGCGTGCAATCGACGATGTGCAGACCGGCATGGTGCTGGAGGGTGTGGTAACAAACGTGACCAAGTTCGGAGCGTTTGTCGATATCGGCGTGCATCAGGACGGCCTTGTTCACATCAGCGAACTCTCGAATCGCTACATCAAAGACCCGGCAGAGGCGGTCAAGACCGGACAGATTGTGAAGGTAAAAGTGTTGAGCGTGGATTCGAAAGCCAAGCGCATTGGCCTTTCAATCAAGGCTCTCTCGGCACCTGCCGCGCGACCTGCGCAGAAGAAACAGGCGCCACCCCCGCCAGCCACATTCGACGACAAGCTTGCGGCATTGTCAATGAAATGGAAAACGCGCGCTTAAGGCTCGCTCGCTTGGCTGCACAGAGAATCATAGTGTGCTGAATCTTTGAATGAAATCGTCGCGCGGACGCAGCAGAACCTCCATAGTTTGTTTCTCCGTTGATCGCAAATTGAACTACAAACAAAGGACTCACGCTCCAAAAAACGGCAGCGTCGGAAACAAGCAGGAATCATCCGGCTCCTGCTGCTCCCACGCTTTCTTATTGCGGAATTGCTGCATCGCAACGAGTTGACGCGGTGCCTTCCGTTGAGAACAGCCCGCAATTTGGAATGAACCAAGTGACAGGTTGCCCGCACGACCGACCGTTCTCTTCACCGCATGTGTTGAGATGTGCTGCGCGCTTTGCGGTTAGCCTGAAACTGCAGTTTGTTGTTGGCGCTTTCTCGGGCCGTTCTGTAGCGTCAGTCCGACGCGAACCATCACGGACACCGGAACACGTATCGAGGTGTAGCCACTCCTGTGCAAGCGCTCCGGGCGATCAATTCTTGCGCGCCGGGTTCGTCCTGGAACAGCTCCCGAATGAATCGAATCGATTGCAAAGCGCTTAAAGGCCGGAAGCCGGAGGGTTTCGAGGATCTATCTTTTCTCGTTGAGCGCATTGGCAAATCGCACCAATCCCATGGACATGACTGGTGCGAAGCCCGTTTTCACGGTACTGGTGCCAAAGGTATGACTTCCGGATTGCCCGTGATCCGCGCAGAATCTGGCTCCCAACTGTAGACGCATTGAGAGCTCTTGCTGCCTGAATCCAGTGTCGCCCAAACCTCAGCAACTTCTGCCGCAGATGCCATGGCTTACACTGAAACTACATGCTCAACCGGGGCTATGCTTACACCGCTATCATCAGCAGTAGATACCATGGACAGATCCTGCTCTCCCACTTGGCAAGCCTTTATCCCCACTCAACATCTCAAGCCTGGCAACAAAAACTGAGCAACGGTGAAGTCACCCTCAACGGCGTCACAGCCACAGGAAGCGAATTGGTGACTTCAGGCCAAATCCTTGTCTGGAACCGTCCACCTTGGATCGAACCAGACACCCCTCAGCACTTCGAAGTCCTGTTTAATGACCCCCATCTGTTAGCCGTCAACAAACCCAGCGGGTTGCCCACCCTCCCCGGTGCCGGCTTCATGGAAAACAGCCTCCTGCGCTTGGTGCAAAAGCATACCCCCAATGCAAACCCTGTCCACCGATTGGGACGAGCCACCAGCGGCATCGTCCTGTTCGCCAAAACGCCGCAGGCGGCCTCGAATCTAACCGCAAATTGGAACACACCCAGAATTCAAAAGATCTACCGGGCGCTGGCTCAAAACGTTGCTGAGCACGACACCTACGAAATCCTCACACCTATCGGCCTCGTACCGCACCCGCTCATCGGTTCCGTGTGGGCAGCCAACCCAAGTGGCAAACCGTCTAAGTCATTGGCAAAGGTGATCGCACGCACCAGAAGCACCACAACATTTGAGGTAAGCCTGTATTCGGGCCGCCCTCATCAAATAAGAATCCATCTGGCATCCATCGGCCATCCCCTGGTTGGCGATCCTCTGTACGGCGTAACTGGCCAGCCTCTTGCGAATCTACCCGGCCTCCCCGGCGATGGAGGATATTTGCTGCACGCCCAGTTTCTAAGATTCGAGCACCCCATTACCGGAGAACAAATCAATCTTGAGGCAGCTTTGCCGTAGGGATTCTCTTTGCATTAGGGCCTGTTAACACTACTGGACTTGGTGGCGCTGGGAGCAGATTTTTACGAGTTCAAGGAGTGAGGAGAAATGCATACTGGGGTCCCC
>Ga0302319_10011917_pt1 | contig 16455 bp, 15 predicted proteins | sample Bog_T0_2_FD_203319 | JGI IMG/M metagenome (GOLD analysis project Ga0302319, IMG submission 203319) | Peat permafrost microbial communities from Stordalen Mire near Abisko, Sweden - Bog_T0_2 | ecosystem: Environmental > Terrestrial > Soil > Wetlands > Peat | place: Sweden: Abisko, Stordalen Mire...
GCCGACCGGAGCACCGCCCAGCAGGGCGAGCTTGGCGGTCGTGGGCAGGGCGGCGGTGACGCTCATAGGATGTTCATGCTAACAGGGCGGCGGACTGCGCGTCCAGAAAAAGCCGGGCGTTGGCATAATTCCGGAGGATCGAGGCCGGACAGGCCGTCGCGATCGGTCCCTCGAGCGCGGCCCGGACCGCGGGCGCCTTCCGGGCCTCGGGCACGAGGCAGAAAATCGAACCCACGTTGAGCAGGGTCGGGATCGTGAGGGTGATCGCGTGGGTTGGCACCGCGGCGAGGTTGGGAAAATGGCCCTCGCCCACCTGCTGCCGCTTGCAGGCCTCGTCGAGCGGCACGATTTTCACCGCCGCCGGGTCGTGGAAGTCGGCGACCGGTGGGTCGTTGAAGGCGATGTGGCCGTTTTCCCCCACGCCCAGGGAAATGACGTCGATCGGACGGGCGGCGAGCAGCGCCGCGTAGCGGGCGCACTCCGCCTGCGGGTCGGGGTTGTCGCCCCGGATATAGTGAAACGCCCGCGGGTGCGCCCGGCTCTCGACCCGCTCGCGCATCCAGCGGCGGAAACTCGCCGGGTGATTGGCGTCCATGCCCACATACTCATCCATGTGAAAGCACTCGATGCGGTCCCAGGGCAGGCTGAAATCCGCCAGCAGGCTGGCGGTGTAGCTGAACTGGGAGTTGCCGGTGGCCAGGATGACGCGCGCGACGGCCTGGCCCGCCAGGATCTGGCCCAGGCGCGCGGCGACCGCGGCCGCCGCGGCCCGGCCCATCGCCTCGTTGGTCGGATAGACCTCGACCTGGAGTTGGCCGGCCCGGAAGGCGCGGAGGGCGGCGGGAATGATCGGTGAATTGCTCATAGTGGTTGATCCGGGAGCGCGGTCTTGAGAGACAGCTGGCGATGAAAATCGAACGCAAGCCCCGTGTCAGCCTGTTTGACGTGCAGGTCAACGGATTTGCCGGCGTCGATTTCCAGCAGCCCCGGCCGGACGCGGGCGAGCTCCGGCGGGCCTGCGTCGCGCTGCGCCGCCATGAGATGCACCGCATCCTGCTGACCCTGGTGACCAACTCCATCGCGGCGCTGGAGCAGCAGTTCGCGGACCTGGAGGCGATCCGGGCGGGGGACCCGCTGGTGTCCGAGACCGTGGCGGGCTACCATCTGGAAGGGCCTTACCTCAACCCGGCGGACGGCTTCCGCGGCGCCCATCCGCGGGAATTCATCAAGGCCCCCGACCTGCGGGAGTACCGGCGCCTGCAGCGCGCGGCGGGCGGGAACATCCGCATGGTCACGCTGGCGCCGGAGTGGCCCGGCAGCGCGCGCTTCATCGCCGCGCTCCGCCGCGACGGGGTCGTGGCCGCCCTGGGCCATACCGATGCCTCGCACCGGGACATCGACCGGGCGATCGGCGCGGGCGCCACCGTCTGCACCCACCTCGGGAACGGCTGTCCCTCCCTGCTGGACCGCCATGACAACATCATCCAGCGGCTGCTCGCGCGCGACGAACTGATCGCCTCCTTTATTCCCGACGGCATCCATCTCCCGCCCGGCACGCTGCAGAACCTGGTGCGGGCCAAGCCCCGGGGACAGGTGATCCTCACCACCGACGCCATGGCGGCCGCCGGGGCGCCGCCCGGCCGTTTCCGGATCGGCCAGCTCACCGTCGCCTGCGGCCGGGACCGGGTCGTCCGGCTGCCCGGGACCTCCTATTTTGCCGGCTCGTCGCTCACCCTGGAGGAGGGTGTCGCCCAGGCCGCCCGCTGGGTCGGGGTGCCGCCCGCGACCGCGCGGGACTGGGCGTCGCGCCGCGCTGCAGCGATATTCGGAATTAGATTGCCGAGAATATAAATCGGATTTGAACAGGGAGGACCACCCCGCCCCTATGCAACTTCACCAGCGAACTGCCTGGATCATCGGCGGCGGACGCGGCCTCGGCCGCGCCATCGCCCTCGCCTACGCCCGCGAGGGCGCTCGCCTGGCGGTGGCGGACATCGACGCCAGCCTCGCGGCCGAGACCCTCGCCCTCGCCGGGCAGGCCGGGACCGGGCTGGCCCACTCCCTCGACGTCTCCAAGCCCGGGGACATCAAAAAGGCCGCCCGCGAGGCCGCCGCGCACTACGGGCGGCTGGACCTCATGGTGAACTGCGCCGCGATCTGCCTCGTGGATCCGCTGCTCGAGGTGACGCCCGAGCGCTGGGACAAGGTGATGGCCGTCAATGCCACGGGCGCGTTCTTCTGCATGCAGGCGGCGGCGGCGGAAATGATCCCCAACAATTTCGGCCGGATCATCACCATCACCTCCCCCGCCGCGCAGCTCGCCGTCCCAAATTTCGCCAGCTACGGCGCGAGCAAGGCCGTCGTCGACAGCCTCACCAAGTCCGCCGCCATCGCCTGGGCGCCGCACGGAATCACCGTCAACACCATCTCGCCCGGCCGCATGACCGGCGGAATGGTGGATGCCCTCGATCGGGACCTCGCCAAATTGACCGGGCAGAATCTCGAGGAACTCGTCGCCAGCCGCACCAAGAGCCTGCCGATGGGCCGCCGCGTGGATCCGGCCGAAGTCGCCACCGCCGCCGTGTGGCTGGCATCGGGCGCGGCCGCCTATGTGACCGCGGAGCGCTTCAACTTCACCGGAGGCCAGATATTGCAATGAGTCCGACCGTCGCGCCCCCGCCCAGCCTGCTACGCCGCGCTCACGCGCTCCGCCTCCACGTCCTGCGCATGGCTGAAGTCGTCGGACAGGGCTATGTGGGCCAGGGCCTGGGCATCGCCGATCTGCTGGCCGTGATCTATTTCGACGAGCTGCGCTATGACCCCAAACGCCCGGACTGGCCCGACCGCGACCGCTTCGTCCTGTCGATCGGCCATTACGCGATCGGCCTGTATGCCGCGCTGGCCGAGGCGGGCGTGATCCCGGTCGGCGAGCTCGACACCTACGGCAGCGACGGCTCCCGGCTCGAGATGTCCGCGCCCGAGACCACCCCGGGGGTCGAGATGACCGGGGGGTCGCTCGGCCACGGGCTCACCCAGTCCGTCGGCATGGCCCTCGGGCTGCGCCTCGACGGGCGCGCATCACGGGTGTTCAACCTCCTCTCCGATGGCGAATGCCAGGAAGGCTCCACCTGGGAGGCGGCGATGGCCGGCGCGCATCACCGGCTCGAAAACCTGTTCGCGTTCATCGACTGCAACAACCAGCAGGCCGACGGTCCGCCCTCCGCGGTCATGGGCATCGAGCCGATCCATCAGAAGTGGGAGGCCTTCGGCTGGCACACGCAGCGGGTGAACGGCAACGACATCTCCGCGATCGCCGCCGCCCTGCGCGAGGCCAAGGCGGTGGCCGGCCGGCCCCATGCCATCGTGCTCGACACCCTGATGGGCAAGGGCGTGCCCCTCTTTGAGCAGCGGGAAAAGAATCACTTCATCCGGGTCGCCCCCGAAGAATGGGTCCTCGCCCGCCGCCAGCTGGAGGAGGCGGCCCCATGAGCGCGCCAGCGTCCCAGCCGGCCGCCCCGCGCGGCGTCACCGGCAACATCCTCACCTCCGACACCGGCGGCGCCACGGAGACGGTGGCGGCTCCCTTCGGGCATGCGCTGGTGCGCGCGGCCGAGAAGAATCCCCGGATCGTGGGCCTGACGGCGGACCTCGGCAAGTACACCGACATCCATGTCTTTGCGGAGAAATTTCCGGCGCGATTCTTCCAGATGGGCATGGCCGAGCAGAGCCTGGTCGGCTGCGCCGCCGGCCTGGCGCGGACCGGCTTCGTGCCGTTCGCCACGACCTACTGCGTCTTCGCCACCCGGCGGGCCTATGATTTCATCGCCATCGGCGCGGCGCTCGGCGGAGCCAATATCAAGATCGTCGCCGGACTCCCGGGCCTGACCACCGGCTACGGCGGCACCCACCAGGGCATCGAGGACCTCGCGCTCATGTGTGCGATCCCGAATCTCACGGTCATCGACCCTTGCGACGCCACGGAAATCGCGCAGGCCACCGAGGCGATCGCCGTCCATCCGGGGCCGGTTTACATGCGCCTGCTGCGCGGGCAGGTGCCGGTGGCGCTGGATGCCAAGACCTATCGTTTCGAGATCGGCCAGGCGCGGTTGCTCGCCGAGGGCTCCGACGTCGCGATCATCAGCACCGGCCTGATGACCGGCCGGGCGCTGGAGGCCGTCCGCCTCCTCCAAGCCGAGGGGGTGCGCGCCTCGCTCCTGCATGTGAGCACCCTGAAGCCCCTGGACCGCGGGGCGATCGCCGCCCTGATCGGCCGGGTGGACCGGGTCGTCACGGCCGAAAACCATGTGGTGACCGGCGGACTCGCCAGCGCGGTGGCCGACGTCGCCGTCCAGGCCGGCCGGGCCATCAAGCTCCGCCGGGTGGGCATCCCCGACTGCTTCTGCGAGAGCGGATCCATCCCCTACCTCGTCCGCCGCTACCGGATGGGCGCCCCCGACATCGCGGCCGCCGCCCGCGAGCTGCTTTCCTGAACCCCATGCGCATCACCAAAATCGATACCTGCACCGTCGGTGCCGGCTGGAAGAACTGGCTGTTCGTCACCGTGCACACCGACTCCGGCCTGCACGGCCTCGGCGAGGGCACCCTCAACGGCTTCATCCGCACGACCGAGGCCGCCGTGCGCGAGCTCGAGCACCTGGCGATCGGCCAGGACCCCACCCAGGTCGGCCACCTCGCCAAGCGGCTGCTCGACAGCGTCTCGCTCGACGGGGGCCACATCCACCGCACCGCCATCGCCGCGATCGAGGTCGCCTGCTGGGACATCCTCGGCAAGTCCCTCGGCGTGCCGATCTGGCAGCTGCTGGGGGGCAAGCGGCGCGACTCCATCCTCGGCTACGCCAACGGCTGGTACCGCACCGAGCGCACCCCGGACAACTTTGTGCGCGCCGCCCAGGCGGTGGTCGACCGCGGCTTCCGCGCGCTCAAGGTCGACCCGTTCGGCACGGCGCAGGGCTTCATCGACGACACCGAGCTCCAGCTCGCCCACGACATCATCGCCGCCGTGCGCGCCGAATTCCCGGCGCTGCACATCCTGATCGACGTCCACGGCCGCTTCACCGAGGCCGACGCGCTCCGGGCGGCGCGCAAGCTCGCCCCGCTCGAGATCTACTGGTGGGAGGAGCCCACGACCCGCGAGCGGGAGCAGCCGGCCAACGCGGTCGCGCTGCAATGCCCGATCCGGGTGGCGACCGGCGAGATGTACGACACGGTCGGGCAATTCTACACCCTCGCGACCGGGGGCGGGGTGAACATCTTCCAGCCCGAGCCGATGTCCCTCGGCGGCATCGGCCCCACCCTCGCCGTCGCGGGCCTCGCGCTCGCCCACGGCAGCTGGATCGCCCCCCACCAGAGCGGCGGGCCGGTGGCGACCGCGATGTGCCTGCAGCTTGCGGCCTGCGTCGAGAACTTCCTGATCCAGGAGCATTTCGACCCGTTCAACGACCCGTGGACCCGCGAGCTCGTGACCTGGGTCCCGACCCTCGACCCGGCCAACGGGCATCTCTCCCTGCCGACCGCGCCCGGCCTCGGGCTCGAGCTCAACCACAAGGTCGCCCGCGCCCATCCCTACGACCCCGGCGCCTATCTCAACGTGTTCGCCGAGGGCTGGGAGCAGCGCCTCGGCCGGTCCGGGAAAAAGAAGAAGAGGTCCTAGGACCGGGTCGGGCCCGCCATGATCATCACCCGGCTGGAGACCATCCGTTCCTCCGACTTCCCCAACCTGCTCTGGGTGCAGGTCCACACGGACGGACGTCTCACCGGGCTCGGCGAGACCTTCTACCTCCCGGGCGCGGTCGAGGCGGTGATCCACGATTTTGCCGCACCGCTGCTCCTCGGTCAGTCGGCCTTCGACCGCGAGCGCCATTGGCAGGCCCTGTTCTCGCACGCCAATTTCTTCGGCTATGCCGGCGCCGAGATGCGGGCAATCTCCGCGCTCGACCTCGCCCTCTGGGACCTGCTCGGGCGGGCCACCGGCCAGCCGGTCATGAACCTGCTGGGCGGCCAGACCCGCGAGGAGATCCGAATCTACAACACCTGCGTCAACACCCCGGCCTATGCCGACCAGGACGGCTTCATCCAGGCCCCCGGCGAACTGGCGCGTTCACTCCTCGCCCAGGGCATCACGGCGATGAAGGTCTGGCCGTGGGACCGCTTCGCGCCGCAGCGCGCCGTCGCGGCCGCGACCGGCCCGGCGGGCTGGTCGGCCATCGGCCCCGCCGGCCACGACCTGACCCCGGAGCAGCTCAAGGCCGGCCTGTGGACGGTGCAGGAGATCCGCGCGGCGGTGGGCGACCGGATGCAGGTGGCGATCGAGGGCCATTCGCGCTGGGACCTGAACTGCGCCCTGCGGATCGCCCGCGCCCTCGAGCCCTACGACGTCCTCTGGATGGAGGACATCATCCAGCCCGAGAGCGCCACCGACCTGGCGCGGCTGGTCCGCGAGACGCGGGTGCCGCAGTGCGTCAGCGAGCGGCTGTTCACCAGCCACGCCTTCCGCCGGGTCCTGGACGCCGGCGCCGCCCATATCGTGATGCCCGATGTGATCTGGACGGGCGGCCTGACCGAGGCGGTGAAGATCGCCGCCCTGGCCGAGACCCACCACCTGCCGATCGCGCCCCACGACTGCACCGGGCCGGTCAACCTCTTCGCCTGCCTCCAGCTCTGCGCGGCCGTGCCCAACGCGATGATCATGGAAACCGTCCGGGGGTTCTGCGAGGGCTATTACCGCGAGGTCGTGGCCGAGCCCGTGCCGTTGCGCGAAGGCCGCGCGATCCTGAAGTTCGGCCCGGGCCTGGGCGCGACCCTGCGGCCCGAATTCCTCGCCCGGCCCACCACGACCCGGCGCACCTCGGAGCGGAAATAATCATGAGCGGCCCGACCCTCGCCCAGGATGTCGCCGGCACCGTGGTGCCGGCCGGCCAGGTCCGGGCCTGGTGGCTGGGCGGATCCGGCTTCATCTTCAAGACCGCCGCCGGCCGGCAGGTCTGGATCGATCCCTACCTGTCGGATGCCGTCTTCCGGATCTTCGGCGTCAGGCGCGCCTTCCCCGCGCCGATCACCGCGGCCGAGGCCGCGCCCGACGTCGTGATCAGCACGCACTGGCACGAGGATCACCTCGACCCCGGCACGATTCCCGAGCTCGCCCGCCGCCTCCCGGAGGCCAAATTCGTGATGCCGCCCAGCGCGATGGCCCGGGCGCTGACCTGGGGCGTGGCCCGCAGCCAGATCGTGCCGCTGGCGCACGGCCAGACCGAGCGGGTCGCCGGCGCCGTCATCACCGCCGTGCCCGCGCGCCACGAGCCGGGCATCCCCGGCTGGGAGGTGCCGGACGCGATGGGCGTCATCCTCGAGCTCGACGGCCGGCGCATCTACCACACCGGCGACACGGAGTACGACATGCGCCTGCGCCGCCTGCGCGGGCAGTCCTTCGACCTGGCGACCTTCTGCATCAACGGGGTGAGCGGCAACATGAACGCCCATGAGGCCGCCCTGCTCGCCTGGCATCTCGCGGCCAAGACGGTCATACCCCACCACCACCTGATCTGGGCGAAGGACGCCGCGGACCCGGAGGAAACCCTGGATCCCCGGCTCTTTGCGGCGACGTACGCCAGGCTCGGCGGCACGGCCCGGGTGATCCTGCCGGTGGTGGGCGCCGGGTTCCAGCTCACCCCGGACGGATCGATTTTATGAAAAAACCAGCCAGCCAGGGAGTCTTCATCAGCGGCGGGTGCGGCGACATCGGCCGGGCCGTCGCCGCGCGCTTTATCGCGGCCGGCGCCCGGGTGGTCCTCGCGGACCTGCTGCCCGAGAAAAAGGGCCGGGCGATCGCCGCCGCCTTCGGTCCCGGCAACGCCTCCTACGTCACCTGCGACACGACCTCCGCCGCGGCTGTGACGCAGGCGTTCGCGCGCGCGGCCGCCGTGCTCGGGCGGATCGACGCGGCCATCTGCAATGCCGGCATGGTCGCCAACCAACCCTTCCTCGAGGTGACCGAGGCGGCCTGGGAGCGGACCCTCAAGGTCAACCTCACGGGCAGCTTCCTCGTCGCCCAGAAGGCCGCGCAGCTGATGGTGAAAAATCCCCGCGGGAAGCTCGGGCGGCGGGGCGTCATCCTCTTCACCGGGAGCTGGGTGCAGGACATGCCCTGGCCGGAGGGCGCGAGCTACGCCTCGAGCAAGGGCGGGCAGCAGATGCTGATGAAGATCATCGCGCAGGAACTGGCGCCCAAGGGCATCACGGCCAACATCGTCGCGCCCGGGATCGTGTACGCCGGCTTGAGCAAAAAGATCTACGACCGGGAGCCCAAGTTCCGGCAGCGCGTGAACACGACCATCCCGCTCATGCGCCTCTGCAGCGCCGACGAGGTCGCCGGCGCGTTTGTCTTCCTGGCCGGCGACGACGGCGCCTACATCACCGGCACCACGCTGCTGATCGACGGCGGGGCGTCGCTGGTGCGGAGAGACTAGGCTGAAAGGAGGAAGTCGAAAGGAGGAAGGAGGAAGGAATTCGCCTTCCGCCTTTCCGCCACTTCCTCCTTGCCCCTTCTCCCTTCCTCCTTTCCGGTTTCCGAATGCCCCCTACCCCGGCGCGTCCCCTCGCGTACCTGCTGTTTCTTTGCGTCACCGCCACCCTGGCCGGATTCCTCTTCGGCTTCGACGCCTCGGTCATCAATGGCACGGTGCTGGCCCTGGCATCCGCCTTCGGCACTTCCGCCGGGACCACCGGGTTCGCCGTCGCCGCCGTGCTGCTGGGTTCGGCCGTGGGGGCATTTATCGCCGGCCAATGCGCCGACCATTTTGGGCGGAAAAAAGTGATGATGCTAACCGCGGTGCTTTTCGCCCTCAGCGCCTGGGGCGCGGGGGGGGCCACATCCGCCACGATCTTTATCATTTATCGCCTGATCGGCGGACTCGGCGTGGGCGCAGCCTGCGTCGTGGCTCCGGCTTACATTGCCGAGATTTCCCCGGCGGAACTGCGCGGGCGCCTCACCACCCTGCAGCAGCTGGCCATTGTGATCGGCCTGCAGTGCGCCTTCCTGAGCAATTATCTCATCGCGCGGGCTGCGGGGGGAGCGGACCACGCCTGGCTTTTTCAATTTCCAGCCTGGCGCTGGATGTTCTGGGTCCAGCTCATTCCGAGCGCGGGCTACCTGCTTGCGACCCTCTTTCTCCCCGAATCTCCCCGCTACCTGGTCATGCGCGAGCGCGAACCCCAGGCTCGCGCCGTGATGACGAAACTTTGGGGCGCCCGCGCCAACGTCGATCTGCTGATCGCGGACATCCGCGCTTCGGTCGGCCGGGATCGGAGGGCCCGCCTGAGCGATATCCTGGTGCCGGGCAGCCATTGGCGCTTGCTGCCAATCGTAATCGCCGGCGCCGCCCTGGCCTTTTTTCAGCAGGCCTCGGGCATCAACGTGGTGCTCTACTTCGGCGAAGTCCTCTGGAAGGCGGCCGGTTTCAGCGAACAGAACGCCCTGCTGATCAACGTGACGCTGGGCGCAAATCTCATCGTGGCCACGCTGGTTTCAATGACCCTGGTGGACCGGCTGGGCCGCCGTCCCCTGCTTCTGCTCGGCGGGTCGATCATGACCGCGATGCTCACGATTCTAACCCTGGTTTTCTTCCTCTGCGCCCGCCATCCCGACGGCACCCTCGCCCTGACCTCCCGCGAGGCGGCGGCCACCATGATTGCGGAGCATCTTTTCATCTTTTCCTTTGGCGCGTCCTGGGGTCCGGTCGTCTGGGTGCTTTTGGGGGAAATGTTCCCCAACCGCATGCGCGGCTCGGCCCTCGCGGTTGCCGCCGGAGCCATGTGGGTGACCAACTTCATCGTCACCGCGAGCTCCCCCCGCCTGCTGGCCGCCGTGGGCCTGGGGGGCGCCTTCACCTTCTACGCCTTCTTCTCGCTCATATCGCTCTGGTTCGTTTACCGCTGCGTGGTCGAGACCAAGGGCCGCACGTTGGAGGAAATGTAGGATCGAAGTCGCGCAGGCGTCCCGCCGGCAGTTTCGACGACGGCAGGCGGGACGCCAGCGCTACTTTTCCCGCGCCGCGTCGTTGACCGCCTCGCGCATCGCCTCCACCTTGTGCGCGACCGCATCGTCGCTGCCCAGGTCCACCGGATCGCTGAAGCCCTTGAGTCGCTCAGCCACGTCCGCCGGCAGCGCGCCGTGGTCGTGCGCGCGCAGCCATTGCAATTTCTCCCATTCCTCGATCCCGTTGCGGATCATTTCCCAGCGGATGGAGCTGATCGGGCCGGGATAGACGAGAAAGCTGTCTCCGGCCGGGAGCACGTGCTCCCCGTAGACCGGGGAATATCCGGTGTCGCGGAAAGGATCGCGCGGCCAGTTGGTGAAGGCCCAGCGCGCCATGCCGTCAAACCCCGTGATCGCCGTATAATAGCCGAGCCAGACCGACTCGGCCGGGGGGCTGTTGACGAAGTTGTTGGGCCGCAGCGGATCCATGCAGACGTAGAAGGTCGTGGTGCGGCCCAGCGCCCGCCGCGCCGCGAGGTCCTGCTCCATCTCCGCCCCGGCCTGGAGCAGGATGATGGTGTAGTCCTGCAGGTCGAGTCCCTGGAATTTCGAGGGCGGCTCGTTGCCGGCGAGGCTGAAGTGCAGGTGCGGGGCGTTCTGCCGCATCAGGTCGGCGATGGCCCGCACCCCCTCGGGCGCGGGCTCGTCCATCGTGATGCAGGTCCGGTCCAGCCAGCCCTTCGCCGCCAGATGCTTCTCGAAATCCTGCAGGAACGGGCGCCAGTAGGCGACGTAGGCGTCCGAGCCCGGGGCGGCGTTGATCGTGACCTCGTCGCCCGTCGCGCCATCGGTGTACGAATAAAGGTAGCCCCAGGTCAGCAGGGAGACGCAGGAGATCTGCCGGTTGATCCCGACCGACTGGCACAGTTCCACATAACGATCGAACAGCGTGTAGTCGAAGCGCCAGGAGCCGTCCGGCTCGCGGATGTGCTCCACCATCGAGCGGTAGTCGGTGTAGTCGCGCCGGTTCCACGGCCGGTCCGTGATGGTCGTGGTGATGACCTTCTGGCCGGCATCGGCCAGCATGGCCAGGTAGGGGCGCATCAGCCGAAAATGCTCCTCGCTCCAGGGCGCCACGCCATGCCAGGCGGCGATCGACCAGGGGTGCTGCCAGATATCCAGGAAGAAGCTCCAATCCGCCGGCGCCGGGAGGGTCGCCGGCAGGACGTCGAGCGTGAGCGGAAAGCTGTGCTCGCCGCCGCCGTCCGCGCGCACGTCCAGGGTGCCGGTGTAGCGTCCCGGCGCCGCGCCGCGCGGCACGTCGACCGTCAGCCAGATCGGCCGGTAGGTGCCGGCCAGCATGTCGAGGCGGGGGGTGGGATCGAGCGCATCGCCGGTGTAATGACCGTCGGCCATGACATGCCGGACGAAAAATGTCCGCGCGGCGCCCGCCGGCAGCTCCGCCCCTGCCGGCCCCCGCAGCGCGGACACCGCGGCGCGCAGCTCGTCCCGCTCCCCCTCGCTCCAGATCACAAACTGGCCGCTCACCCGCTCGCCCCGCCAGGCCGTCGCCGTCCAAGCGGGGGCGCCGTCCGCCAGCGGCACGGAGTTGCCGTCGTAGCGCCGGTCGATGCTGCCCACGGCACCCTCCAATTCCGCCCGCACCGGCCGGGCAAACGCCTCGACTTGCCACACCCGCGCGCCCTCGCCCGGCTTCGAGTTGCCCGTCACCGTCAGCCGCAGATACCGCACCAGCGCCGGGTGGGCGAGCGTCAGGACGACGGGGTCGAGCGTCGCCACCGCGGTGTTGTGCCGGCAGTCGGCCAGCATCTGCCAGTCCTTGTTGTAGGTCGATCCCTCGACGCAGAATTGAAAGACCCGCGGGCCGTCGGTCGGCGGCAGCCAGAGGCGGACCTCCGCGACGGTTCGCAGCTCCGGCATCTTGAAATCGATCCACGCGGGGAGCACGGGATAGGACCATTGGTCGGGTGTGCTGTCGTGCCGGCCGCTGTTGGCAAAGTACGCATGGTAGGGTTCGGCCTCGCCGGCCGCCGAGACTTCCGCGTCGCGGAGCAGGTTGCCGGATTCGGGCCGGTTGATCCAGGGCGGGTGCACCTCGTAGTCGGGGTGCCGGACGTCGCCCGGGGGCGCGTCCGCGCGGGCGGCCGAGGCCGCCGCCAGCAGGGGAACCAGGGCGAGCAGGGTCGGGAGGCGTCTCATCGCGGCCAGCGTAAGTTCAGGACGGGGGACGGCGCCAATCTTTTTCATTGGCTCGCCGCCGCTCCGCCAGCCGGGACTGCTGCCGTTGCTCCGCCCGGTCCATCCAGGCCGCCAGGTCCGCCGCGGACAGCCCGGCCGCGCCCATCGCCTCGATCGTCTGCCGCTCCGCGCGGTCGTCCGTGGCCACCAGGCACCGGTCCGGCGCCCGCGCCTGCCCGACCATCTGCTCGATCACGTCGTCCGCCGTCAGGCCGGAGGGCGAGTAGACCACCGCAAAGGAGGCGGAGCCGGTCGGCCGCTCGACCACCACCTCCGGGCCGCGCCCGTCAAAGACCAGCGACACGCGCAGATGCTCGGCGTCGTGGAGCGCCCCCGCCCGCTCGGTCAGCCGCGACCGCGCGGCCGCGCGGTCGCGCTTGAGCAGGGCGCGCAGCTCCGGCCACGCGTGCAGGACGTTCGACCCGTCGATCAGCAGGTGCTTATCAGCGTCCATGGCCGCGCCCGCCTCAGGGGACGACCTCCGGCAACGGGGGAAAGGGGCGGCGGACCAGGGGGACGTGCGCGACGGTATTGGCCAGCGCGACCAGCTCGTCGACCACCTGCGTCGGGTCCTCTTCCGAGCGGAGCTTCAGGAAATCAGCCCGGGCCCGGGCATAGGTCCCGGGCTGGCCCAGCCAGCGGTCGATGATCGTGGCGAAGTCCGCCGGGTTCTCGATCTTTTCCGAACCGGCGCCGTTGTGGAAGAATTTCCAGGTCAGCTTCTCCTGGGGCATGATGCCGCCAAAGGCGTTGAAGATGATCGGGCACTCAAAATGCAGCGCCTTGGCGCAGGTCGTCGTGCCACCCCGGGTCACGATCACGTCGCTCGCCTGCATGAGCAGGTGCACGATCTCCGAGAAGCCCTCGACAAAGCAGGCGAATTCCGGGTGGTTGGCGCGCCAGTGGATGAGCTCGTTGTAGGTCTCCCGGTCGCGCCCGCAGATCACGATCGCCTGGCAGAGGCCCGCGTGGCGCACCAGGGCGGGCAGGAGCGCGAGATGGTTGTTCGCGCCATTGCCGCCCGTGGCGAGGAAGACGGTGAACAGGTGCGGCCGCAGGCCGAGGCGCTGCTCGCGAAACCCCGCCCGGTCCGCCGGCGCCACCACCTCGAGGATCTGGTGCGGGCGCATGAAGCTGCCCCGGACCAGGTTCTTGGCGGGCGCGATCCCCATCTTCACGGCATAGTCGCGCGCCGTGGGCGTGCGCGAGATGTAGAGGTCGACCGTCGGCTCGATCCAGTTGCGCGAATAACCCCAGCCCCCGGAAAACTCCCCGCAATAGGTCGCGCAGCGCACGCGGCCGGCTCCGAGCACCTCGACAGCGAGCTGGAAGTAGCCCCGGTTGAGGCAGTCGTGCACGCTGAGGATGAGATGGGGCCGGTAGTCCCGCAGGACCTGGACGTAGTAGCGCCGGCCCAGCGTGACGGTGCGCTGGTTGAGGACGCTGAGCATCTCCACGAACGCGTAGAACAGCTTGTGCGCCCACGGCGCGGCGCGCTGGATGCGGTTGTAGAAATTCACCCCGGCGCGGTTGAAGACCGACGACTTTTCGAGCATCTGCTCGATCCGCACGTCGACATCGTGGCGGTAGAGCTGGAAGCACCATTCCGCAAAGGCCTCGGCGCGGGCATCGTGGCCGCCGCCGGTGCTCGAGGTCAGGACGAGGATCCGGAGGTTCGACACGTTAGCGGCACCCAAAATAGCGCGCCGTGGCGGCGCGCACCAGCGCCGCCGGCGCCAGGCGCGCCAGGAACGGGGCGGCGCAGGCCTGGAACCACGAGCCGCTGCGCACCACGCCGCTGCGGTTGCGCCGCAGGGCCCGGCGCAGGTCCGCCGCGGCGCGGGCGGCCGGGGGGGACGCGCGCAGGTTGCGCTCCAGGACCCGCCACGCCGCGGCGCGGCGAGCCGGGGCCGGGGAGGCGGCGGGGGATGACGAGGTTTTCATGGCGTCGTTGAAGGCCGTGCGATAGTCGCCGGGACGGAAATCGATCACGGTGACGGCCGTACCGCGGGATTCAAAGATCAAACTCTCGCTCAGGGCGGACAGCCCCGCCTTGGCCACGTTGTAACCCGCCATGAAGGGCAGCGGAAATTCGGCCGCGAGCGAGGAGATGTTGACCAGGCAGCCGCGCCCGCGGGCGCGCATGAGCCCGAACGCCGCGCGGTTCAGGCGCAGGGTGGCCAGGAGGAGGGCGTCAATCTGGGCCAGCCAGACCTCGGCCGGCGTCTCCGCAAAATCGCCGAACACGCCGTAGCCGGCGTTGTTGATCACCAGGTCGAACGATCCGCCGGCGTCGCCGGCGGCGCGGCGGAAGGCCGCCTCGGCCGCGGCGCCGTCCGCCAGGTCGAGGGCGACCGGGGTGAAGGGCGACTCCGCCCGGGCGCCGCCGAGGCCGGCGAGCCGGGCCGGATCCCGCGAGGTGCCCCAGACCCGGACTCCCTCGTCGAGCAGCATCGCGGTGAAGGCGCGGCCCAGGCCGGACGCCGCGCCGGTGACGAAGGCGGTGCGGTGCTGGGCGGAGACACGGCCCTTCATGCTTTCTTGAAGACCAGGGTCACATTCGCGCCGCCGAAGCCGCTGCTGTGCTTGACGACGATCCGGGGCGCCACCGGCTGGGTGGTCCGGATGATGTTCAGGCCCTCGCAGGAGGGATCGAGCCGCGAGATGTGGGCGGATCCGGGCATGAAACCCTCGCTCAGGGCCAGCGCGCAAAAGCCTGACTCCATCGCGCCGGCGAGGGAGAGGCCGTGCCCGGTGAGCGCCTTGGTGCTGCTGATCGCGGGACGGGCGGTCGCGGGCGGGAAGACGGCGTGCAGCATGCGCGCCTCCGACACGTCGCCGATCAGGGTGGAGGTGGCGTGGGCGTTGACATAATCGACCTGCTCGGGCGCCACGCCGCACTGGCGCAGCGCGCGGCCGGTGGCCACCCGCAGGCCCGCGCCGTCCGGATGGGAGATCGCCACATTGTACCCGTCGGAGGCCTGCCCCCATCCGAGGACCTCGCACCGGGGCGCCACCCCGCGCCGCGCGACCTCGTCCTCGCTCTCCAGGACGACCACCGTCGCGCCGCCCGTGCCCACAAAGCCGTCGCGCGCCGCGTCGAAGGGGCGCGACGCCAGGTCCGGGTCGGTCTGCAGGGAAAGCGTCCGCATGGCGGCGAACGGGACGATGGCGTCGAAATTGCCGTCCTCGGCGCCGACCACGAACATCCGCTTCTGCCGCCCCAGCGCGATGTCGTCGAAGGCGTAGGCCAGCGCGTGGGCCGACGAGGCGCAAGCCGACGAAAAGCCGCAGGACGCCCCCTGGATCCGGAAGGCGGCGACCAGGTTGAAATTCAGGGTGCCCACGATCGAGCAGACGATGCCCAGGGGCGAACAGCGCGTCACGCCGACCTTCAGCTGGCGCTCGTGGTGATGGTGCGTCAGGTAGGGCGAGCCGCCCGACGCGGCGTAAAGGCCGGTGTCGGGATGGGAGACGTCGCCCTCGCCCAACCGGGCGTCCGCCAGCGCCTGGAGGAAAGCGCAATGGGCATAGAGCCCGTGGGGCGCCATCGAGCGCAGCACGTCCCGCTTGATGGCGTAGCGCGCGGGCCAGGTCCACTCCTCGGGATCCGCAGAATCGGTCGCGAACTCCTTGATCGTGCCGGCGACCTTGCACGGGATGTCCGGCCGCTGAAAGGGGGGATAGAGCTCGAAGCCGTGCCGCAGCTCGCGCAGGTTGCGGGTCACCGTCGCCGCATCATTGCCGATGCTGGTCACAAAACCGAGACCAGTGATAAAGACTCTGGGCACCCCTACCCTCAGGTTTTCATCGCGACGCGGAGCGGCGCGGGCACCGGCCCGGGGGAATCGGCGGCAGGGGATGCCGCCGTCGCCGCCGGGACGGTCGCCACGTCCACATAGCCGAACGTCAGGGTGATCTCCTCGGCGATGACCGCCTTTTCCTGGCCCACGCGGATCGAGCCTTCAAAGGTCGCCAGCGGCATTTTCATGCGCTTGGTCTTGATCGCCAGGGTCAGGGTATCTCCCGGCCGGCAGACCCGATGGGCGCGCACTCCCTCGCATCCGGTGAAGAAAATGGTGTTCGGGCTGATGACCGTGCCCGGCTCGGCCGGCGCGCCCTCGAGCAGGAAGAGCACCGCCAGCTGGCCGAGGGCCTCCAGCATCATGGAAGCCGGCATGATCGGGTTGTCCTTGAAATGCCCC
>Ga0302319_10011919_pt1 | contig 16455 bp, 10 predicted proteins | sample Bog_T0_2_FD_203319 | JGI IMG/M metagenome (GOLD analysis project Ga0302319, IMG submission 203319) | Peat permafrost microbial communities from Stordalen Mire near Abisko, Sweden - Bog_T0_2 | ecosystem: Environmental > Terrestrial > Soil > Wetlands > Peat | place: Sweden: Abisko, Stordalen Mire...
CTCCCGCCCCCGACTCGATCATCTGGCCCAGCGCATCGTGCCATCGGCCAAGTGGGATGACCTGGTGCTGCCGCCGTCGCAAAGACAGATGCTCCGCCAGCTGGCCGCGCAAGTCCGGCATCGAATGCAGGTATATGAGACATGGGGATTTTCGGCGAAAGGCCGCCGGGGTCTCGGTGTGAGCGCGCTGTTTGCCGGAGAAAGCGGCACCGGCAAAACGATGGCCGCGGAGGTGCTCGCAGGCGAGTTGAGCCTCGACCTCTACCGGATTGATCTCTCCGCTGTCGTCAGCAAATACATTGGCGAGACTGAGAGAAACTTGAAACAGGTTTTCGACGCCGCCGAGGAAGGTGGAGTGTTGTTGCTCTTTGACGAGGCGGACGCCCTGTTCGGCAAGCGCGGCGAGGTCAATGACAGCCATGACCGCTATGCAAATATTGAAGTAAGCTACCTCCTGCAGCGGATGGAAGCATACCAGGGCCTGGCAATTCTAACCACCAACCTCAAAGCCTCCCTTGACCGGGCCTTCCAACGCCGTCTGCGTTTCACGATCAATTTCCCATTTCCCGACGCCGCCCAACGCGAAGCAATTTGGAGTCGTGTCTTTCCGGCAAACACTCCGACGCAACGTTTGGACGCCGCGCGTCTGTCGCAATTAAACGTCACTGGCGGCAACATCCGAAACATCGCTCTAAACGCAGCCTTCCTGGCTGCCGAGGAAGGCGGAGGCAAACCTGTTGCCATGGAACATCTCATTCAAGCCGCCAAACTGGAAGCCCAAAAAATTGAAAGGCCGCTTTCTGAAGCGGAGATTCGGGGGTGGCTTTCGTGAGTAACATCCATCTCCATATTGACCGGCTGATTTTACCGGCAATGGATATCGGGGAACGCAATGCTTTGATCCAAGGTTTAAAAGGGGAATTGCGGCGCCAGTTGGCTGACCCCGCGACCCGCGCGGCATGGGCCAGGACCCATCGGACGCCCGTGTTGCGCTTGGGCCGGATGAAACTGGGAGCCGGCGCATCGGGCAGTGGACAATTCGGCGCCGCGCTCGGCTCTTCGATTGCGAAAAGGTTGAAGCCATGAGCTATTCTGTATTGGCCAAAAAATCGGGCGCGATGCTGACCTCCGCTGCCATGATGCGTCCTCGGACCGCATCCGGCAGTCTGCGCATCGGAGCGCGAAAAAACGCTTACGAAAACGAAGCGGACGGTGCGGCTGATCGTTTCATGGGAAGCGAACCAATCAAACTGCCCTGGTCTCTTACCAAGCTGACTTCGGGTGCTCCTTTGCAACGCAAGTGCGCGTGTGGCGGAAATGCCGGACCCAATGGCGAATGTGAAGAGTGTCGCAAGAAACATTTGCAGCGGAAGGAATCCGCATCTCAAACCGGCGACCCGGTCGGGGCTGTGGTTCCCACGATTGTGAATGAAGTCATGCGTTCGCCGGGGCAACCCCTTGATGCGGCGACCCGTGGGTTCATGGAGCCGCGTTTCGGGCACGATTTTAGCCGGGTGCGCGTTTTCGCTGGTAGCGCAGCGGATAGCGCGACCCAAGCAATTCAAGCACGAGCCTACACCCACGGACGTAACATTGTGTTTGGAGCCGGGGAATATACACCAGCAACAGCCGAAGGCAAAAAGCTTCTGGCCCACGAGCTGACACATGTGGTTCAGCAATCGAACAGTGCGGCATCCGACCCTGCCAGTCAGATTGGACTTGCCAGCGATCCCGCCGAAGTTGAGGCCGAGCGCATGGCTGAGCGGGTGGCATCCTCGGAGGTTTCTGTAACTCCCGGTCAAATCGCGCAAAAGAGAACGGGAGTTGTTTCCAAACAGGGAAAGCCCGGTCCGGTGAATTGCCCGGCGGGCCAGCACGGCGCGCCGGCAAATGCGGACCAAGTTTTGGACACATTGGAGATATCTGCCATGCTCGCCACCATTCTCGCGAATGCCGAGCTGACCTCGCTGCAACTGGACGCCGTCCTGCCCGGGCTTGGCGCGGGAGGTGGTTATACCATGCCAGCGGGACCCAAAATGCAGCATTACACGAGTCGCTTTGGCCTGCCGCCAGCAGCCGGCGGCGGCAAATTCAAGAACCGGCTCTCTGGAGCCACGTTCCCCACGCAAGCCCAGGCGTTTGTGGAGGAGACGAAATCGCTGCAGGATCGCTATTCAAGAATTGCGGATTTTCTCGGCGGATCGAACATCCGTTTCACCTGCATCACGAATCCGACCACCGTGGGCGGCTGCACGGCTGATTGTTCCCTGGCCGATGCCTTTGGATGTCCTACTGTCATCATGCTTTGCCCGAAATTTTGGAATCTTGGAAGCGACGTGCAATCTCAATTGCTGATTCATGAAGCGGCCCACGCCATATTTGGCATCTTGCATGGCCACAATTTCACACACGCCGATTGTTATGCTGCGTATGCAGCAGACGCCCGGGGAGTCGCTTCTCCGACCAGCCCCGCCTGCGTGCCTTAGAGCTACGTCCGTATTGGTTATGCAAAACATTTTAAATGGCAGGTGCCCATCCGAGCACAAAGAGGAGCCCAAGAAAAAATCATGACCGGCTTTCCCAATTCCCCTCGCCTGCTTAAAGGCGGCATCGTGACTCTGGACCCTGATACCTCCGTGGTCCAGGGCATCATTGCGCTGCAATACAACCCGGATTCTGTGAGTCGAACCATGCAAATCCAGGCGGTGGACGGCGGCCAGGACGGCGTGCGCGTCGATGCCCTGCGGCTGCGCGGTCCGGCGGTGGAGACCATCAAGATTGAGGCCGAATTGGATGCGACCGATCAGTTGGAATTTCCCAGCCAAAACCCCATCGCCGTTCAATTCGGACTGCAACCGCAGCTCGCCCAATTGGAGATGCTCGTCAATCCGACCGTCGAATCGCTCATGCTGGATGACGCCATGGCCAACGCCGGGACTTTGGAGATCATCCCGCTGGAGCAACCGCTCACTCTGTTTGTCTGGAGCCGCAGCCGCGTCGTGCCGGTTCGCCTGACCGATTTTTCGATTACGGAAGAGGCGTTCGATCCCAACTTGAATCCCATTCGCGCCAGGCTGAACCTCGGTCTCCGGGTTTTGAATGTGGATGACCTCGGCTTCCAGCATCCCGGCGGCATGATGTTTATGACCTATCTCGGCAACAAGGAACAACTGGCTGCGTTGGCGACCAATGCCGCCATTTCGGTTTTGGGATTGGGAGGACAATCATGAATTATCCCCTTCAAGCCCTGCTGAGCATGGGGGTGATTCCCCCGGTTAACTTTCCGACCGACAGCCGTTATTACGGTTCAAGCACACTTTCTTATACTCCGGCGAATGGGCAACCGGTGACTTACCTCGCACGCCGGTTCGTGCCGCAGCCCGGCGCTGCCAACTATGCGACCGTGGCGCAGCACACCGTTCAACAAGGCGACCGGCTGGACCTGATCGCCGCCAAATATCTGGGCGATCCCTTGCTCTCCTGGCTATTGTGCGATGCCAACGGAGCAATCCAACCGGGTGAACTGGTGGCCACGCCGGGAACCGTGCTAAATATAACGATGCCTCAAGGAATACCCGGAGGCTCGAATGCTTGACAGCATCCAACTCAGCCTGCTGATGGGACCGGTCAATCCCGTGCCAGTGCCGCGCATGGTTCTGGATTCGCTGGCCTCGGTCGAGGTCACGGTCAAGGACATGGAGACGACCGGGTTCCAACTCATCTTCAGCATCGATAAAAATTCGCCGTTGCAACTGCTCTTCCTAATCACCGGCGGCACACCGCTGCTGTTCATGCGGGTGGTGCTCGTCACCACGGTCAATGGCATAGCCAATGTGCTCATTGACGGTGTGATCACAAAAAATGATATCGCCCCTGGCGACAAAGGTTCTAATTCCACGCTCACCCTGACCGGCGAGGACTTGACCGCGCTGATGAACCAGTCGGACCTGAGCGGATTTCCCTTTCCCGCTTGCACGGCCGAAATGCGGGTGGCGCAATTGCTGTCCAAATATGCGGTCTTTGGCGTTGTGCCTTTGGTGATTCCCAGCGTAATGAGCTATGAGCCATTGCCCACCAGCCAGACCCCCAGTCAGAAGGGAACGGATTTAGCGTACATCCGGGCGCTGGCCAAGCAAGCCGGTTTTGTCTTTTACCTCGATCCCGGGCCGGTTCCGGGAATGACCAGGGCTTACTGGGGCCCGCAAGTCAAAGTTGGGCTGGTCCAACCCCCACTGAGTGCGGACATGGATGCCTACACCAATGTGGAGAGTTTGACTTTTGCGTTTAATCAACAGCAAAATCGAAAACCGACGGTTTACAGCTTTAGCGATCAGAGCGGTTCGTCCGGCTCCATTCCCATTCCGGGAATTGGTATCTTGAATCCGCCCTTAGGCGCCATCGCGCCGCTGCCGACGAATATCATGGGCGATCTCAGACCGCCATGGGATGACGCGGCCAAGAAGCCCGTTCCGGAAGTCATCATGCAGGGCCTGGCAAGCGCCGCCCAATTCGCCGAGGCCATCACCGGACAAGGAACGTTGGATGTGACCCGATACGGAGGCGTCCTTCAAGCTCGCCAACTCGTGGGTGTGCGCGGCGCTGGATTTGCTTTTGACGGGCTCTATTACGTCAAGAGCGTCACTCATCACATCAAGCGCGGCGAGTACAAACAAGATTTCAACCTGAGCCGCGATGGATTGGCATCCACGGTGCCCAGCCTGCTCTTATCATGAGCTTTCCCGATCAATCCAACGGCGGCAACCCGCAACGCTATTACGGCAAATACCGGGGAACGGTCGTCGCAAACAACGACCCGCAACAAACGGGCCGCGTGCTGGTGACCGTCGCGGACGTTCTGGGGATGACTTCGTCCAGTTGGGCCACGCCCTGTATGGCTGGCGCCGGCGCTCAGGCCGGATGTTTCATTGTCCCGCCCTTAGGTTCCCAAGTCTGGGTCGAGTTCGAACAAGGCGATCCCGATTATCCTATTTTGGCAGGCAGTTTTTGGGGAGCGACGGGAGATGTCCCAACTTGCGCGAATACTCCCGCCGCCCCGCCGCCAGGCCAGAACATCGTTTTGCAAACGACCGGAGGGAATATGGTTTTGTTGAGCGACGCTCCCGCAACTCCCACCACTGGCGGAATCGTGATAAAAAGCGGCAGTGCCATGATCGTGGTCAACTCAACGGGCATTTACATCGACAACGGCAACGGCGCCGTCATCACGCTGCTAGGCTCTTCAGTGGATATCAATTCCGGAGGATTGACGATTACCTAGCGATGCCCGGCGCGATTTTACATATGGGGGCGACAGTCCTCTGCTCGCACGGCGGTCAGGCCATGCCAACCTCCGCCAGCGCACGTGTGACCGTCTCCGGCAATCCTATCGCGACGATCACCGCCCCTTACACGGTGGTCGGATGCGCCTTTGCGCCACCGGTCGGAAACGGCCCCTGCGTGACTGCCCAATGGGTGATGGGGGCTGTTCGCGTGACTTCCGAGGGACAACCGGTGGCAATCATGACCGGCACGGCGATCTGTGTGCCCACGGGCACGCCACTCGCGCCCGTCGCCGCCCAAACCCGGGTCGTGGCAACCTAAGCTTTTATCGTGAACGTCAATTTCCCTTACCAGTTCGACGGCCGCGGCCGGACGCAGGAAGCCACGCTGTCAGATTATGTCAGGCAATTGGTGGAACAGGTTCTCTTTACCTCGCCCGGCGAAAGAGTAAATCTGCCGGATTTTGGCAGCGGTTTGTTGCAGTTACCCTTTGCCCCCAACAGTCAGGAAATGGCAGCAGCCACGCAATTTGCCGTCCAGGGGGCGTTGCAAAAGTGGCTCTCAACCTACATCCGGGTTCAGTCGGTCCAGGCGGTTTCCCAAGATGCCGTGCTCACCGTCAGTGTGTCCTACAGCCTTTTGAATACGGATGTAACCCAAGTCCAGACCTTCGTTTACGGAGGCAATCCATGATTTATTCCTGCTGTACCGAACTGCGACGGATCGCGGTCCTGAAAAATCCGGCGCTCAACGGGATCGATTTTCTCGAAGTGCTGGACCATGACGCCATCCCGCTGAATAGTCCGCGGCAGCAAACCCTCTTTATCCACTGCCTTAAAACTCTGACCGTGGCAGTCGGCACGGATAATGTTCTCATCCAGGGCGGTGAAAGTGTGACGGATGTCGGAGTAGAATGGGTCAGTCCGGCTTTGTCGCCCCCGGCCTCGACCTCTCAGGCGGAACGAACTTACTTCGCTTCGCTCACCAACCCCGGCCAGGTGCTGGTAGTGCGGACGACCAAGACCGGCGACTTTTCACCGTATACATTGCTACTGGTTACGGATGCTTCCATGGAACCGGGAGACGCGTTTGCCGTCACAGAAGTTCTGGCGGGCTTCGATCCTCAACTCGCCGCAGTGCAGTTTTCCTTCAAGGTGGAATGCGGGCCAAATTTTGATTGCGCGCCGGCTCCCGGCAATTGCGCAACAGCACTGCCGCCACCGCCGCCTATTAACTATCTGGCGAAGGATTACGGCAGTTTTCGGTCCGTCATGCTGGACCGGCTGAATCAATTACTCCCTAACTGGGGAGGCACGAGCGAAGCCGATATCGGGATTGCCCTCGCGGAGCTGATCGCTTACGCGGGGGATTCGCTCAGTTACCAGCAAGACGCGGTCGCCACCGAAGCTTACCTGGAAACGGCGCGCAAACGGATATCGCTGCGCCGCCATGCCCTGCTGGTTGACTACCATGTGCATGACGGATGCAACGCGCGCGCCTGGATGCAACTGAACTTGAGCGGAAATACCGGAGCAGCCGTGAAACTCGATCAGGCCACAACTCGATTTTACACCTTTGCGCCGGGGATGCCGTCCAGCCTCGCCGTGGGAGCGAACACCGAAGAGGCCGCCCTGTTGAGCGGGGTCCAGGTGTTTGAACCATTATACGACGCCTTCCTGTACCCGGAACACAATCAAATGAGTTTTTATACGTGGGGCGAAACGAATTGCTGCCTGCCAGCCGGCGCCACGGAAGCCACGTTGCTCGGTCCGTATCCCCGCCTCAAACCGGGCGACGTCCTCGTATTCCAAGAGGTCAAAGGCCCTCAAACCGGAGATCCAGCGGATGCCGACATCCGCCACCGGTGCGCCGTCAGGCTTACCAGCGTGGCCGTACTTTCTGATCCACTGTTCGACCAAACTGGCGCCGCGATCACGGGCCCGACTCAAATTCCCATGCCGGTCACCGAGATAAAATGGTTCGCCGAAGATGCGCTGCCTTTCCCGGTCTGCCTCTCTTCTTCGTACTTGGACGACAATTCTGATCTTCAAACGGTCCTCGGCGTCAGTCTCGTTTACGGAAATGTGGTGCTCGCTGACCACGGCCTAACAATTTCCGGACGCAGCCTGGGTCAGGTCCCTGCGCCCAAGCTAAATTTCCCCGCCAATCCGGCGGCGGATCGCTGCCAACCAGCCCTCCCGACGCCCGTGCCCGTCCGGTTCCGGCCTCAGGTGCCAGACAGCCCTTTGACCCAGGCGGTCCCGGTCGAAATGGTCGCCCTGACCGGTTCCGGCAATCCCGTCACATCGGGAGTAGTTGTCTGGGGGGCCAATTCGACGTTGACGTTACCAGACGCAAATGGATTTAACTGCCTGACGCTTCACTGCTCGGACCAGACCGGCTGGCCGCAATATTTTGGAGTAGTCGCCAACCCAAATACGACTAATCCTGGCAATTACGATATCGCGATAGTTTATAACCCTCCCGGCGGCGCCGTGGGCATTCCGAACCGGGTCGTGGTCGAGAAGTTTGCAAATCTCCCCCTGCCGCTCATGGCTACGCAGATTAATTCCCAATCTCATTTCCTGCGCGTGCCCGCGTCGTATCAACCGCCAACCAGCGCCGGACCTTTGCCAAGTTCTCCCACCATGTTGTCCAACACCGGCAGCGTGAATTTGCTCGACCTCAACAGCCAGCTTTTTCTAACGATGACCGCAACCGGACCATCGGCCTGGTCTTCCGCATTTGGTGTATCAGCCCAAGTGGATACGCAGAATGCCATAACATTTGATCTGCTGGTCCAATACAGTCCAGCCGCCGGACTGGGCGTCACGGTACCCGTCACTTTGGAAAGCTTTACCCAACTGACTTTAGGGAATGTCGTCGCTCAAATCAATTCCACCTCGCTCCTGATCCAAATCGACAGTGCAGCCCAAACCGCAACTTCCGGCTTGTCCGCCTATGAATTGTCGAACTACGACCCACAGGCTGCGGTTCCGGTCGTTACTCTGTATGGAACTTTGAATTCACTGAATTCCACTTGGACGGCCCAGCAAGATTTGCTGGAAAACGGGGAGTCGGACACCGTTTTTGTCGCCGAAGTCGAATCTAATGGCGCCGCGACCCTGCGATTTGGCGACAATGTCAATGGACGCACCCCCGACACCGGCATGGCGTTCACGACGGATTATCGCATTGGAAACGGGACCGCTGGGAATGTCGGCGCCGACAGCCTCATCTATCTTGCTGCGACGGATGCTCGCATCCTGGCATGCCGCAACCCGCTTCCGGCGGCGGGCGGGGTCGCCCCCGAAACAAATGACCAGATTAGACGCCGCGCCCCCCAAGCTTTTTTGACGCAAGAGCGCGCGGTCACGATGGCCGATTATGCGGCCGAGACGGAACTAAATCCGCAGGTGGACCAGTCCGTAGCCTCTTTGCGCTGGACGGGAAGCTGGTACACGGTGTTTGTCGCGGTGGAACCCAAGGGCGGCGGCTTGCTCAACCGGCCGCTGGCCAGGACCCTCAAGCAGAATCTCGAGCGGTACCGGTTGGCGGGCCAGGATCTGGAACTGAACTCCCCGCTGTATGTGTCCCTGGAAATCACGTTACAGATTTGCGTGGATCCCGATTACTTTCAGAGCGACGTGGTGGCGGCGTTGCAGTTGGTGCTTAGCAATCGTCGGCTGCCCGACGGCCAGACCGGAGTTTTTTATCCGGACAATTTTACCTTTGGCCAGACCGTTTATCTCAGTCCTGTTTACGCGGCCGCCAGGTCCGTGGCCGGCGTGCTCACCGTGGTGGCGTCCGTCTTCCAGCCGCAAGGATCAGTTCCCACCGGCCAATATTTGGACGCCGGCGAAATAAAGCTCCTACCATTGCAGGTGGCCCGGCTCGACAATGACCGCAATTATCCGGATCACGGTCGACTCACGATCAAGCCATTCGGCGGGAAGCCGTAACATGAATAGCAGCATCAAAAAAACTCCATGAGTTGTAGCGGCACATCTGAATGTCTTTGCGGTTGCTGCGCCGGGACCAATGTCCAGACGCCCCAGCCCGAGACCAATGCGCCCGGGCTAGCCGCCGTCGCACGCCGGATGGGCACTTGGGCGCAGTTCAAAGAGTCCATGCTAGCGCGGTTGTCCAGCGCCGACTATCCCGCTCTCCAGCCCCTGCAAACCCGACAAGACGATGATTTTACCATCGCTCTGCTCGATGCCACCTCGGTGGTGTTGGATATCCTGACTTTTTATCAGGAGCGATTGGCCAATGAATGCTACCTGCGAACCGCCCAACAACCGAGATCGCTGACCGAGCTCTCCCGGTTGATCGGCTACCAGCCCGCGCCGGGGGTTGCGGCGGCCGCTTACGTTGCTTTCACGCTTACGCAGCCTGCTGGCCAACCGGCGAATCCCAATGCTCCGGCCATCACCATTCCTCAGGGAACACAATTGCAAAGCGTCCCCGCCCAGGGGCAAACACCCCAGGTATTTGAAACCTCAGCGGACATTCCCGCCAAGGCGGATTGGACCGCTCTCCCCGTTCAAACCGGCATCCGGTGGAATCCGCAAATCAACGACGTTTCCGTGTATCTGGCTGGCACGGCAACGCAGCTCAATCCCGGGGACGTTTTTCTCATCGTTGGGGACGACCGAATCGGTCAGCCCGCCAACATGAACTGGGATGTTCGCATGGTCTCCTCGATTCAGACCGATACCGCGAACAATCGCACCTTTGTAAAATGGGACGAAGGCCTGGGATGGACCGGCCCGGGCGGAAGCCCGACGGTTGCGCCCTCCAGTGACAATCCAAAGTTTTTCGCTTTTCGCCAGCGGGCGGGGCTTTTCGGATATAACGCCGTCGATCCCCGGCTCCTGAATGCTCACAACACAAGACTGGATCAACTTTTGGCAGCCGACCACAATCAATGGCTGAATTTCAATTTGTCGACCGTCATCGACTTGGACTCCCTCTATCCGAAGGTCTCGAGCAGCAGTTGGGCGGCGCTGATCCGCCCGGACGGCCAGTCGACTCGAATCCCGGCAGGTTATGTGAGCCTCTATAATGTGCTGTCCGTCGCTCCGGTCACCCGGTCGGACTTTGGCCTGAGTGGAAAAATCACCCGGATCGCACCCGACTACAACACGGACCTAGGCGGGTTCCCGTTGCGAAACACAATCGCCCTCGTGCAGAGCGAGCAACTGCTTCCAGCGGAGCAACCGCTTGATTATCCCCTCTATGGCGCGTCGGTCACATTGGAGGTTCTGCGAAATGATTTGGCGGGCGTAACCGTGATTGCCCTCTCAGGCAAACGGCAGAAGATCGCTCTCGCGGTCCCGCCCTCGTCACTTTCTCAAAACCAATTCGTACCTGACGACGTCTCTTCCAATAGTCGCCCGCTTCTGACCGGTGAGGTCTTTACCTTGACCAAGGCGGCCAACCTACCGGTGAACGGCGCCGGTTCGTGCATCGATTGGAAATCAGCCGGAACTCCCGCTACCCTCTATGTGGAAGACGAAAATGGGCGGACCGGGATAATTATGGTGGAGCCAAACTGTTTTGCGCTCTCTCCCTCCGCGGCGAGCGATCCAGTAATCAGCGAATACGCTCTCGTTTCACAGGTGGACAGCACTGGCATCAGCAATACGATCTTCAATCTCAACTCGCCGCTGGCCTATTGTTACGATCGAACGACGACCCATGTGAATGCCAACGTGGGACTCGCCACTGCCGGGCAGTCGGTCACGGAAATTCTGGGCAATGGCAGCGCCGCCACATTGGATCAAGAATTTACGCTGAAGCAATCACCTTTGACCTATATTCAGGCCGCCAGCGCCACCGGGCGGGCGAGCACGCTAACCGTGGCGGTGAACGGCATGAATTGGATGGAGGTTCCGACCCTTTACCAAGCCGGACCAGCTGCCAGCGTCTATGCTACCCTTTACCGGTCAGACGGTACGACGGACGTACTCTTTGGCGACGGATCCGAAGGCGCCACCCTTCCCACCGGACAGAACAACGTTCAAGCCCGTTACCGGATCGGATCAGGAATGGCGGGCAACATCGCCGCCGGAACGTTGACCACTCTGATGGACCGGCCGTTGGGGGTGAACGGAGTGACCAATCCCGAAGCCGCAACCGGTGGACAGGACCCACAGTCTCTGGCAGAGATTCGCCAGAACGCGTCACAAACCGTGTTGACGCTCGGCCGGGCTGTGTCCATTACCGATTATCAAAATTACGCGAGCACCTTCGCTGGAATTGCCAAAGCGTATGCGATTTGGATTCCGAACGGGCCTGGCCGCGGAGTTTATCTGACCGTGGCGGGGATCGGTGGCGCCGCCTTGCCACCCGGGAATCCGACTTACTCGAATCTGGTCAGCTCGCTCCAGAGTCATGGCAATCCGCTCGTTCCGCTAACCATACAGACTTACGTGGAAACCCTGTTCGCCCTGACCGCGAGCGTGCAATACGATCCGGCATTTGATCAAACGACAACTCAGGCTCTCGTGCTTCAAACCCTTTGGAACAGCTTTAATTTTACTGCACGCTCATTTGGCCAAGGCGTGTCAGGGGACGAAGTCGCCACGATTATACAGAATGTCCCCGGCGTCGTTGCCGTGAATATCACGAGTTTGAAGCGGGGAGTTTCCAGTACGGGCGGCGATATCAGTCAAACCGGAAGTCCCACCGTTTCCCAATGGAATACCTGGCTCGCGGGAACGAGCCCAATTTCCCCTCCGCTGACGCCGCCTTCACCCGATACGCCCACCCGGCTTTGCGCGTGCCTGCCGGTGCCCAGCCAGACCATGCTGCCTTCGCCGGCGGAAATTTTGGTTCTGGATCCCCGTCCCAGCCAGGTGGCCCTAAACGTGATGTCATGAGTTCTAACGGAAAGGATCTTTTCAACCTGCTGCCGGCCTTTCACCGGATTAGGGACGCGCAAATCGTCGGCGCAAAAAGCCTGCTGAGCGCGGCGGACCGGGTCCGGCTCCAAAATCTCCAAGCCTTGCCGTCGCCGTTGAACCCCGTCATGCAAGCGGAGTTGGAGGGACTCTTGGCCAAGGCCGCGCGCGGGCCATTGGAGTCCCTGTTGATGCTGATTGGCGAACAACTCGCGGCGGTTGAGGAAGACCTCAACCAGTTCTACGACGACGAGTTCATCGAAACCTGTGCGCCCTGGGTTATTCCCTATATCGGTGATTTAATCGGTTATCAGCCGGTGCATGGCGTGGCCGCCGCCGTGGCTAGTCCGCGATCTGAAGTCGCCCGCACCATCTCATTCCGACGCCGCAAAGGAACCGTTCTGGTGCTCGAACAGCTGGCGCGGGATGTCACGGGATGGGGCGCCCACGCCGTGGAGTTTTTCAAGGAACTGGCCGTTACCCAGTACATGAAACATGTCCGTTTGCACAACCATTATGCGCCGGATTTGCGCGGCTGGAAACCTCGCCTCTATATGGACACCGGATTTGACACAAGCGCCCACAAGGTGGATGTCCGGCGAATTGCCATCCAGCGCGGCCGTTATAATATCCAGAACATTGGGATTTTTCTCTGGTCGCTCAATGCCTACAGCATAACCATGTCCCCTGCTCCCGCCGTGGCCGCCAGCACGCAGTGTTTTCGGTTCAGTTCCCTCGGGGCGGATCTGCCGCTTTTCAATAACCCTGTTTCCCAAGGGCCCGACATCACTGCCCCAGCCAAGCCCTTGAATGTCCCCGACCGTCTGCGCCGCCATGTTCTGTGTCGCGATTTATGGCCCGACCAAACACCGCCGCCGCCACCGGTGTACTACGGAGTAGGAAACAGTCTCGCCTTGTATCTAAATGGCGCGCTCGTTGATCCCCGCAAGGTCATGGTCTGCGATCTCTCCGGTCCGGAAGGCGCCTGGGCCAACATCCCTACCGCCGCAAGCAATTTTACCGCCGCGATTGATCCCCAACTGGGGCGCATAGCGCTGTCGCCTCAATCCTCCCCTGCTCCTCAATTGCAAGCCAGCTATTTCTATGGTTTCAATGCCGATCTGGGCGGAGGCGAATATCCGCGCGAGGCCACTTTCACGGCGGCCGCCGAGCAAACCCTGGTGCGGGTGCCCGGCGATTATCCCACCATTCAACAGGCCATTAATGCCCTTCCCGGTGATGGCGTGGTCGAAGTTACCGATGGAAATATTTACCAGGAGCCAAGCGGACTTCAAATAACGGTCGGCGCCGAGGGCCAAATCGAGTTGCGCGCGCAGGACGGCTGCCGACCAACCCTTGTCCTCGGAAGCGAAGTATCAGTGAGCGGTGGGACCAATAGTCAGTTTAATTTGAACGGATTCATTTTGACTTATGCACCCCCGGCCTCCGGCGCCACGCCGCCCACGGCGCTGATTCACGCACCCAATGTTGCATCGAATCTCCTTCATATCCTCGGACTGGCCCACTGCACGCTCGTTCCGGGGTGGGCGCTGAATCCGCAGGGGGGACCGCAGACCGCGTATGCCTTTAAGCCAGCGGTGCTCGCAGATTGTCCGGGCATGGAACTTCAGGTTCAGAAGTGCATTCTCGGCGCCCTGTGGGTCAATGCCCAGGCCACGGCCAATGTGGCCGACAGCATCGTCGACGCGACCGATCCGACTGGCGTGGCCTATGTCGCCTCCATCGATGCCACCGGGCAGAACCCGGTTGCCGGAGGGGCGCTGACGCTCAGTGGCGTCACGGTCTTCGGAAAGGTCTATGCCACGCTGCTTGACCTCGTCACCAACTGCCTTTTTTGGGCAAGTCTGTCGCCGGCCGACCTGGCCATGACTCCACCGACTTGGCATGCGCCGCTTTGGTCCGACCGCAAACAGGCGGGCTGTGTGCGTTTTAGTTATCTGCCCCGCAACGCGATTGCACCACGCCAGTTCGAGTGCGTTGAGGAAAGCGATACCTCGCCTCAGCCCGTCTTTGTCTCCCAACGCTACGGCGAACCGGGTTATGGAAAGCTCTTCCCCGTTACCGACCCCCTGATTTGGCGTGGCGCAGACGATGGCGGTGAAATGGGAGGCTTTCATTTTCTCCTGGCCCCGCTACGCGAAACCGACCTGCGCGTGCGGATGCAAGAATATCTGCCCGTCGGCTTGGAATTTGGCATTTTCTACGAAACCTAAACCCCCCACCCGTTTCCACGATGAGCTTTGACATTAGCCGCAATACTTTTAACGCCTGGAAAGACTATCTCGGCGTCATCATGCAGCAGGGGCGCCCCCAGTTGGATTCGGACTGGAACGAATATCAGGCAGAGTTTCTGCGGCGATGCCGCGTCGGCACTCTGGATATCATTGGTGAAGCGGTCTATCCAGCAGCATTGAAATATTCCTTCCAGATCCAGGCGAATCTTAACAATAGCGTCAATCAAATCCTGATTGGAGCCGGCCGAATGTACGTCGATGGAATCCTCGTGGAGAACCATGGTCCCGCTGGTTCCGCGGTTTGGGACCCAGTACTGGCAGAGCTTTCCAACCTTTCCCAAGGGGCCGGTTACATCGGGGTTGACTACACCCAACAGCCATATCTGCCCAATGCCACTCCCCCTGGCGCCGGGCCGTACTTGGTCTATTTGGATGTCTGGCAGCGACCCGTGACCTACCTTGAAAATCCGGACCTGCTGGAAAAGGCCGTTGGGGTGGACACCACAGGGAGACTGCAATCGGTCTGGCAGGTCAAATTATTGGATGTAAACACGAGTACGAGCCCCCAGCCGGTGACGTGTTCTACGCCGCTCTCGAGCTTTCCGAGTTTGGCAAGTTCCAGCGGCCAGCTCACGACCGGTGTGATCCAGGTCCCTGCTTCAGGTCCCTGTTGCCTCGCATCGAATACCGGTTACACCGGCCAGGAAAACCAGCTCTATCGGGTGGAAATCCATAAAGGTGGACCGCTTGGAACGGCGACCTTCAAATGGTCTCGCGAGAATGCCTCGGTTGTGACGGCGGTCACCGGCATCACCAGCGTCACCAATACGGCCCTCAACCAGGCGAGTCAACTCACCGTCCACAGCTTGGGGCGCGACCAAATCCTTGGATTCAATAAAGGCGATTGGATTGAAATTATTGACGATTACCTGGAATTGAACGGCGCCGCGGGTGAATTGCATTCCATTGACAGCATTAACCCAGCGGCCAAAACCATCACCCTCGATTCCACGGTGAGCCCCGCTAACTTTCCGGTGACGGGAGGGCTTACCGACAGCTCCCGCCATACTCGCATCCGGCGCTGGGACCAGAAAGGAACTGTTTACGATAGCAACCAGAACACTGTGGTGATTTTGGGCGCTTCCGGGAATCAGGGAGACATTCCAATAAGCGCTGGAGGGAACCAAATTGTGCTGGAAAACGGTGTGACCGCTTCCTTTAGTTTGAGTAACGCGAGCGGCGTGTTCCTGGTGGGAGATTTTTGGACCTTTGCCGCCCGCGCAACTGATGGCACAGTAGAACTTCTTCCCCAGGCGCCGCCCCAAGGAATTCATCATCATTACGCTAAACTCTCCGTTGTGTCATTTGGTCCACCAATCAGCGCCCCGGATTGCCGAAACCCGTGGGCTCCGTCAGACGCTGGAGATTGCGGCTGCTGCACCTACACCGTTGGCGAAACAGGTGATTTTCAAAAAATTCAGGATGCGATCAATGCGCTTCCCGCGGCCGGCGGTGAGGTTTGCATCCGTCCGGGAAATTATTACGAAAATGTTGTGCTGAACGGCCAACAGAATCTAGTGATAAGCGGTTGCAGCTGGCAAACCCATGTCTACTCAGCGGCACTGCAGCCGGGAGCGCTGGCGGCCGCGAATCCGGCGGCTTCGGTCTCCGAAAGCGGACTTTCCGCCGTGTTCACCGCAGTTGGCTGCACCAATCTCGAATTCCGATCCTTTTCAGTTCATGCCGCCTTGGGGGAAGTGGGGATCCTGCTGGATCGCGCAACGGACACTCGGAAGTCCCCTGACAGTGGCGGAACTGGCAAGCAACCTCAGTTTATAATTCTCGAAAAGGGCAAAGGCGATACCGATGTCATTATCAAGGATCTCATTTTGACCGCGTCCAGCCTTCCTGCCATTCTCGCCGTCAGCGTCAGCGGATTGAAGATTCAGAAAAATCAAATTTCCATGAGCCGGCTTGAAAGCCTGTGGCCGGCAGTTTACCTGAGCGGTAAT
>Ga0302319_10011922_pt1 | contig 16453 bp, 15 predicted proteins | sample Bog_T0_2_FD_203319 | JGI IMG/M metagenome (GOLD analysis project Ga0302319, IMG submission 203319) | Peat permafrost microbial communities from Stordalen Mire near Abisko, Sweden - Bog_T0_2 | ecosystem: Environmental > Terrestrial > Soil > Wetlands > Peat | place: Sweden: Abisko, Stordalen Mire...
CAGCGTGATGGTCGGCGTTTTGCTTCGCGGCATGGCTCCCTCCTCGCCGGATATCCCGGTGGCAGATCGACCTTACCAGCTATGCGGGAGGAAATTCATGCAGGCTTGCCGGAAACACACAAAACATGCATGGTCGGAATATTTACATCCGGCCGCAGGGTGAACACCACCTGAGTCTGGTCGACGACCTGTCGAAGACGGCAATCGACCGGATGAAGGCGGAAGGATTCGAACCCGCCGTCATCGTCGAAACGTCTCCCCGGAACTTTCAGGCATGGCTCGACCACGGTGAACGCCTGCCCAGGGACACCGGAACTGCGGTTGCCCGTGCGTTGGCCAGTCGATTCCAGGGCGACACCAAAGCGGCGGACTGGCGGCACTTCGGACGGCTCGCTGGTTTCACCAATCAAAAAGAGAAACATCGCCAGTCGAACGGGTTGTTTCCCTTCGTGCGGCTGATCGAATCGAGCGGCGTTGTTTATCCCGCGGCTGGGAAGTTCGTCGATAGTATTCGGGAGCAATGCGCGCGTGAGCGGGATGCCCGGAAAAAACGCGACGCTGCTTTCGCGCCAATGCCCGTGTATGGCGGAGCCGACAAGTCTATCGAGTCGTTCCGGCAGAATCCCGCGTACGGTGGTGACGGAACCCGAGTCGACCTGGCATACGCTCTGTACGCTCTCTCGCGGGGTTCCAGCACTGAAGACGTGGGCGCGGCGATTCGGAGCCGTGATCTATCGCACAAAGGCACCGAGCGGCGGCAGGAAGACTATGTCGAGCGCACTATTCGTAAGGCACTGGCTTTGCAGCACTCTCAGGCGCGGGGACGTTGAGACGCATTTGAGGACCGCTGGTCATTCTCTTGTGCATCACTTCCGCTGTGTTTGGGGGAATCGGATTTGGCTTCGGCATGGGAGGATACGGACCCTGTATGGCATGCGCCGGAGCCGCCGGCACATAGGACTTCATCCCGCCAACCAGGCAGTAGAACACGAACAGCATCCCGAGTACATAGAAGAGAATAAAGCGGGAAGCAAACGTGGGACCCAGCAGCCATGAGAAGAGAAACAGAAAACGAGTCATCGGAAACGCCACTCCTTGTCTCTGATCTATCGGACATACCTGCCCAACAATATACCGCCGATCAAAATAAGCAGCCCCGCGGCAAGTCCTAATGCGCCCCAGCACAGCCTGGCCGGCTTGGAGTGCGCCATGTTGAGCTTGTCGATCATTTCACAGCTCCGGACGTTCGCGATGTTGATATCACGCGCGACTTCCGCCTTCCACGCCGAGGTTGAAGTGCGGATCTCTTCGGCCAGTACCTTACCTGCATGAGCTTCCACCGCGCGCGCCGAGGCCTCGAACGCGGTGATGGCCACCCGAACGCGTGCGAGCAGACTCTCGACCGCTTCATCCATCATCATGCGATTGATAGTGCTGACCGCGAATATCGGATCATCGGGTTCAACAACGATATGGTTCCGAACAGCGACCTCGCTGATTAGCTTTTGAATGTCATTCGCCATTGGTCTGCTTCTCCATAATTCACTTCAAGCGAACGGGGTTTGTTCCAGTTGTTTAAAGAGTTCGCTTCGAACCCGGAACAGACGGGATTTCTCGACGATGCAGAAGTTCGAAGTCCTGATCGCCTCATCGAAGGTAAGCTTTCTCTCGCGCATTTGCCGAATATTTTCGCCGAAGGTATCCGGGGATCTGCGGGGTATTCCCACCGACGTGAGGACCTTCTCGCGGTTATCCAGATAGACCTGCATCTGATCGAAGGTCTTGCCTTCACTGGCGACCGGACCGAAGTATTCGTTTATCCACACGACGAGACTGTTTTCCGCCGCCGTCTCAGCCAGAGTGCTGAACCCGAGCAGAGAGTCGTTGAGCATTTCTCCGCCGCTGATTGGAATATGGATGTACACCCTCCGGCCGGCCTCGCGGAGTACCGTGATGATGTCCGATTCGACGATGTACGTCCAGAAGGGCAGGAACGCCGTCGCCCCGCTGTCCACGACAAAAACGGACTCTTCTTTCATAAACCGCTCGGTCAGGGGGTCGTAGCGCGATCTCATGACAACGCCGTCCTGATTGACCAGATCCAGCTTTTCGGCAGCCAGCGCCTTATACTGACCCAACGATCGGTTGACCGGATCGCCATCGATGCAGCATACGGGCTGGCCGCGCCCCATCAGGAACTCGGCGAGCCAACTGGCCACGACACTTTTGCCAATGCCGCCTTTGCCCTGCAGGATCAGGTGAATGGTGGGAGGCGTGATGGTACCCGCTCCGCTTCCATGGGTGTTATTTTTTGCCATAGTTTTCGTCCGTTCGTCAAATAAGCTTCTTGCCGCGGGGATCGCCATCGTTGTGGATCTCGCGGATATCTAATGCCCGAATCGATAAAGCCCGCATGGCCGGAGCGAGTGGGTCCTCAGATGGCGCGGGCGAATGATTTGTGCGCGGAGGACTTGCAACTGCCGGGCGCGTCGACACCGGCGCCAGAACCGGCGCAGCTATTGTCTGATCACATTTGAATTGGATCGGTGGTACTTCGATGCGCCGATTCGACTCCTCGCGGCGGCGAAGGCGGCTGATGTACGAAGTCAGGCTGGTGACGCCGAGACTGATCCCGGCGTCTTCTTCCAGCCACTGACCAATGCTCTTCATGCTTTGTCCGCCGGCGAGTGCGGCCTCGATCTCGGGCCAGAGCGCTCGGATCTGCCCTGCCTTGGTAGCCGGTTTCTCCGCGCGGTGCGCTGCGAGGCGGTTACGGACCAGTCCGATCCAGTTCTCTGGCATTTTTGGTTTGTGGGCGTCAGACAAGAAAGGCCTCTACATATAACGGCCCAGAAAGCCTTTTTTGGACAAAAAAATGAAAACATTCGAACAGTAAGGATCTTCGTCGGTGATTCGTGCAGAAGAGTACAGTTGCGGCGATATGCGGCAGTTTGCGTTAGACTGCGGCGGTTTTCGAGCGCTACGACAGTTTGCGACGAATCACGACGTTCTGCGACAACCCAGACCGCCCAGCCACATCAGACGGAGGCAAAAAACACCGGTAGTGGAACATAAAGGGTTGTTTAGCGGTTGGGTGTTTTTTCGAGCCTATGCGCCCCGTCTTCAGTGATTTAGAGTGTTGTGCAAAGCAACTCTTACGTTTAGCATGTGTTTAGCGCAAGGGGAGGCGCTCGGCGATGAAGAAGAAGACCACAAAGATGAGGGGAATGCGGCTCAGCGAGGCCACTTACAAGGCTGTGGTGCAGGCAGCGAAGGCCCGCGACTACGCCAGTCCCAGTGCGTTCATGCGGGCAGCCGTCGAAAAGGAACTGCGTGGCGCGGACGCAACAGTCGATGAATCCGAACAGCGCATCACCGCGTCTCTGGAAAGGTATTCGAAGCAGGTTCGGCGGGTTAGTACGGGGCAGCAGGCTCTGTTCGCTTACGTGGACGCGCTAGCCAAGGTGATTCTCAGCACGCTGCCCGATACCGACGAAGATACCAGGAAGGCCGCGGTGGCGCGAGGAAAACTCCGCTACTCCCGGTTCCTGAAGAGTGTTGGAGCCAATATGGTGGGCGACGCCCAGGCGGCGCTCTCGGAGCTGGTGGACCGTGTCCGGGAAGAATGACGACGACGATCCGAAGTTTCGCCTCAGGCCGGGAAAGCCTCCCGTTCCAAGAGAGCGGCGCTCGTCTCTAGGGATATCCATTGCCTTCCGGACGGTCATGAAATACGCGCGGAGTTCGCGGGCCGGCCGACGCGGGCAAACTGGAAGGGCCACGCCGTCCCACTTTCAGCACTGCGCGGTCCGGGTGAACTACTCGAGCAATCGCGTCGCCGGACACTGGCGTGCGCATGGCCGGTACATCGCGAGGGAGAGTGCGTCACAGGAACCGGAGAAGGCCGGCTTCGGCGCGGAGACGACTGGCGTCGATATCGCTTCCGAACTTCGGAACTGGCAGGATGGCACCGACCCGCGGCTGTGGAAACTGATCATCTCACCAGAGTTTGGCGAGCGTCTCGACCTTCAGCGACTGACGCGGGACGTGATGAGGCGGATGGAATCCGACCTTCACACCTCGCTCGACTGGGTGGCGGTGTCTCACTTCAACACCGAACATCCCCACGTCCATGTTGCGCTCCGGGGTCTCGACACCAACGGCGAGGAGTTCAAGCTGGACCGGGACTACATCAAGAACGGTCTTCGATCCGTTGCACAGCATTTCGCAACCGTGCAACTCGGCCATCGAACCGAGCAGGATGCCACGCTCGCACTTGGCCGACAAGTTCCGCTGCAGCGCTTCACGCCGCTGGATCGACTAATTGTGGCGCGCACCCAGCCGATGGAAGGAGACTTCGGCGACCTGCGGGTGGCTGCGGACCCCACGCTTCCTGGTTTGGGGCGGTTCGCGGCAGTCCGCGAGCAATCGCTGGCGGCACGGTTGATGACTCTCGAAACGATGGGGCTCGCCCGACGCGATGGGACGCACCAGTGGCAGATTCGACCCGATCTGGAGACGGCTTTGAGAGCGATGCAGCGAGCGGCGGACAATCAGAAAACGCTGGCCGCCCACGGCGCTCTGCTTTCGGATCAGCGCCTGCAACTCAGCGCACCGAACTGGCGCGACATCACCTCGTTAGAGGGGCGGGTGCTTTGGCATGGCGAGGAGGACAATGGCAACCGATTCCTTCTGCTCGAAGGAACCGATGCAAGGGTTTACTATCTCCGCTACACGCCGGAACTGGACGAGGCCCGCAGCCGCGGCGATCTCACTACGAATTCCTTCGTCATGATCAAAAAGACCATGGACGAGAACCACAGACGCCGGATCGTTGTCACGAACCTTGGGGACGCGGAGGCGCTCTTTGAAAATCGGAATCACTTCCGGTCCCTGGCGAAGCGGCTGCTACAGCGCGGTGGGGTCCCGTTCGATGATGAGCGCTGGGGCGGTTGGCTCGGGAGGTACCATGAAACGCTCCGCGAAGCGGCATTTGACCTTGACGACCCGAAGGCTAGATCTCGAAAGCGCAGTGTGACTTTGGAACGGTGATGTTCGCCGCGAGCGTGAGGCTGATCCTTGCCCTAATTGCGATTGCCGCTGGGGCGAAGGGGATTTATCGACATCCGCGCAGCCGTCAAGCACCAACCTCTACGTTATCCGCTTACCCGATTACTCTCTGGATGCGGACGAGCCCGCGGAAGCGGTGCAGTCCATCCCGTGGCAGCAGTGACAAATTTGCTGAAGGACGCTTTAGCGCTTCCTTCCGATTCGTTTCTCGCCGAGCCATCGCCGCGCGAGTCAGGCCTTCCGCTGACTCCGCTTCTCGGCGATATTCTTGATTACTGGAAGTAGGCTTTTCGCCAGTTCTTCGAGGAACTCGGCCTCGATGAGGTCGTGTTTTCCGCCCTGCTGCCGCAGCCTCTTTGCGGTCTCCCGCATCGTATCGACCAGCCCAAAATTCATCAGAGCTGCGTTAGTTCGGATGAGCATCTGAAAATCCGGCTGTTTCCCCGCTCGCGCCGAAGCCAGAATCGAATCTAGGAAGGCAACATACTTCAGCCGCCTTTCCATGGGCATTTCCGGACTTCTACCGAGGAGCGCCGAGATCAGCTGTGTCCCCTTGTCGCCGTTGAATCCGGCTTCGGCGCAAACACCAGAGGCTTTGACAAGAACCTCCGATTCCGGCAACTCCAAGTCCGAAGCCAGTAACCCCCAGTAGTTCTGGAAAGAGACCTGCAGAGTTGGATGCCGCTGCCCCGTAGCCCGCAGAAACCGCAGAAGGATCAGCACCAGACGGCGTTGCAACGGCTCCGCTTCCGCGAATCGGTTGAGATCCATATACAACGAGGCTAAGTTACTGAGATCTCGTCCGATATCAGGGTGATCCGGGCTGAGCGCCTGCTCGTCGATCTGCAGGGCGCGGCGCAGCAGCGGCTCGGCCTCCGCATAGTTCTTTTCACTCATGAGAAAAGCCCCCAGGTTGTTGAGCGCGGTCGCCACTTCGGGATGGTCCTTCACGCGGCTTTTCTCCTGTATTGAGAGGGCCCGACGCAGCATGGCTTCCACGCCATCCAAACGCCCCGTTTCCTGAAGAAGCTGCGACAGGTTATTCAGGGCTGCCCCGGTATGCGGGTGATCCGCGCCGAAACTGGCCTCCGTGATGGCAAGGGTTCGACGAAGTAGCGGCTCAGCCTCTGGATGGCGCTGCATTCGCTGAAGCACCGTCGCCAGGCTGTTCAGGCGCTTGCCAACGTCAGCGTGCTGCGGTCCGAGTCCATTTTCAGCGATTGCCAGTGCCCGCCTCAGCAGTTGTTCGGCTTCCGAAAGGCGATTCGTTTCCATCAACACAATCGCCAATGTATCGAGACAAGTGGCAACGCTGGGATGCTCCAAGCCAAGTGTTTTTTCGTAGACATCGAGTGCGGCCCGCAGGAGGGACTCCGCTTCCTCAAGCCGGTTAGTACGGAGACAGAGGCCACCCAGATTGAGGAGGACCCGTGCGACGTCCGCATGGTAGCCGCCCTTCCGCGATTGCTCCAGTTGCAGCGACCTGAGCAGAAGTTTCTCCGCTTCCGCCATTTGGTTCTGTTCCATTAGAAACAAAGCCTTGTTGTTCAATGCGGTCGCTTCCTCATAGTCGGAACCCCGCTTTTGAGTACCGAACAGCGCAGCCAAGAAACCGAACACCTTTGAGTATGTCCCCGGTGCTCCGGTATTTGATGCCGAGGCTGGATTTTCCGCTTCTTGAAGCAGGCGCCCTGCTTCTGCCATACGGTTTGTGTTCGAGAGCAGCCCTGCGAGATTCGTAAGGGTTCGACCAAGATTCGTAAGCTCATCGCGGGGATTCGCACGATCGATCGCTAGCGCTTTCCGAAGCAAGGTTTCTGCCTCAGTGTTTCGATTGGTAGCGATTAGTATTCGGGCAAGGTTGTTCAGCCTGCCGGAGAGCCGCGGATGGTCGTCGCCCCACCTGCGCTGATCGCTTGCTAGTGCGCGGCGCGCCAGCGGTTCTGCCTCAGACCAGGCTGCAACCGCATCGAGCTTCAGCGCCACCTGGTTGGCAAGCCACGACCCGTACGGCTCGTCCGTTTCGTCCCACATTTCGGCCAAGCGGGCCAGCGGGACCAGTTCCCACTTCGCTTCCCGCCAATCTGCCACCTGTTTTAGCAACGCGTCCCGCGCCTGAACCAGAGCTCTGATCGCAGCCTGGCGGCTGGGTCGGTCCGCCATCTTCGCACGGAGATAGTCCTGCACCAAACGGTGGCAGCGCGCGATCCGGCGGTCGCCATCACCTGTCGAGTTTCTGGTAAGAAGCGCCAGTGCAAACAGGCGTGCCTCCACTGCGGCCCAGATTCCTACGGGGGTCTTCGCGGTCTGTGGCATAGATGCCTCGGAGACCAAGAGGGCCACCCAAGGCAACACCACGAAATCCGGCGGCAGGAGCGCGGCAAAATCCAGCGCGTTTCTTTCGTCTCCGGTCAGCCGCACGAGTGTCACCGAGAGAATAGCGCTCAGTCGCTTGTCGTTGTTCCTCCGGCGCAGCACTACTTCATTGCGCTCGGCCACCGCGTCCACGGGCTCAAGGTCGTCAAGCCGCATCTTCTGCAAAAACTCCTCGTACGATTCTTCCGGATGCTGGTTGAGATATGCCCCCACTACTTCAATACAGAGCGCGAAGCCACCCAGACGCTGGGCGATCTGACTCGCAGGCCCATAGTCGCCCGCCCCGAGCGGCCGGTGCTTTTCCAGCAAACGCAGTGAATCCTGCACGCTTAGTTCGTTCAGCGTAATCCAATGAATGTCTTCGTTTGCGAAATGACCCGCGGGAGCGCCAAGTCGCGTAGTAGCCAGTAAATGCAGATTCGGTCCGAGTACTCGAAGCACATCCGTCTGCACGGGTGAGAGCAGCTTTGCGTCAGAAACGTTGTCCAGAACCAGAAGAACTCGGCCACTCGCGCCGAGGTGGAGGCGCAGAGACTCGCGAATAGTGGAAAAGTGCAGGTCAAGCGATTTACGCTGCGCATCGGTGGCGCTGTTCGCGAAGATTCCGTCAAGCTGGATCAGTGCGAGACGAAGATCGCTGATTCCCTCGCACGAAACGAGGAAGCGTCCGCCGGGGTAGAGACCCGCGAACGCGTGAGCGTAAGTGAAGGCTACCTCAGTCTTTCCGATCCCACCAAGTCCGTGGACGCCTGCCACCCCCGCAGAGACATCCCGGTGCCCCGAAATAACGCCCGCTCGCCCCATAAACAGTCGTTCGCGGAGGCTCAGCAGTTCTTCGTACCGACCCACGAAGCGCCGGTTATAAGGCGGTATCGTACTCTTCGACTTCGCGGCCGACTCCACCCTGAGCGCACGCTCATCCAGATCCTTCGCTAATTCGGCAAAGGTCCTCCGCAGATCCTCACGCCGCAGCGCTGCCAGCCCGTCAGTGTAAAACGAGCGGACCTCCGTGAACTGTCGGCGGGAGACATCCGCCGAGAGAGCAAGGGTATCCGCAGCAAACCCCGGTTTGAGACTTGCTGCCGGTTGTCCAGTTAGCTGCGCGATCGCGTCAGCGGTCTCACGTTCGGTCATGGCCCGGGCGAGCCAAGGTACTTGGACAATGTAGATCAGTGCCGCGCCATCGGACAGGACGTGCTTGGCAATCTCAACGTCAATCCAGGCGCGCCATTCCCGCTGGCACCACTCGCTGGAAAGATATGCCGGAGAAATGAACGCGACAAACAGCCGCGAAGCCGCAAGCGAGTCGTGTATCCGAAGTCGCCAGTCGTCCAGAGAGCGAATGTCCCGCTTGTCGAAGAAGGCAGTGAACGATCGGCCGCCCGAGTAGGCTCGATGCTCCGCCTGCAAAGCTTCGATAAAGGAGCTGATCCAAGCATCGACGTTGTCTCTTCGGGCGTAGGAGACAAATATGTCAAATTGATCGGTACTCTGAGGCACGGCGGCTAGCAGATATACTACCAACGCTGACATCCACACTTGTCCGGCAAATCCAGTTCAACCAAAGCCAGAAGATGCCAAACCGCTGATTCGATGGAATCGAACCACTGGTCGTGGTGCGCGAAATCTTCGGCGCGTGGCTCAGGAACGAATTTCGCTCTGTTTCGCGTCCTCGTCGGTCCGGCCCCGTACGGTCTATTGCCACCTCCTTGGATGATTGCTCGATTCGGATCTCCGAGGTTACCTCCCGACTCGAATCTCGTTCAAATTCGAGAAGCGAGAGGATGTCTTCCTCGGCGGAAAATCTCCTTGGAGCACCGCAGACCCACCGTTCCGCCTCGGTCTCTTACGCCTTCCGAAAGATTTTTGTCCAAAAACCCGTTCCTGAGCCGTTATATTTAGCACCTCAATTCGGTGCGGAAGGAAGGAGCGTATGCAGAATCACACGTTTTTGGACACCGCAGAAGCAGATTTGGCCGGGATCGGCGGCGAAGTTCTCGCCGGCTCCGGCTTTGAAAACGAAGACCCTGAGACCGATTTCGCCGCGAATGTCGTCACTGCCATCGCGGCAAGCCAGAGGGAGGACTGAACCATGGCCAGCCCTCAGCCCGCAGGCAATCCGGTCCCGGAACGCCGCGACTATCGCAAAGAGGTCACCGAATCCATCATCCAGATGCTGGAGCAAGGTGTGGCCCCGTGGCAGAAACCCTGGGATGCGGCGACGGTCGGCAACCTGGCCGTGCCCTTCAACCCCACTTCGAACAATCCATATCGGGGCGGGAATGCCATCTACCTGATGGCGTCGGCGATCCGCAAAGGGTTCGACGACCCGCGCTGGATGACCTACAAACAGGCAGCCGCCAACGACTGGCAGGTCCGGGGCGGAGAAAAAGGTACCCAGATCGAATTCTGGGAAAAACGGACCGAAGGCAAAGACGGCAAGTCGCTCGCCGCCGGTGACGGTTCGGACCACGAAGAGAACGGGCGGCAGACGGAATCCCGGTTTATTCATCGCGTCTACACCGTATTCAACGCCAAACAGATTGATGGAATTCCCGCGTAGGAGCCGAGGCTCATTCCGCACTCGCCGCAGTTCGCGGCTGCCCCCCCGAACTGGACGAAGCGAGCAGTCGCGGCGATCTCACTACGAATTCGTTAGTCATGATCAAAAAGATCATGGACGAGAACCACAAACGCTAGATCGTTGTGACGAACCTCGGGCATGCCGCGGCGCTCTTTGAAAATCGGGATCACCTCCGGTCCCTGTCGAAGCGTCTGCTACAACGCGGTGGGGTTCCATTCGATGATGAGCGCTGGGGCGGTTGGCTCGGGGGGTACCACGAAACGCTCCGCGAAGCAGCATTCGACATCGACGAGCCGAAGGCCAGATCTCGAAAGCGCAGCGTGAATCTAGAACAGTGACATCCGCCGAATCGTAAAACGACTGAGAACAGGGCGTGCAGGATCGCGCTCGATCAAATCCAATGGTCTCGACAGATGGTTCGCGCGGGCCTGCCGGCTCCAACCATTGATGCGTTGTCCAAGATGTCACAGGGCTGCCGATCGCATATGCCCCGAGCCTCTTGACGACATCTAGGAAGCGAAACAACAAGGCGGCGAGTGCTAAAAGCGAAGTCGGAGCCCGAGGCTCGTCAGAATGTCGTCTATTCGGGTCTTGGCCAGCTGAGCGTTCAGCATCGGCTTGTTGATAACCCGGAACCGCCCTTGGGCGGTGGCTTGGCTGCTACTGGGCGCAACTGGCTCCGCAACGATAGGTACATAGTCGTTGGGGTAATCGAGCACCCTCAAAAGGTCGAGAACGGTTGTCTGATTGGGATCCGCAACCCGTACCGCGCCTGTCAGCATTCCTTCGCCCAGCCACCTAACCAGCGAGCCTCTTGTGACAGTCATCTGGACCACTTGTTCCATGCTCCATTGACCCGGCTGTTCCCCCAATACTGCTTCCCAACGGCGCACGATTTCCGAGAGGGCGTCCGGCGAAGACGCGGGCAGCGGAAGTGGCAACTGCTCTCGTTCGAACCGATCTATTTCGGGATGGATGATTCGCAGCATCCTGCGAACGTGCTGGGTCGACACCAAACCGACGAATTCACCGCCCTCGTTGATGGCAATTCTTCGAACGTCTGTCAATAAATCTGCAACAGCCGCGAGAATGTATAACCGCGTCGACCACCAAGTGGTTCCGATGTCGATCTGAGCAACCTCCGGCGAAGGGGTGGCACCGACTAACAGATCTAATGGCATCCGCCCACTGTCGGAGATCGGTATTGCGGCAGCAATTCCCTCCATAGAGCCATGAAGTTTTACGGAATTCTGGAGCATCTGACTCCGGAGGCCTACAGATGCCACGGCTGCGCTGAGCCTCGCCTCCAAGTCGGCGGGTTCTTCGAAAAACGCGACCATCTGGTCCCGCTGTAGTTTTTCACGAAACGCCAGCACTTTGCTCAGATCGCGCCGGGGATCCCCTGCTCCCGCGAAACCATCCATCAGATGTGGCGGCCATGGCGCACGCTCATGAAGCAGAAAAGCGAGCCGTTTTACATTGCCTTCCAACGCAGCCAGATACTCATAGTCGGTGATGGAGGTTTCACCCTTAATTGCCTCTTTCACTTCTAACGTCACGCGCGATTTGTCGGGAACGTACCCATAACGCCAAGCCACCAGTACGACGTAAACATCACAGGACTTCACATCCGCCACTACCTTATCGACGGGAATGGAACTCTCAGCGACGTAGTCTTCCATCGAAACGACTTCATGTCCGAGCTGTCGAAGCACCCGGACACAGGCGGCGCGGTGTTCTTTTAGATCGTTGAATGTGGAGGAGACGTAAATCCGCATTTCGTCGAATGGTAGCAGACCATCCAAAGGGGTGGCGGGTCCAGAGGCTCCGGCTTAGACTGTCGTAAAATCTTGCGTTTCCGCAAATGATTTCAGATGATGTTCCCCTAAGGCGACCGGGAAACATGTGAGTTTGGCACGTTGGCGACAGGGGTTCCCGATTTAAGGTATTGATCGGAGGGGAGCTATCGAACGCGGTGTCCGATCCGTCTCTCTGCGGCAATGCCAGCACTTTTCACGTTGCCCTCCCTTGGGATTCAAGGCAACCTTGCGCCAATGGCCTTCGGATTGATTCACGATGGCTTGAAACAAGCCTCCTGAAGGTCTAGAATTTTTTTATGTCTCGACTCGAGGTTCGGTCGCTGGCTCGAACAGCGGTAATGATCGCCATTGCAACGCTACTCACTGGGCGGATCTATGCCAGCTCTGTTGAGACGGTAGAGGAAGTTGCGATGAATGCCCGGGCCATCGCACAGGAGCTTGAAGAAGAACAAGGCCCGCTGCTGCGGGCCGCCAAGGCCATCTTCGCCGCCGCCCGATCGGACCTCAGTTCGGCGTGGCTCGCGCATAAAGCTGAGGTGCTTGAGAAGGATGGTGACCTAGACGGAGCCGCGACCCTGTTCGATCAGCTTGCGATCAAGGCGAAGGCAGCGGGAATCGAGGACGGGGAGCAGTCCGCAGGGGAGTACTCGCGGAGATCTCGCTCCCTTCGCGATCGGCTCGAACGGGCTGTAGGCACACTGCCGGGCGCCGAGCCATCGTCCCTCGCGCAAGTCGGTTCGGGCGTAAATCAGCTTTCAAAAGAAGACGCAGTTGTCCTCAGAAGCCTGCTGAGCACAGCGCGCAGAATCCGCCGGATCAGCTTCATTACGGCTGATGTGCAGCAATTTGTCGATGACTTCCGGCTGGGCGCGAAAGATCCGGAGACCTACCTGCGCCATCCGGCTGTAACGGACGCGGAACTGGCGGCGACCTGGTTAAGGGTGCCACCAGACAAGCGGATCTTCATTATCGGCTCCGGGGAAGACACCGCTTTTGTACACCGGTGGTCAAAGGATATGGAGAAGGACGGTTATGTCACCTTCTTCTATCAGTTCTGTTACAGAGATGGCCAGCTTTGCGGGTCTGAAGGCGTCGGTGCGTTTTTCGCGACATCGGGCAAGGCGTTTATCGCGGACAGCCCTTCCGCTCAGCAGAGCCGGTATGTCTCACACGAGATTGCGGTGGCGCATCGGTTGAACAATGACGATCGGGCGATGCTCTTTGTCACGCCGGGCAAAATCATGGAAGCTGCAACTGCGGGTACCGCATTGGTGGGAATGTTGATAATCGGTTTTCCTGCAGGACCATTACAGCCGACGATCCCGGTCACCGAGCGTATCAGCGACTGGCGTTTTCTGACGGCGGCTTTTGGCGGATTCGGATTGGTCAGCACGCGGCGGTTGAAGCGCGCGCTCGCGGCGGCGAAAAAGGAGGATAGGCTTTGGAAGCCGGAGCAAACGCTGCTGGTTCAACGGTCACGCAGCCTGATGCTGAGGCGGATGACGATGGGCATTGGGCTCGCCGCGACTTCGGCAGGCCTCGGTTATTGGAACTACCTGAGCGACCATCGGCTTTTCCTGTTGTTGTTGGCTGGCATCTTCGGGATCTTCGGCGGCATCGCGGCTGTTCAATTAATTCCGCGAGCTTCGTACGTGCGGCTTACGCCCTCCGGATTCATCGTTCGGTCGTGTTTCCGGCGCAAGCCCCTGACCGGATGGCATTCGGTTGGCACTTTTCGGATTGTCGTGTCCGACGGCACGCGCCGCGTGGAGTTCGAGCGGATACTTCCTGGCAGAAGCAAGCGCGAACGACTGGCTGTCGGCTATGACAAGACACCCGATGAGTTGACGGTGATGCTCAATGACTGGCGCGACTGCGCGCTGGCGCAGACCGGATCATTCACGGAGCCCACCGCATAATGGCCCCCTTCCTGAAGCCGCCCCTTTCCCCGCGGCTTCTTCTCCTCCTGTTGCTTTTGTCGCCGTGCGCAAGCCTGAATGCGACCAACTGGGCGCGAATTGCTGAGGAGGCTGAGCTCGCGGCGAAGGCTGCAAAGATCGCACGTGAAGAAGAGGCATTGACAGCGGCGGAGCGGGCCACTGCTCGCGCCGCGAGGGCCGAGGAGAGCGCGGCAAAAACGGCCAGCGAACTGCGCGCTTCGCGATTCCGGCGACTCAACGGACTCGAAAGCTTTGCCGAATCGCTCGACCGGCGGGAACGGTACGAAGAGGCTGCGCGGCGCTTCGACGAGCTTGGGTTGTACTGCGTATCCAGAGGCGCTAACGACGATGCCGCCAATGCAGAGAAGGCTGCGCAGGCGATTCGGGAAAAGCATCCGTTGGCGCAGGCGGGCATGGATGATGGAGAGAGTTTTGATCGAACCATCACCAGGTTATCTAAGGATGACGCGACCATTCTCCGCGACCTGGAGATGGTGGATCGGCGTGTGGGCACCTTCAGCTTCGTTCGGGCTGAAGTAAAGGCATTTGCCCGGGATTTTGCAATAGGCGCGCAGAATCCGATGCTTTATCTGAACGATGAAACTCTGATCGATAAGGCGAGCAGAGATGCCTGGCTATCCGCTCCCGTAGAGAAAAGAGTGTTTATAATCGGGGCCGGCCAGGACGCCCAGACCATCAAGGCGCACCAAAAGAGTTTGCAGTCGGACGGCTATACGAGTTTTTTCTATCAGAATTGCCTGCCTGCCCGGGGCGAGCTGTGCGATTCGAGGCTGATTGGCGCCTTGTTTGGAACTGCGCATAGAGGCCTTTTGGCGGATACCATGGCCGCGGGCCGAAGTCCGTATGTGCCCGTCGAGATCGCCATGGCTCACAGGTTGCGCGGGCACACCGGTCTGGTTTTGCTGGTGAGCCCGGAGGAGATCATGGGTGCGATCCGCGCAGGTCGAACGCATGTGATGGTGGTTGCGGTGGGACTGATGGCTCGGCCGGATTCGAACCTTGAGGATTTCGACCAGGGTCTAAGCGGCATCCGGCTTGCCGGAATAGCAGGAGGCAGTCTCGCGGCGCTTCTGGGTTCGGGGATCTGGGTGGGAATCAGACGAGGCGACTACAATCGAGCGTTGGTGGCGCTGAAGGTCAGCAAGGCGATTGCAGTCGAATTGTCCCCAACAAAGCCTCTGTTCATGCTGATGCTGACCTGGTGCGGGGTCATTATTGCAATAACCGGAATGGTCACTTGGTATTACGGTGACCCCGAAGGAGCTTCCACCATCGTCGTTGGGTTCGGGATGACAGCCATCTCGTTCATACCGATGCTGCCCGGCTCCTGCTATCTGCGTTTAACGCCCGAAGGGTTCTCTACAAGTTTTTGCTACTACCGGCGAAAGTGCATTGCGTGGGCGGAAGAAGGTGAATTCTCACTGCACCAGGGAAGCCACGAGCCACAGGTTGCTTGGGAGCCAAGGCGGCGCGAAGCCCAAACGCGGCTCGGTCAGGTCTATTGCAAAATGTTTCCGGGCCGGCGAATGCTCCCTTTGGTTTTTGGCGTGCCGCCGCATAGGGTGCTCGAGCTCATGAGGTTCTGCCGGCAGCGGGCTCTGGGAGCTGGCGACTCACAAACCGGAGGCGACGAGCAAACACATTTATTTGATCATCAGGTCAGATAGCGTTAGCGGCGGTCAGGATTCTGTCGATTCGCTGAGTGTCGCAAGCCGACTAGGCGGTCTTTAGTTCCAGGAGCGGCGTATCTCCGGAGTGTGAAGCGAATTATTGGTGCGAAGGGGATTTCGCAACAGGAATCGGCGAAGGCAATACAGACGCTAAATTTCTGCCTCGCGCATCAGGAATCTGCGGTTACACGGCTGATCCATCGCTCTCGGCCAGTGTGTACGTGACGGGCATCTACCCCGGGGGGACCTCTTTGGGGGATCATCCCCGACTCACGATTGTTCCGTTTGCCGAATCTGTTGGCCAAGATTTAGCAACCCGTCGTGTCCCCATGTTGGCGCGAATTCCGCTATCCTCTCTGGAGGAGCGTTGTGCCATGCCTTTGTTCGCGTCTGGGATCGTGCCGCGCCTTACGTATAGCTGTACCTATTCTTCTGAGGTTGCGCGGCCGCAACCCCAACGGAACAGCGATAGCCGTGCCGCGGTTTCTACGGCCGCGGTCCGTTTGCGAATTTCGTTTGCAAAGCTACCGTTTTTCGCTGGAAGACCTTTTCAATCGGCAAAGTGGAGTTTTCTGGAAACCTTGTAATTAATTATTCTATTAAGAGAACAGATCCTTTACCGGAGTTAGCAAATGATCGGCGTTTCGCTTCAATTTGGTTCACGAGTTGTCCTCCTAGTGACACTGGCAGGCATAACCGGAACCCTCTCAGCACAGAAATCGGAGCCCGGGACACCGACGGCGCTAACAGCACGAGCCTACGTTAACGGCCTGCGCACACAGGTTTCGACCGCTCAGTCGTCATACGGCGCAGCACTTTTGACTGACTCAGCGCCCGGCGCAAAGGCCGTTGCACATATTGAGCATCTGCGGGCAGGACTGAAACAGGCACTTGTTGCCTCTGCCGAACAGATAACGGGAAGCGAGTCGGTTCTGTCCGCAAATAGAGCGGCTGTCGCTAGCCTTCTGGAAG
>Ga0302319_10011926_pt1 | contig 16445 bp, 16 predicted proteins | sample Bog_T0_2_FD_203319 | JGI IMG/M metagenome (GOLD analysis project Ga0302319, IMG submission 203319) | Peat permafrost microbial communities from Stordalen Mire near Abisko, Sweden - Bog_T0_2 | ecosystem: Environmental > Terrestrial > Soil > Wetlands > Peat | place: Sweden: Abisko, Stordalen Mire...
CCGGCCGCCTCCGCAACGTCCAGCACCGCACCTCGGAGGACGTTGTATTCGACCACTACTTCCTTGATGTCGAAACCGGCGGCCAGCCGTTGGATGCCATGTTCGAGGGGACTGCCCGCGCCTCCCTGGCCGACCACCTCTTCCTCCAGTTGGCCAATCGCAGCAATCATTTCGTCGATGAACTGTGGAATATGATCGCGCAGGGTGGGGCCATCGAGCCGGGCCGCGCCCGGCAGTTCGCAAACGACCGCTTGCCACCGCGCGAACAAGGTCGCTTTCTGATCGCGAAGCACCGAAGCCAAGGCAAGAAGCTGAACGATCATTGGCGGAAAAGTTTTACGAATTTTGGTTTCCCGATTTCATCATTCTCCAAAATTCAGATTGGCAGCCCCTCGACCCGGAAATATACAGGGTGGCTGCACTTCAGTAAGAACGTCTGTGAGGCTGCGCGTGTCGATATGAGCTGCCATTTGCGGGTCGACGCCCTCGACCATTTGCAGAAACCGATCACGGTGCCAATCGATGGCTTTCTCAAAACGAGAAACGAAGAGTTCAACCGGAAACCCGTCCCGCGCGGTGATCTCTTGAGTGAATTGAAGGAGGGCCTCGCGCAACGCATGTTCGCCGGCGAGAAGTGCCAAACGGTTGCTTGCATCCTCGGCACGCTCCATCTCCGGTGCGTTGATTCGACATTGAAGCGCTTTCAGGATGTCGAACATTTTTTTACAGGAGGTTGGGCTATGCGGGACAGAGGGTATCCCGAAAATCCCCTACGACAAATGTAAAGCTCTGGAGTCCTCTTGGGTTGAACCCTTTTAATGAATATAATTCCCCCCATATTTTAAACCGCCCTGCGATAACGTAGGGGAATCCCATCGAAAATGTCCCGCAACGGACTGTCGCGCCAGACATCGCCGTGAGGACAATTTTGGGAAACTGTTGGATGCCCTTTACTTGTCGCCGCCAGAAGGCAGAGAGAGCCGCGAATTAGCGAGGAACCGAGCGCGCGGCGTCACTTACCCGTGCGTAGCGCGGCAAACTTCTAAGAATGGGAAGAATTCGGCCCGGCGGAGGCGGAGCACGGGCGAAGGCGGGAGCGGAGCCGTGTCGGGTGAATCCTTGCGCTGTCGTCCACCAATGCGCCAATCGGGCGAGTTTGCTGCTTTTTGAGCAGTCTCGCAGGCGTGATACCGCTCACGGCGTCAGCCGGCGTTAAAGAAGGGCGTTGCGGGAATTCCTTCCCGCTTGAATGAGGAGCGGGAGAGTTCCTGGCTCCCGCGTGGGGAAAGTCCTTTGTGCGACATGAAGTGAATCCAATGATTGTTCAATATGAGAAATACATAAGACGAACCTGCGGTTCCGTCCGCAGTAGCCTATCGGCACCGGCGCGACTGGTAACGGTCGGGTCGGAAGCTGCCGAGACACCGTTCCCGTCCCTTCGGGGAGAAGAGGCTTCCGTGAGGAGGCTCGAAACTGAGAGCGTCACCTCGGTTCTGGGAATCGGCTGGATGATACGTCCAACACAAGTGAATTGCCGCAGCCACCGTCAGTTCCAACGAGCCAAAGACGCTGACAGGCTCCAGCCAAAAATGGCGACGCAGCCGGTTGCTCTTCAGAGGACAGAGCACGCGGACACCACGGCTGCCGGTGGAGAGGCGAGGACTAACTCATCCGTGTCATTGGATTCAAACATGGTAAGCCTGACATCCCGCCTGTGGAAGGCAGGTCGCTCCGCAAGGAGGGCTGTGGGGGTGGCAGGCATAGGATGCTGGAGAAAGCGAAGGCCGCTCGGTAATCGAGCGGATAGGAGCACTGCTCTGCCGTGCAAGCGGGCCGAATTCCAGCGGGTCATTGGTAACGAGAAAACTGGCAAAACCTTCAAAGGAGGAAATAGCAAATGAACGCGAATCAACCCGCGTGTGCATCCTCCGACTTAGCCAAGCGCTGGGACGGCATCGACTGGTCCCGGAGCGAACGCGAAGTTCGACGGCTGCAAGCGCGTATCGTTAAGGCAGTTCAGGAAGGCCGCTGGGGCAAGGTGAAAGCCTTGCAACGGCTGCTGACCTGCTCGTTTCACGGCAAAGCCTTGGCCGTGAAGCGGGTGACAGAAAACCGAGGCAAACGAACAGCCGGAGTGGATGGAGTCCTGTGCAGCACTCCGGCTTCCAAGTACAAAGCCATCGCCTTGTTGCGGCGGCGCGGCTACCAGCCGCAGCCGTTGCGACGAGTGCATATCCCGAAGGCCAATGGAAAACTACGTCCGCTCGGAATTCCGACGATGCATGATCGTGCGATGCAGGCTCTGCACCTGCTCGCACTCAGCCCCGTTTCGGAAACCACGGCGGATGGAAATTCCTACGGCTTCCGGCCTGGCCGAAGCACGGCAGACGCCATTCAGCAGTGCTTTACCTTGCTGAGCCGAAAGGCCAGCGCCATGTGGGTGTTGGAAGGCGATATTCGCGGCTGTTTTGATAACATCAGCCACGAGTGGATGCTCCGGCACATCACAATGGACAAGGAAGTGCTGCGAAAGTGGCTGAAAGCTGGATTCGTCGAAAATGGGGCTCTGTTCGAGACCAAAGCGGGCACGCCGCAAGGAGGGATCATCTCTCCAACGCTGGCGAACGTCACACTGGATGGGTTGGAACGTCTGCTCACGACCTCCTTCAAGAAAAGGAACAGCCGTGGGGAGCGCTACTACAATCCGAAGGTGGCCTTGGTGCGATATGCGGATGACTTCATCATCACCGGCGCCTCGCGAGAGGTGCTGGAAAATGAGGTGCGACCGCTCGTCGAGCAGTTCATGCGTGAACGTGGGCTGGAACTCTCACCCGAGAAGACCTGCATCACACCGCTTGCACAAGGGTTCGACTTCCTCGGCCAGAACATCCGCAAATTCGAGGACAAGCTGCTGATCCGGCCCGCCAGAAAGAACGTCCAAGTCTTTCTGGCCAAGGTGCGGCAGCGCATTCGCGAAAGCCGCGGACTGAGTCAGATGCAACTCATTCGTCAGCTCAACCCGCTGGTGCGGGGCTGGGCGAATTACCATCGCCACGTGGTGGCGACGCGGACGTTTGAGAAAGTTGCGATGGTGTTGTTCGACAGCCTCTGGCGCTGGGCGAAACGCCGACATCCCACCAAATCCCCCGCCTGGATCATGAGTCGATACTGGCATCGGATGGAGGGAAGAAGCGTCTTCGCCGTTCGTCTCGAAACGGCGTCCAAAGAGAAACCGGTGTGGCTGCGCCTTTTTGAACCGGGCAAGGTCAAAATCTGGCGGCACATCAAGATCCGGGCGGCAGCGAATCCGCTCGATCCGAAGTGGCGCGACTACTTTGAAGACCGAGCGTTCTTCAAGTGGTTCGGCATCCATCGGTCTGAGGCTGCGGTAAAGAAATCAAACTGACCGGCTTCGCCTTTACGGCGGGGCTTTCCAACGGCTTGAGCCGGATGAGGGGAAACTCTCAAGTCCGGTTCTTAGGGGAGGAGGCGGCAGCAATGCCGCCTCCTTACCCGACCCCCCAACAAACAACGGTCAAATCTGAATTGCGCGGTTCGTTTGCAGGGAACCGAGAGCATGCAAGACTTGGTACATGGATCTAGAAGAAGTTCAGCATTTCCTCCAAGTTCCGCACTAAAAGGAGTCCATTTCCAACATGGAGAGCATCTCGAATGTCTTCTTTGGAACGAACTCGAAAACAGGCTGGACGAATTGCCGCTATGGATTTGTTGCAGAATCGGCAGTCAGGAGCTTACGGATATTCAGTTAACGAACTGCTGTTCGCGTCGGGCTGCTGGATACTTTCTGGTCGAATTTACCGAAGGCACTGTCGAGCGTCGCAAGCCGACCGGCTCCGCACGAGACTGGTATCAAGCAAAACAATGTGCGAGTTTGTCCCGATGTCTTTTTCTCCAGTACCTTGCACGATTGAGCACTTGGCAGAAGCTTTTGGTAGGTGCCAGGAGGAGATCATAGGCGAATGGCGTCTGCAAGCGGGCCGGCTCCTGCGTGAGCGGCACCTCAATAATCTGACCATCACCAATAACCTGCCTTTACTCGTCGCGGCGATTACGCGCAATCTCGCACTCACTGGCGGTGGCAACATCCCCGACGAATTGGACCGCAGCGATCCGCCGCATCACGGCGTCATGCGCTTCCGGGAGGGTCTTGACGTGGGCGAAGTCGTTGCGGAATACAATCTCCTGCGGACGGCCTTTGGCACAATTGCCAACCAGAAGGGTCTCGTCATCTCAGGGGAAGCAGCGCGCATCATCAATCAAGGGATTGACGAGGCCGTGCGGGAGTCCGTCATGGCTTTTGCCGAGCAGCAGATGCTCATGCGCAAAGAGCAGGAAGACGACCATCTCGCGTTCATCGCCCACGATCTGCGCACGCCCCTCAACGCCGCGTCGCTCATTGCTGGGGAATTGCGGCAGAGCATGGGCCACGAAACGCCCGGGGACACGGGCGACCTTTTCGACATCCTCACTCGCAATCTCCAGCGCGTCGAAGCCCTGATCAAGCGGGCGCTGGATACCAAAGTGCAGCCGTCCACGCCGGGCGGCCCGCTCCGCCCGGAGCGCCGCATTTTCGAGCTGTGGCCGGTTGTCCAGCGGCTGATCCTCGACTTCCGGGCGATTTCGTCAGAAAGCGCGATTGAAGTCGTCAATGAAATCCCGCCGACGTTCACCGTGTTCGCCGATGCTGGCCTCATTGAACAGGTGTTTCAGAACCTTCTCGGCAACGCCTTCAAATATAGTGGGCGCGGTCGGGTGGTTGCGAGTGCGAGTGAAGACGCCGGCGTGACGACCTGCGTCGTACGCGATAATGGCGGCGGTATTCCTCCAGAGATGCTGGCCAAAGTTTTCGACAAGCGGGCAACCGATCCCAGCAAGAGCGGCACGGGCTTCGGGCTCGCCATCGTAAAAAAGATCGTTGCGGCGCACGGCGGCACGGTGGGCGCCGAAAGCACCCACGGAGCTGGCGCGGCCTTTACTTTTACCATTCCATCTGCGGCGGCAATGACCGGCGGAAGCGATGATCACGCACAGGCTGCCACGGACGGAAGACGCTGAACCGGATCGCCTTCGGCCTGCGCTCCATTCCCGCCCCGGCCAAAACCACGGAGGATGCCTACCGCTACTCCCAGAGGCTCCGCATACCTCCCGCTCTCCTTCTTCTACTGGCCGGATCGCCACTACGTTTCCGTGGTCCAGGCCGATGCCAACCGGAAGTTCACCTTCACCTACGATGACCGCATCGACCTCCTGGCGCGCGGCGTCCAGTATGATTGGTGTACTTTCTTTCCCAAGGAGCTGAGCGACCGGCCCTGCCGACATGCCGGTCCGGCAATTCTGGGCGCTCACCGTCTATGATCGCGCGACCTTTGCCTTCATTGACTCGGATTCCGACTGCACCAACCTGTCCTCCTACGACCTCCTGAAGATGAAGAAGAACGACGACGGCAGCGCCACCCTGTACGTCGGCCCCACCGCCCCCGCCTGCCTGGAATCCAACTGGATTCCCAAGGAGGCCAGGAAAAAATCCCGACCCTCGTGCCACCCAATCCGGCACTCATCGCCGCCGCCAATCACATCGCAACAGACCATCCGTCGGACCTGCGCTCAAAATGTTCGTCCGATAGCCGGTCAAACTGCCCACGTTCCGGCCGCCAGGCCCAGCACTCTACCCCGATCTTCGAACGGTCGGTGCGGATGACGTTAAACGAATTCGGCTGTCCCCGGCCCCGAGTTGAAGTGCTGGTGCCGGATGAGACGACAAGGGCGGAATAGCCGGGGATACGGAAGCGGGTCGTGGACAAGCCGGTATGCGCGATGTGAAAATGTCCGGCCAGCAGAAGATCAACCCGGCATTGGGCGAGCGCCTCCATCGACTGGCGAGCGCGGCCGACCACGCGCCCGCCTTCCGCACCGGCCGGGAGATTGAAGGGGTGGTGCGTCACCACGATCCTCGTTTGCCCGCCTGTGAGTTTTCGAAAATGCGCTTCCAACTCGGCGATCTGGGCGGCGTTGATGCGGCCATCTTTAAAAGTGAACGCGCGGGCCGTGTTGACTCCGGCCACCGCGATTTCCTCGTCAGAAAAAAAGGGCGCGAGATCGTCGGTGATGAAACGGCAATATCGGTCGAGACGACGCACGAACCGGGAAAGCACGTTGTAAAGCGGCACGTCGTGGTTTCCCGGCACTACGATTAGGGTGAAGGGAATCGCGTCCAAAAACTCCCGCGCAGCCTTGAACTCCTCAGTCCGCGCGCGCTGCGTCAGGTCGCCGGAGATCGCGACCAGATCGGGCTTCGCCTCCCGAATGAATGCAAGCAACGGCCGCAATATTGCGGAGTTTACCCGACCGAAGTGCAGATCTGAAAGATGCACGATCTTGCGCATCAGGCCGCCCCTTTTTCCGCAGGCACCAGCACCCGCAGTGCGCCGGGGCGTATGCGGTAATGAAGCGGGGGCTCCATCCGGGTCACCTCGCCGTCGGTCGATACGAGCAACGTGCTTTTGCCGGATTCGATCCGGGCTTCGTCGATGCAGAACGCCACGAAATCTTCCGGGCGGTGCAACCGGCCCACGAGCGCTCGCATCGCAAGGCGTAGGAGTCCGAAGCGGCCCGTCCGACTCGCGACGTAGAATCCGAGCTTGCCGGTGTTCAGGCGAGCCCGTCCGCCGAAGTTCAACCCGGTAACCTCGTATTCGTTGTTGCCGACGAATACAGACGCTGTCTTGAACAGGCGCTCTTCGCCATCCAGGCAAACCCGCAGCTTGAGAAACGGGTGACGGTGAAAAGCGTGCAGCGCGGCGAGCGCGAATGCCGGCCATTTTCCAGTCCCGCGCAACTTCTGCTCTGCCTCGCGCTGCGACACGATTAGCGGGTAGATTCCGAGACCGGAGTTATTGACGAACACCCGGCCGTTGACCTCGCCGACATCGATCTCGGAAACCCGACCGCGCACCACCGTTCGCACGGCACCCTCCAGGTTGAGCGGGATGCCGAGGTCTTTCGCAAAATGGTTCAGGGTTCCCAAGGGCAGAACGCCGAGGGTCATCCCGGAATCGACCAACTCGGCAGCCACCTCGCTGACCGTCCCGTCTCCACCGCCGGCCACGACGATCGCGTCCCGCCCCACATGATTCCCTGCGAGTAGCCCGTGTAGATCGACGCCCTCGCCAACGCGGAGAATGAGGGAATCGACCCCGTTTGCTCGAAACAGCTCGCCGAGCTTCGCCTCAATCCAATTCGCCGTTGCGCCGCCCGCGCTGCAGTTGAGGATAACGGTCAGCTTTGTGGCGGGCGTCGTCTCGGGCTTTGGAGTATGCATAAGTAAGGCGGGAAAAACGTCTTCACTCTGCACATTGTAATCGCCGCTGTGGCCTGCAGGATGGGGTCATATGAACTGTGTGACCGACACTGCTATACTGAGGCGAGCGAGAGCCTTGGGTAAAATCAGTTATCGCGAACGAGGGGGGGCACCCCGGGGCGTTAGCGCGATGTTTTCAGCGGGTAAAGGGGCGCCGCTCTCAATCCAGGCGCGCAGAAGTTCAATCTCCCTTGGGGAAATCGCGTGGCCGGTCGGAGGCATCGAGCCCGCCTGGTCGTCGGCTAGGGTGACGACGCGCAAAAGGCGGCTGCTGTCCGGGTGGCCGGGCACGATGAGTTTTCCGGGGCCGATGAGGGTGGCGAGCGCCGCGGTGTCCGTGAGTGGGGGCATGGATGGAAGGCGCTGCTGGCCGTGGCAGTGGACGCAATTGTTTTCCAGCAATGGAACGACCTGCTGGTAGGTGGCCGGGGCGGAGGGATGGACGGTCATGCAACCGGCGACGATCAGGACTGGGAGCGTCAGGGTCAGCGGGAGTAATCGTAAGGCTCGGATCGAGATGACCTTCATGGAGCGGGAAGCGTCAGCGTTGATGAACGAGGGGGCCAATACCTTCCCGGAGGCTCACGAATAGCGGGGGGCTATGACCAGGTCATCCGCCGATCACCGAAATAGCGGCGCGATCACGTGCTCCGCGAAAGGTCTTTCACGATTTGGATGTAATCCCTGAGGGGTTTGGATGGGTTATCGGCGCGCCAGGCGATGGTCGATTCGCGGCGGAGGGGTGGGGAGAGTGGGCGGAAGACCACTCCTTCGTGCGGCAGGCCGGTGATCTGTTCGGGCAGCAACGCAAGTCCCAGCCCGTCGGCGACGAATTTGATCGCCGCCAGCTCGCTGTCCACTTCTTGCAGGATGCGGGCCTTGAATCCTGCGCTCCGGCAAGTCTCGATGAGCCACTCGCGCTTCCCGGGATACATTTTCGGGGACATGCCGACGAAAAACTGGGTCGCAAGTTCGGCGAGTTTAATTTTTGCCCTTTTGGCGAGCGGATGACGCTCGGGAAGGAAAGCGAGCATCGTGTCTTTGGCCACGCATTCGGAGAGCAAGTCGTGGCCGGAGAGCGCGGGCGGCAGACCGACGAAGCCGAGGTCAATCTTGTGGGCATCGAGCGCTTCAAATTGCGCGGCGCTGCCCATGTCAAAGAGGTTCAAAGCCACATGAGGACAGAGTTGGCGAAAGGCGCCCAGCGTGGCGGGGAGCAGGCCGTAGTGGATGTTCGAGATGTAACCAATATTGAGCTGCGAGCTTTCCCCGTGTTCCATCTGCTGCACTGCGGCGACGGATTCGGCGCACAGCGCGAGAACCTTTTTTGCATCGAAAAGGAACCGTCGCCCCTGCTCGGTGAGCGCGACCCGGTTGTTCGAGCGGTCCAGCAGGCGCACGCCGATTTCGTCTTCCAGATTCCGCACCTGCCGGGTGAGCGACGGCTGGGCCAGCCGCAGCTTTTCCGCAGCTTTGGTAAAACTCAACGCCTCGGCGACTGCGATGAAGTACCGCAGGTGGCGTAGTTCCATTATCGGAGTATTGGGGCGACCAGCGCTTTTGGCTACAATAATTGATCGGGCGAATAGCTTTTAACTATAATGAGGGCGTCGAGGAGGTATTGGCCGGATCGGCGGGATGGCCCGATTCTTAAAAAGACCAAAAATGGCAGCCACTCCATCCAATATGCCAACCGCGCGCTTCGCCCTGATCGCCTGCCTCATGCTTTTTCTCCCTGCCGCCCGGACTTCGGCGCAAGAGGTTATTCGCGAGGGTAAAAGCCTCGGAGTGGTGTTGGTTCTGCCGAAAAATCCGGTTGAAGAGCCCGACTTTCGACCTGGATCGCTACCGTTCACGGCAGCGGATGCGGTTCAGTACTTCTCCACCATCTTGGAGATGTCGCCGGAGAAATTGCCCAATGGCGGCACGTTCTTCGAGCATCAACACGATCCTCTGCCTGAAGATCGCTGGCGGATCGAAGTCCTGGCGGAAGACAAGAACGTCATTGTCGAGTTCACCGTCGGCGGCAATTACGGGTTCGGTCTGGCCCGCGAGTTTTTTGAGAGCCCGCTATTTCGACGCGATGAGTTCGAGACCTTCTACGAAATGCTGAGCAACGCCAAAAATGCTCCGGTCGAAAAGATGCGGCGTTTCACCCTGAAAATGACTCTGCGAGAAATAGAGCAATCTCAGATTCTGACCCTGCGCTTCACCCCGCGCGATGACGAGGCGACTGCTGCGCGCCTGCGCCCTTAATGTCCTGACTCACCTCGCGGACCTGTCTGCGGATAGCTCCCGGCTATGAGGTGGTGCCGGGGGAGGTATTGGCCGAACTCGGTCGGCGACCTGACCTTTGTCCAGGTTGGGGAACCTAACGGAACAGCCGGGAAATCCTTGGACCTTCCTGCATCTTCATGAACGACATCATCCATCATTCCGAACGGCCTCCGGGTAGCAACGGGAAGATGGATGAACCAGAAGCCAAGCCTTTGGCGGCGGCAATCGCGAATGATTGGGCGTCGCGCGTTCACGTCCAGACGCTTGTGCTGATGGCGGCGACGGCCTTTGGCATCTACATCTGCTACCGCTTGGCCGAGCCGTTCCTGCCTTCCATGGTCTGGGCGTTGGCGCTGGCGGCATTGTTTGCCCCGTTGCAGCGCCGGCTGGAGGCGAAGATCAAGCGGCGCAGCGTGGCGGCGGCGGTTTCCGTTTTGGTGATCGGGCTGATCGTGGTCGTGCCGGCGACGTTCGTCGGTCAGCGACTGGTTCTGCAGGCGGCGAGAGGGGCGCAACTGATCGAGGCCAAGGTCAACTCTGGCGAATGGCGGCAGGCCATCGAAACCCAGCCGCGCCTCGCGCCGCTCGCCGAAAAGGTCGAGCGAAACGTCGATTTGCCGGGGGCCGTCAATTCATTCGCCAACTGGTTGACCGGCCTCGCCGGCGTCATCGTGAAGGGTTCGGTCACTCAGGTCATCGGCGTTTGCCTGATCTTCTATCTGCTCTTCTTTTTCCTCCGCGACCGGCGCGCGGCACTTCAGTCGCTCCGTGTGCTTTCGCCGCTGACGGAAGCCGAGATGGATCGCCTAATTAGCCGAGTCAGCGATACGATCAACGCCACGATTTCCGGCACGCTCGCGGTCGCCTCGGTGCAGGGCCTGTTGGGCGGACTGATGTTCTGGTGGCTCGGCCTTTCCGCGCCGCTGCTCTGGGGCGTCGTGATGGCCTTGCTCGCGGTGGTGCCGGTCCTGGGCGCTTTCGTGGTGTGGATTCCCGCGGCCCTTTTTCTGGCGATGGAAGGCAGTTGGGGCAAGGCGCTGATCCTCGCCGCGTGGGGCATGCTGGTCGTCGGCACGGTTGATAATTTGCTCCGTCCAATTCTCGTCGGAAACCGGCTGAAACTGCACACCGTCCTCGTCTTCGTCTCGGTGGTCGGGGGCGTAATTCTGTTTGGTCCGGCTGGCCTCATCCTTGGTCCCGTCGCCCTCACGATTACCACCGTGCTGCTGGAAGTCTGGCCGAGTCGAACCACGACTGCGGCGGTCGTGCGAGTCGAGCCCGCGCGGTCGGAAGCTGAAAGCGAGTTTCCTAACCCCGCGCTCCCGAGTCTTCCGCACCGCACTAACTAAATCGACCTCATGAACCCAAACAAACGCAGTTCCAATGATCGAGCCACCTTGGCGGCAATCGCGCGTAGGGCGATGATCGAGCGCGGTCTGGAACCGGACTTCCCGCCGGCGGCAAAGCAAGAGCTGGCGGGCATCGGCGGGCCAGCCGTAGCGACCGATGAGGTTCGCGACCTGCGCGAACTGCTGTGGGCGTCCATCGACAACGACGACTCCCGCGACCTCGACCAACTCGCGGTCGCGGAGTCGCTCGCGGGCGGCCGGGTCAGAATCCTCGTGGCCGTCGCGGACGTGGATGCGCTGGTGCGAAAAGGCTCTGCGCTCGACGGTCACGCGTCGCGCAATACGACCTCCGTTTACACCCCCGCCGCGATCTTTCCCATGCTGCCCGAGGCGCTGTCCACAGATCTCACATCGTTGAATGAAGACCAGGACCGGATCGCTGTGGTGGCGGACATGGTATTTGAGACCGACGGTTCACTCGCCACGTCGAACCTTTACCGAGCGCATGTGCGGAACCACGGAAAACTGGCTTACCGCAGCGTCGCCGCTTGGCTGGATGGTGAAGGCTCGGCACCCCGGCGGGTCGCGGAGATTCCCGGACTCGACGAAAACCTCCGTCTTCAAGACAGCCTCGCGCAGCGCCTCGTGGCCGTGCGCCACCGCCACGGCGCGCTCAGCTTGGAGACGATTCAGACCAACGCGGTCTTCGACGGCGATGTCCTTTCCGACCTCGATCTGGATCGAAGGAACCGAGCGAAGCAGTTGATCGAGGACTTCATGATCGCGACAAACGGCGTGACCGCGACCTACCTCGCGTCGAAAAAGTTTCCTTCTCTCCGCCGCGTTCTGCGATCCCCAGAACGCTGGGACCGCATCGCGCAACTCGCGTCCGATTTCGGAGAACAGCTCCCCAAAGAGCCGGATGCCGTGGCCCTCGAAACCTTTCTGGAGCGACGACGCAAGGTCGCCCCGGAGAAGTTTCCCGACCTCTCGCTGGCCGTGGTCAAACTCATCGGGAGAGGAGAATACGCGCTTGATCTACCCGGCGGCGTGGCCCCCGGCCACTTCGGGTTGGCGGTGAAAGACTATACGCACTCCACGGCACCAAACCGGCGCTTCCCCGATCTCATCACGCAACGGCTCCTCAAAGCGGCAATGGCGGGAGCGCCGCTGCCCTACACCATCCCGGAGCTGACGGAACTCGCGAAACACTGCACGGAGCAGGAAGACGCCGCGACCAAGGTCGAGCGGCGCGTGCGAAAGTCGGCGGAGGCGCTGCTCCTGTCCGGCAGAATCACGGAGCATTTCGATGCCATCGTCACGGGCGCCTCGCCGAAGGGAACATGGGTGCGGATCTTCCAGCCGCCCGTCGAGGGGAAACTGGAACGCGGTTTCCAGGGACTCGATGTGGGTGACCACGTCCACGTCAAACTGGTCCACACCGACGTTGAGCGCGGCTTTATCGACTTCGTGCGCGACTGACGCCCCTTTCTTTCCCATCCGCGAAGAAAACGAATATGATGAACAACAAACAGACCCACATACTGGCTCGCCTGGAGATTGGTTTTCGCATGGATGCGGCGCATCTCTGGGAGTTGGAGAAGGACTTGATCGTGACGCTGCAGAGCGCGCGACATTTCGGGAGAGCACATGGCTCGGCGGGCGAATGGAACACGGACTGGCACCGGCAATGGGACAACGTGGAAGGGATTTTGCAGAGAACCCGAGTGCTGGTGAATGCAATGCAGGATGCCATCGAAAGCAGGGATGGCGTTCGCACGGAAGAGGCGTTGGTGGCGTGGGACACGATTCAGTTGGAAGACGCCCGCCTGGTGGTGGCGCTGGGAGCCATCCGCGCGCAAGCGAGCAAGCTGAACGCGGATATTCGCCAGGATTGGAACACCCTGGCCCGCACGTTCGAGCTGCATTTGGAAGCCATCCACGCTTGCGCCCAAGCTTCGCGAGTGAAGCTGGAGTTGTTGGAGAAGCACTCCAAGAAGGATGTGGATCAGCTTGTTCAGCGAGTCCTCACCAAGTTGCCGAACCCCACCCTGACGGCAGGCGTGGACTATCAGGAGGAATATGACAGGGCGGCGATCGAGCTTGAGCGGGAACAGCACGAATACCTCGGCGTCGGGGATCTCTTCAAAAGCTTTTGGCAATGGTTCGAGTCGCCGGAAGAGCGGGTGGCCAAGAACAGATTCCTTCGGATCGAGGAGGCTGAAGATCGACGCGCGCTCAGCATCGCAGATTGAAAGGATGACTATGACGACCATCACACCGCACCAACTCAGCGCCCGCCTGAAACACGGCGAGAAGCTCCACCTGCTCGACGTCCGCACGCCCGCGGAGCATGCGGAAGTTCACGTCCCCGGCGTGCATCTCGCGCCGCTCGACAAACTCGATGCGGCCGAACTCGCCGATGCGGACGGCTTCGCCAAAGACCAAGCGCTCTTCATTTTTTGCCGCTCGGGCGGCCGGGCGAAGCAGGCGGCGGAGAAACTGGAAAAGAGCGGCTATACACAATGCAGCGTCGTCGAGGGCGGCACGATGGCCTGGGCTGCGGCTGGGTTGCCCGTCGAGCGCGGCGCGACCAAAGTAATGTCGCTGGAACGGCAGGTGCGCATTGCAGCGGGAGCCATTGTGGTCATCGGCGCGCTGCTCGCGCAGTTTGTGAATCCCGCCTTCGTCTGGCTCTCCGGCTTCGTCGGCGCGGGGCTGATGTTTGCCGGGATCACGGACACCTGTGCGATGGGAATGCTCATCGCGAAGCTGCCGTGGAACCAGCGCGGCGTCGGCGCGTCCTGTGCGAGGTAAATGGAAACCTCATCGCCAAAAACCATCGTCATCGTCGGCGGCGTCGCGGGTGGCGCGAGTGCGGCGGCCCGCGCGCGGCGGCTTTGTGAACACTGCGAGATCATCATGTTCGAGCGCGGCGAGCATGTCTCGTTTGCCAACTGCGGACTGCCGTATTTCGTCGGTGGCGAAATCGCCGAGCAGGACAGCCTGCTGGTGCAGACGCCCGAGAGCCTCAAGGCGCGCTTCAATTTGGATGTGCGCATCAAGACCGAGGTGATCGGCATTGATCGCGCAGCCCGGCGCATCCAGGTGCGCGAATTGGAAACCGGCCGCGAATACGAACAGTCCTACGACGCGCTGATTCTTTCCACGGGTGCATCGCCGCTCCGGCCGCCCATTCCCGGCATCGATCATCCGAACCATTTCGTGGTGCGCAACATTCCCGATGTAGAACGCATCATGGCGTGGTCAAAGGATTGCCAGCGTTGCCGCGCCGTCGTGGTCGGCGGCGGCTACATCGGTCTCGAAATGGCCGAGCAACTTCGGCATCGCGGCTTCGATGTAACTGTGGCGCAAGGACCGCCGCAGGTGATGACGCCTTTCGATCCCGAAATGGCGGCTTGGTTGCACGCGGAGTTGCGCGCCAACGGCGTGGCTTTGCACCTGAACGATCCCGTGGTCGCATTCGAGCCGCCCTCCGAGCAGGAGCCCGCTCGCGCTTCCATCGTGGTGCTGAAGAGCGGCCAGCGATTGCCCGCCGACTCGGTCATTCTCGGGCTGGGGGTGAAGCCTGAAATCGGTTTGGCCACCGCAGCCGGTCTGGAGATCGGAGCGCGCGGCGGCATCCGCGTCGATGAACACCTCCAAACGAGCGACCCGCACATCTGGGCCGTGGGTGATGCCATCGAAGTGCGCGATGGAGTCACGGGAAAATGGGCACTGATCGCGCTCGCCGGCCCAGCGAATCGCCAGGGACGAATTGCCGCGGACAACATCCTCGGGCGACCGTCGCGATACGAGCACACGTGGGGCACGGCGATTGTGCGCTTGTTCAAGCTCACCGCGGGCTGCACGGGCGCTAACGAAAAATCGCTCCGCCGCGCTTCTATTCCTTTCCTCGCGATCCATCTTCACCCCGGCTCGCACGCCGGCTACTACCCCGGCGCCGAACCCATCGCGTTGAAAATTCTCTTCGCGCCCGACGCCGGCAAACTGCTCGGCGCGCAAGCCATCGGCCACGACGGCGTGGACAAACGCATCGACGTGCTGGCCACCGCGCTCAAGGCCGGAATGACCGTTCACGACCTGGCCGAACTCGAATTAGCCTACGCGCCGCCTTACGGATCAGCCAAAGACCCCGTCAACCTCGCCGGCATGGCCGCGCAAAATGTGCTCGCCGGTGATGTGGCGCTCACGCAGTGGAACGAAGTTGCGGCGCTCGATCCCCGAACCACGTTGCTGCTCGATGTCCGCCGTCCCGACGAACGCGCCCGCGGATTCATTCCCGGCTCGACGCACATCCCGCTGGATGAGGTGCGCCAGCGCCTGAACGAGCTGCCGCGCGATCGCGAAATCGTCGCCTACTGCCAGAGCGGCCAGCGCTCCTACAACGCCTCGCGCATCCTGAGCCAGCATGGCTTCCGCGCGCGCAACCTCTCGGGCGCGTATCGCACCTGGCAGATCACCCAACCATCTCAAAATGAAAACCATCCAAGTCTATGACCCGCCCATGTGCTGCGCCACCGGCGTCTGCGGCACCGACATTGATTCTGATCTCGTCAGCTTCGCCGCGATGCTCTCGCAACTCGGCACGCAAGGCATCAAGATCGAACGTTACAACCTCGGCCAGCAGCCGATGGCCTTCTTGCAAAATCCGGCCGTCAAAGCCTTGCTGGAGGCAGAGAAGTCAGAGGCACTCCCGCTCATCTTTCTCGATGGAGAGCTTCGACTGAAGGGGCGCTACCCGACCGCCGAAGAGCGTCCAGCCTTCTTCCGTGCGGCGCTCGGCAAGGATGAGGCGGTGGCCTCGTGAACTTGCCGACCTACCTGCCCGATCCTGCCAAGACCACGCGCTATCTCTTTTTCACGGGCAAGGGTGGCGTGGGCAAAACTTCGCTCTCGTGCGCCACGGCCTTGAAGCTCGTCGAGGCGGGCAGGCGCGTGCTGCTCGTGAGCACCGACCCCGCTTCCAATCTGGATGAGGTGCTGGAAACGAAACTTACGAACCAGCCCACGCCCATCGCCGGTGCGCCGGGGCTCGATGCGCTGAACATCAATCCCGTGGAAGCCGCGGCGGCGTATTGCGAGCGCTTGATCGGACCGGTGCGCGGCCTCCTGCCGGAGGCGGCGTTGCGCAGCATGGAGGAGCAGCTTTCCGGATCATGCACGGTCGAGATCGCGGCCTTCGATGAGTTCTCGGGTCTGATCGGAAATCCAGAGGCGGTGAAGGACTACGATCATGTTGTCTTCGACACCGCGCCCACCGGCCACACGCTACGGCTGATGAGTCTGGCGAAGGCGTGGGATCAATTCCTCGACACCAACACCAGCGGCACGTCCTGCCTCGGCCCGCTCGCGGGTTTGGAAAAGCAGCGCGTCATTTACGAAGCCACCGTCAAGACGCTGGCCGATGCCGCCGCGAC
>Ga0302319_10011927_pt1 | contig 16444 bp, 17 predicted proteins | sample Bog_T0_2_FD_203319 | JGI IMG/M metagenome (GOLD analysis project Ga0302319, IMG submission 203319) | Peat permafrost microbial communities from Stordalen Mire near Abisko, Sweden - Bog_T0_2 | ecosystem: Environmental > Terrestrial > Soil > Wetlands > Peat | place: Sweden: Abisko, Stordalen Mire...
ACACGCTTTGCGTCACTTTGATGTCGTCCAGCGGGTTACCTGGAACCGCCACAACATCGGCCAATTTACCGCTTTCGAGTGTGCCAATTTTATTGGCCAAACCCAACAGATCGGCCGCGTTCGCCGTCCCCGCGCGCAACGCTTGCGCATTCGGCATTCCGTCGGCAGCCATCAGCACGAATTCCAAAGCGTTGTCTCCATGCGGATAAACCGCGGCATCTGTGCCCAATGCGATCTTCACGCCAATCGCCAGCGCGCGGCGCACCAGTGAATCCTGCGCCTTCATCGCCATATCGGCTTTCTCGCGCACCAACGGCGGAAACTTAGCTTCCGCAATGCCGCTTCGCACAGAGAGCGTGGGAACCAGATAAGTCCCTTTCTCTTTCATCAGGCGCAGCGTATCGTCAGTCATGAAAGTGCCATGCTCAATCGAATCGATCCCCGCCAGCACCGCGCGCCGTGCCCCTTCGTTGCCATGCGCGTGCGCGGCCGTCTTGCGACGCAGTTCATGCGCGGCCGTCACCAGCGCGTCTAATTCCGCTTGGCTAAGTTGCGGGACATCCACATCATCCGTAGGAGAAAGCACGCCGCCCGTGGCGCAAGTCTTGATAATATCCGCGCCATACTTGATGTTCCAGCGAACCGCGTAGCGCGCCTGATCAGGCGAATTGATCACGCCGTCTTCCGGTCCACTCTCGTGATTCAGCAAACCATATTTGATGCCATCCCCTTCGTCGCAATGGCCCCCAGTTGCGCCCAGAGCATGTACCGAAACCAGCATGCGCGGCCCCGGCACAATCCCCGCGTTGATCGAATTACGCAAACCCACGTCCAAAAATTCTTCCGAACCCACATCGCGCACCGTTGTAAAACCAGCCATCAGCGTTTTGCGCGCATTCACCGTGGCACGAATCGCGCTTTCCGCCGTCGTGCGGTCCAACGCCTTCAGCCGTGCGCCGTTGTAATCCAGATCGAAATCCATAGTGAGGTGCGTGTGCGAATCGATAAAGCCCGGCAGCAGCGTGGCATCACCCAGGTCAATCACCTTCGCACCAGCGGGCACCGAGCCCCCAACAGCCTGAATGTGGCCGTTCGAAATAAGCACCAAGCCGGGAGTGATCATCTGGTCGCTTTTACCGTCAAACATGCGAGCGGCTTTGATGGCAGTGACCGGGGTTTGCGCGCTGAGCACCAGCGCCGAAAGGCAAATCAGTAGGAAGGAGCGCATAAAAGACTGAGCATAGCGTATGGCGCCAAACCTCCCTCAAAACGGAAAATTCGCATCTCCTCGAAATACACTTTGATAACTTTTAATTAACCGTTTTTACGTCCTTGCGTTTGGTTTTGATCCCGGAGGGTCAACCTAAGCATGAATCAGGAAAATCAAGTTCCGTCGCCCGGCGCAGGCCCTTCGCCTGACGCCGTTCCAGTTACGCCCGCTCAAATCGAACAACTCTGCTCCGCCTTGGCAGCCGAACCCGATCCCGTGAAACAACGCCACTATTGGGCTCTTTTGCAGCAAAGCGCGCCTTCTTCGAAAGCACTCGATCTCGCGCTCACGTGCATCATGAATCCCAGCGCTCCCAATCGGGGCGAGGCCGTCCGCTATCTGCGTATCTGTTTCCCAGACCGTCTGCCCGCTCTCCACCAAGCCTTCGCCAAGGATCCCGATGAAGATCTCCGCTATCAGCTCTCCGAATTCCTGCGCGATTCCGATCAGGATGCTGCCGTCGGCATGAAAATTGGTATGTTGAAAACCGCCACGCCCGCCATGCAGGAGACCCTCGTCAAGGAAATCTCCGAACTCGGCAATCTCTTTCATCTCGAAGCCCTGCAAGGCCTCAGCGCCATCGCCGGCGGCAGTAACGATTCCCCCTTTGCCCGCGCCGCCTCACTCCTCGCTCAACGCACCCGCTCCCAATCTGCCGGTGCCAGCTAGCTTCATGATGACCATCAAATACTCACTCACCCGCTCAGAAATCGTTCGCTCCTTCCTGCTCGCCCTTCGCACCGTCCCCCGTTTGCGCAGCGTCATCATCGGTTACTCCCTCCTCTTGGGCGTCTTCTCTCTGTTGTCCCATCGAGTCTTCTCCGGCTCCCTCGCTCTGCACGATGTCTTCGTCGCCCTCGCCTGGTCGTTCTTCGCCCTCATCCTTATGCCACTCTGGCTCTTCGTCCGCGGCAAAACGACAGAACGCACACTCACGATTTCAGAACAAGGCATCGCCACCGAGATCGGCTCCATGCACGGTCAAATCCCCTGGAGCAATGTCAAAGCTGTGACCAGCACTCGCAGCTATATCGTCATCGTTGGCCTGCGAGGGAATTCGTTCATCATCCCCGACCGCGCTTTTGGCGGATCCGACGCGCGCACGCAATTCGTCGCACAAATCCAGCAATGGCGCGGCATCCCATAACTTGGCCCACCCCGTCGCGCGACAATAGTTTCTTGACCCAACCGACCCACAAAATCCGCCTCGCCCTCATCTTCGGCGGCCGCTCCGGCGAACACGAAATTTCCGTCCGCTCCGCTGATTCCGTTAAGAAAGCGCTGGACCCGGCAAAATACGAAGTCGTCGAATACTTCATCGATAAGGCCGGTAAGTGGCACCCCAGCCCCATCCTTCCCGAACCCGGCGCCAACGGTAAAATCGACGTCGTCTTCCCACTTCTCCACGGCACCTTCGGCGAAGATGGCACCGTGCAAGGTCTTCTCGAACTCGCCGACCTCCCATACCTCGGCGCTGGCGTCCTCGGTTCCGCTGTGTCCATGGATAAAGCCGTCACCAAAAAGCTCTGCCTGCAAGCCGGCCTCCCCGTCGTCGAGCACCTCACGCTCAACCGCGGCGAATACGATCCCAAAACTCTCCAGCTCCCCTTCGACTTCCCTGTCTTTGTCAAACCCGCCAATCTAGGTTCGTCCGTCGGCATCACGAAAGCGAAAACCCGCGAGCAATTCGAGGCCGCTCTCGCCACCGCTTCCCATTACGACAGCAAACTGGTCGTCGAACGCGGCGTCACCGGCCGCGAATTCGAATGCGCCATCCTCGGCGGCGATCCGCCAAAAGCCTCCACTCCCTGCGAAATCATTCCCTCTCAAGAGTTCTACACCTACGAAGACAAATACCTCCTCGATAAAGCCCGCATCGAACTCCCCGCCAAACTCACGGAAGCGCAAACCAAAGAAATGCAGCGCCTCGCCGTCGCCTGTTTCGAAGCCGTCTACTGTGAAGGCATGGGCCGTGTCGATTTCCTTATGGAAAACGCCACCGGCCAGTTCTACATCAACGAGATCAACACCATCCCCGGCTTCACCTCCATCAGCATGTATCCCAAGATGTTTGAATACAGCGGTATTGGTTACTCGCAGTTACTCGACACTCTCATTGACTTAGCCTTGCAGCGCGCCAAAACGCGGCAAGCCACCCAATACTCCCGATGATGAAATGCCTCTGCCTTTTCGCCGCGGCTGCCTGTCTAGCCTTGGCGCAAACTCAACCAGCCCCCGCGCCTGCACCCGAAGGCAACCCCGCCCAGGAACTCGACCCCTATCTCAAACAATTCGTGGACGTCTTCAACACTCTCCAAGCGAACTCAGCCGACCCCACCCCTGCCGACCGAATGATCGACGGCGGCGCCATCCCCTCCATGCTCCGCCAGCTCGACCCGCACACGCAGTTCTTTGACCAAGGCCAATTTCAACAACTCAAACAGATGCAGGAGTCCGAGCAAAAAGGTTTCGGCAGCGTCGTGTCGGTTCTCCCCGGCCAAGTCATCTTCTTGCAAACCCTGCCCGGCACTCCCTCCAACAAAGCTGGCATCCAAGCCGGTGATGAACTTATCGCTGTTAATAACTACGCCATTCAATCTTTAGATCCCGAGCAAATCGTCCAACTCCTTACCGAAGCCCGTCAACAAAAAATCACCGCTTACATCCGCCGCCAAGGCTTCTCCCGCGTCCTCCCATTCACTCTCACTCCCGAATTGGTGGACTCACCCTCCGTTGACCGCGCCTTCATGCTCAAGCCCAGTTACGGCTACATCCGTGTCGCCAGTTGGGACGTCCACACCGCCAAAGAGCTGCATGACGCCATCGAGAAACTTTCACCCGACAAACTGAAAGGCCTAGTCCTCGACCTCCGCAATAACCCCGGCGGCATCGTCCAGTCCGCCCTCGCCGGCGCTTCCATGTTTCTCGAACCCGGTCAGCGCATTCTCACCGCGCGCGGCCGCTCCAAAGAAGTCGATAGCGCCAATGTCCCCCGCGACGCGCAGCCTTACCATTTCGCCCTCTCCGTCGTCGTCAACGAAAAAACCGCCAGTGCCTCCGAAATTCTCTCCGGCGCCCTGCAAGATCACGACCGCGCCACCATCGTCGGCGAACCAACTTACGGCAAAGGCTTAGTGCAAAGTGTGATGCCGCTGTCCGGCGGCACTGGCCTTGCCATCACTACCGCCTTTTACTACACGCCCAGCGGCCGCACTATCCAAAAGCCCCTCCGCAACTCTGCTCTCTCCGACACTTTCTCGGAAAAGCCCGCTGCCTCCTTACCAACCTATAAAACCGATAAGGGCCGCACCGTAACGGGAGGCGGTGGCATTCAGCCCGATATCGTGGTAACTCCCGCCCCACTCACTCGCTTGGAGAGTATATTGGATGCAAGTGGATTGATGACTGCTTACGCCACTCACTATCTCGCCGGCCACTCGCCTTTACCTGAGAATTTCGAAGTCAGTCCCGACCTACTCGATGAACTCAAAGTAGAACTCGCCGCCCGTGCCATCCAACCCAGCGCCGGCGAGTGGATCGAAGAATCAAACTGGCTCAAATCTCGCCTGAAAGAAGAAATCGTCACCCAAGCGCGCGGCGTCGATAAAGGCGACGAAGTCCTCGCCCAACGCGATCCCCAAGTCCAAGCAGCCCTCCACGCCATCGAAGGAAAGTGAAATCTATGGTAAAGCAAATGGCCACAAAGCAAATGGGGACATTGCGGGGTTGCGTCACAAATGCCGCAAACGAAGGATCACATGTATCAGCAGTGTCCCCTTTTGCGCTCCGAGGCGCAGCACCATTCTTTTCCTCAACCGTCCGCTCCCTCCTCTTTGTCACCCTCCTCCTAACGCCCACCGTCTCCTTCTCCCAAGAACAAATCAAAATCAACGCCGCCGCTCCTACCACTCCTTTCCCCCACTTCTGGGAGCAAATGTTCGGCTCCGGCCGCGCCGTCCTCGCCCTGCGTGAGAGTTACCGCGAAGACCTCCGCGCCGTCAAACAAGTCACCGACATCCACTACGTCCGCTTCCACGCCATCTTTCACGACGAAGTCGGCGTCTACAACGAAGACGAACATGGCAACCCCGTCTATAACTTCGCCTATGTCGATCAAATCTACGACGGCCTCTTGAAAAACGGCGTTCGCCCCTTCGTCGAAATTAGCTTCATGCCCAAGAAGCTCGCCTTCAATCCCGACGCGCTCCACCCCTTCTGGTACAAGCAAAACGTCTCGCCTCCCAAGAGCATGGAACGTTGGGACGCCCTCATCACCGCCTTTGGCAAGCACCTCATTGATCGCTATGGCGAAAACGAAATCGCCCAATGGTATTTCGAAGTTTGGAACGAACCCAATATTGATTTCTGGGGAGGTGTCCCCTCCCAGCGCAGTTACTTCGATCTATACGATCACACCGCCCGCGCCCTCAAAGCCGTCAATCCCAAAATCCGCGTAGGTGGACCCTCCACCGCCGCCGCCGCTTGGGTCGATGACTTTCTCCGCCACACTGCCGAAAAGCAAGTCCCCGTCGATTTCGTCTCCAGCCACGGTTATGCCGACGACACTGTCGAAAACCTATTCGGCACCAACGAAGACATCAATATGAAGGATCGCGTGTGCCGCGCGGTCGCCAAAGTCAGAGGGCAGATGAGTGCCGCCGGTAAGGCCGAGCTCCCGCTGTTCTGGAGTGAGTGGAACGTCCCAGGCATGAACGGCGTCCGCGATACCGATTTTGTCGGCCCCGCTCTCGCCTACACCATCCGCGGCTGCGACGGCCTCAACGCACAACTCTCATTTTGGACCTTCTCCGATGTCTTCGAAGAAGGCGGCCCCATCCCCGAACCCTTCGAAGGCCACTTCGGCCTACGCGCCGAATACGGCATCAATAAACCCAGCTATTATGATTTCGCCTTGCTCCACCGCCTAGGCGAGACCCGCCTTGCGAACGATAACTTCAACGTCATTGTTACTAAGCGCAGCAAAGACGACAAGATTGTGGTCGCTCTCTGGAATTACACCGACCCCGATCAAAAAGGCACCGTCAAGAAATATCATCTGGTCTTCGACAACCTCCCGATGAACGGCGCCGAACTCCTCGAGTCCCGCGTCGACGACGCCCACAGCAACACCCTCGCCGCCTACCGCAGCATCGGCAGTCCCCGCTATCCCACCGAAGCCCAGGTTCAGAAACTGAACACCCTCACCGCCCTCGAACCGCCCAAAGTGCACACTCTCAAGTCCAACGAGCTCGATCTTGAACTCGGCCCCAATGCCCTGGTTCTGCTCGAACTTAAATCCGGCACGCCCGGGCGCCGTAGCCTCCGCAAGTAAGGCGAGCTCTGTACGAGTGGTCTCCTAGCTCACTCCTCTTTCCGCGGATGCTCGGCGCTCGCCGCCGCTATAATACAGATAGCTGAAATGAATGCCGAGAAAGATCCGGGAGTTGATCGCGGAGTTGGAGAATCACGGCTTTGTTAATCGAGGCGGCAAGGGTAGCCATCGCAATTTCACACATCCACGCGTGGTTCGGCCAGTCACGATCTCTGGCAATGCCGGCGACGACGCCAAGAATTACCAAGAGAAAGCCGTCGAAGCAGCTATAGCGGAGGCTAAGGGATGAAAGAAAGCGCGCGCTATTTGAAGATTGTCGAGTGGTCTGAGGAAGATCAATGCTTTGTAGGCAGTTGTCCGGGACTGCTTTATGGCGGTTGCCATGGCGACGACGAGTTGTCGGTTTTTGAGCAGTTGTGTGCGGCCGTCGACGAAGTGATTGATCTCTACAAGCAAGACGGGAAGCCGCTCCCTCCGCCGACCAGCGGGCGGGACTTTGCGAGCAAGCTGCTGAGTGTGGCGTAGGATCGCCCTTTCCTGGGATTGTCCCACTGCTCGAACAATGAGCCGCCCTCGCGCGCCAGATCTTCGGCCATGGAGATTCAGCGATTAGCGCCTTACCGGGAAACTGAAGATCGCCGCCCCTGTTCAGATACTCCAGCCCAATTTCCAGTCACCGCTCTTGAAAATAAATTTAACACCCCTTATCCATCTCATTCAAAACCACTTATCCAAATCCCCCTCCACAACCTTCTCCCCATCCGGAAGTTCCTCCTGCGATTTTTGAACTTGAGCAGCAGTGTCATCTCTGCCCAACCCGCGCATCCGTCCGATCCGCGAAATCTCAATCCGTAAAGGGAACCAAATACATGTCTGCCAGAAAAATTCGCCGCGCCGCTGCCGTCAAGGCCAGAAAACTAGCGCGCAAAAGTGCTGCGTCCGTACCACCCGCGGCCGACGCCACCACCACCAATCCCCTCCCCATCCACCAGCAACTCCTCCAACGCACCATCGACCAGTTCCACAGCGCCGCTGCCACCGCGGCCATCTCCTCGGACGCGCCATCCTTCCTCGACTTCATCCCGCAACCGGGCTACCCCGACGCGTCTCTCGCCAGCATCTCTCCGGCTCGCCTCGCGGCTAATCGCGAGAACGCGAAGAAATCGCAAGGCGCACTCACGGATGAGACCAAGGCCACCTCCGCGCAGAACCACACCATCCACGGCCTCGCGCGCCACCAAAACGGTAACTTCAAAATTCTCACTTCGGAAGATGCCGGCGTTTTCGAATCGTTCAAACAATCTCTAATCGATGAACACGCGCCAACCACACCAACCGAAGCCATCCTCGTCAACACCATGGCAGAATCACACTGGTTGGCCCAGCGCGCCCAGCGTCTGCAAGACACCTGCACCGACCCCGCTTCCGGCGCCGTCACCGACGAAAAGAAGTTCTCCTTATATATCCGCTATCGCACCACTCACACGCGCGCCTTTCATAAGTGCCTGAGTGATCTTCAGAAGCTGCGCAAGCAAAAACACCAGGCCCAGCTTGGGGTCGAAGCGCAGAGCGTGAAGAAAGAGGCCCAGCGCGTAGCCACTGAGCGCCACGAAATCAAAAAAGACACCCATTATTGGACCGTTCAAAAGAAAGACGCCGAAGCGTGCCGCGAAATTATGGCCTTCACCAAGCAAAACATCGAAGCCAACCGCACCATTCCTGGGTTCCAAGCGCAATACGACGCCGAACTCGCCAAACGCGGCCTCGAAATGCACCCTACGCGCGTTGCCGTAAAGGTCGCGTAACAAAAATCACGCAAAGGGCAAACCATAAGTGTATTCACTCAACAACTGTCTTACAATTCACTCTTTGAGCCCACTCCTGAGCATCGACGTTGCCATTCTCGGTTCCGGCCCTGCGGCGTGCGCACTCGCCATACTTCTGCGCCAAGCCGGCGTCTCGCTCGCTACCTTTTCCCTGCCCCCGCGCCCCAGTCAAGATACTGCGGAAATTCCCGAAACTCTTCCGCCCGCCACACGCCTACCCATCACCTCACAAAGCCTCCGCCCTCACTACGCCATGGCTATCTCTTGGACCACGCCCTCCCTCGGCATCCGTCATTCCATCGCCGATCCGCTCGGCAACGGCTTCTTCGTCCATCGCCCCACCTTCGACCAAGAGATGCTCGCGCAAGTTTCTGTCGTCCACGCGCAGCTTACATCTTTGTTGAAGCACCCCACCGGCTGGACCCTGGAATTCAATAATCATGCGCCCGTCCGCGCCGGCATGGTTGTCGATGCCTCTGGTCGTTCAGCCGCTCTCGCTCGCCTCATCGGTGCGCCCCGCATTGCTCTCGATCCGCTCGTCGCTCTCACCGTCCACGCATCTCCGCAGGACTTTCCGGCTGGCGAAGCTCTTGTCGAATCTGCGGAAGACGGTTGGTGGTTCTCGGCGTTAACACCCGCTGGAAATTTGTCCCTTACGTGGTTCGCCTATCAAGATCGCATTCCCTTCGCCGAAGCTCTGCGTGCCACCATCCATACATCCCAACGCGTAAAGCGCCTTTCCCCTCTGCCGCCCACATCCCGCTCCGCTCGCACCGAATGGCTCAAATCTCCCGCCGGCCCTGGTTGGCTGGCCATCGGCGATGCCGCCTTCGCGTCCGATCCGCTCGGCTCGCAAGGTCTCTGGCGCGCCTTCGAATCCGCTCACGCCGCCGCCGACCTGATCCTTCACGGTTCCCTTCGCACCTATCTCGACTTCTACTCAGCGCATGTGGAGCACTTCCTTCGTGAAAGGGATCTCTACTACTGTCTGGAACTGCGCTGGCCCCACTCACCCTTCTGGCGCCTCGTCCAATCCGTTACTGCCCGTATGTAAGCAATTTGTAGCAGCGATGTGGCGCGGACACTCGTGTCTGCGGCGTCGAGACTCGTCTCGACGCTTTCTTAAAGACCCACTACACTAGACAAGGGAGCCCTGCACTGCTATGTTGCAATCCCATGAAAGCGCGAGCCTTACCGATCGGCCGAACAAATCGCAGCCGCCATACGTATTTAACAGAGGACACACTATGCCGCAAACCGTCAATTCACACTTGGGCCAGATCCACGCCCTGTTAGCTAATAAACGTTACGCCGTCACAGATTTAAGTGACAGCATTCTCAAGGTTCAGGAACTCGAAAGCGGCATCTCCCTCCGCGCCAGCCTCGAAGGCGATATTCTTTTCCTGTCGCTCGTCTGCATGACCGTTCCAGTCGCCCAACTCACCGCGCCCGTCATGCGCAAAATGCTCGCTGCCGATAACGGTATTTCAACTTCTCATTTCCAGCTGTACGATATCGGCAACGGTAACGTTTCCGTTACGCTCAATAACTTCTGCAAGCTACAAGACCTCGGTCCCGACGACGAAGACGATATCCTCTCTTGCGTGAGCTTTCTTCTCGCAGACGTTGTCCATGCCAAGCAATTGATTGGCGCCGATCTTAAATCCGCATAGGAAAACAAGGAACATAAAAATCATGGCATTCTTTTCAGATATCTTTTCCCGCGCTGGCCGCGTTGCTCGCGGAGAAGCCAACGCCAGCATGAGCAGCATTGAAGACGCTACCTTTGAAACCACTGTCCGCCAAACTGTGGCCGACATGAAAACCGAACTCAATAAGGTCGTGCAGTCATCTGCCATGGCGATGAGTAACTATAATCAGCTCGACGCCGAATATCAGAAATACGTCAAGCAATCGCAAGACTGGAAAGACCGCGCTGGCCAGGCTCTCGATGCCGGCAACGAAGACCTGGCCAAAAAAGCTCTCGCCAAGAAGGCCGAATCTGATAAGCAGATCGCGTCTCTTCAGACAGCTGTCGATTCCGCCCGCGGTGCCAGCGAATCGCTCAAGCAACAGGTCATCGATCTAAAACACAAAATCGAAGAAGGCGAACGCACCGCCACCACCTTGGTCGCCCGCAAAAACGCCGCCATGGCTCAGCGCAAAGTGTCCGAAGCCCTCGCCGGCGTAGGCAAAGCCGATAACGCCTTCGCGCAACTCTCTAGCTTTGAACAGTCAGTCAATAAAGAAGAAGCCACTGCCAAAGCGTTTGATCAACTCGCCAACGCGGGCAAGGATTCTAATCTCGAAGCCGAGTTCGCTCAACTGCAAGGCCACACGGTCGATGCCGATCTCGCCGCCCTGAAACGTGAGCGCATGCAGCGCGTCGAACTCCCAAAGGAGTTACCTCCCGCTAACCCCGGCCGCTAAAAAGTGCCGTACCGAACCCCGCGCGTGAGCAAGGGGTCCTTCCCCAATAACCATGTTTTTCGACAAAAAACCTCCAGCACCGCAACCCGACTTGGCCAACCTCAAAGTCACTGAGGCCCGCGTGGGAGATGTCCTTTCAGTCTCGGGAGCCGCGCCCGATTTCAGCGACCTCGATTTTACTGTCGATCGTTGCGATCAACTCGAAGCCGCCAGCCGTCGCTGGATGGAACTCACTGGCCCTTGGCGCGACCATCGCGTCTATCTCGAAGTCCATAACGATGACTCCATCGAAGTCTTCGGCAACTTCGATGGCCGCCGCATCACGCTCGATGAATTGGGTCTCGCCGAAGCCGATCTCGGCGAGATTGATTCTCGCCAAAACCCTGCCGATTTCCTCGATTTTGAAGGTAAATTCTGGCTCTACCGCTTCAGCCGTGAGATCGGCCTCTTCAGTCGTGGCGCTGACACCGGCACCGGTTTCTATGCCTGGCAGTTCCAGGAACAAAACGGCAAACGCTATCTCAATATCAGGAAGTACGAAGGCGAGCCCTTCGTGGCCAGTATCTGGAACAAACTAGAGCCCACTGACGTAACTGTTTATCGGAGTACTTAAATGAAACCCTTGGTCGGGTTGAGCCTGTTGTTTCTCATCTCCTGCGCCGGCGGTTTGCCTCCTTCGCTCCAGCGCGAGATTGCCGATGAGAACAGCCAGCTCGTCAGTGCCGAGCACACCGTTCAGCATCTGCAGCAAGCTCTGAATCACGATCTCGCCCAAGCGCCCGATCTCTTCGAAGGTGCTCCCGAGCCGACTCAATGGACCGCCGATTTCGCTGGCGCCTCCGCCAAGTTAGCCGCCGCCAAACGCGATTCCCAACAGCTCGCAAATATTCGCGAAGAAGCCCCGGCGCGCCGCCTTATTGCTGACGAGCATAACCTCCGCCAGGCGGCACTCAAGACCGCCAGTGACGCTGAAGCCTCCGCCTCCCAATGGCTCACCTTTCGCCAAAACCTCTCGTCTTCACTGGACGCGATGAATCGCGAATACCAGTCGATTCACTCCGCGGATCTAACGCCCGTTGCTGCCACCATAGCCAAAGCCGAGAAAGACTGGCCCGCCAAGACTGACTACCTCAACAGCCGCCTCACGGCTTTGAAAGCCGTACCTCAAACGGCCGATACTGAATGGACCTCCATCGCCACCGCCCGCCAGGACGCTGCCGCAGGAAAAGCCACCGGCAAAGAGGTTGCGACGCTGATTCAGACGGACCGGCTCCTCTCTCAACAAGCGAAAAGCCTTACCGCCGCCCCAACTGAAGTTGGAGGTCTCTGCGGTCAACTCTATGACAGCTGGGACACCATCCTCACAGATCTCGACCAATCTCACTACGGCAATGATTCGCTCTATCGCGAACGCCTCAAAACCGTCCGCGTCCACTACATCGATGTAGCCGCCAAGAAGACCGAAACGCACAGTGAGGAGCACTGGGCCACCGTCTCCGAACCCGCCTATCGCGCGGTTGAAAAAGACATGGGCATGTCCATCGCCCACAAAGACGCCGGCCACTTCGATTCCGAAGCTCAAACTCTCCCGCAACCTCCCGGCTATTCCTACATTGCTCCGCCCGAAGTCGGCTCGAACCAATACGGCCGTTGGAACAACGATGGATACGGCCACAGTGTTTGGACGTGGCTGCCCGAATACCTGCTGCTCCGTGAGCTTCTCTGGAATCACTCCTATCAGCCAGTGGTCATGGGAGATTACAGCGCCTACCGCATGGCGCAAAGCAGAGGCACCAGTTACTATGGCCAGCGCACTCCTGACAGTCCTCCCAAGTACGGCAGCCACGGCACCTTCACCCAGACTCACTACGCTAGCAGCCGCTACGTGCAATCGGGCGGCTTTAAGAACTCAGCTTATTCATCGGGACCGGGTAGTGCGAGTTCGTTTTCCCAACCCCATGCTAGCCCAAGCGTCGGTCCCGCCGATAACGGCAGCGCCGGCAAACGCTTCGGCCGCCAAGCCGGATCGCCGCCCATGGGCCAACGTTTCGGTCGTCCATCCGGCGGCGGCATGCGCCCCAGCGGTCGCGGTTTCGGTCGCCGCCGTTAAGTTCCGCAAGATTTCTTGCAACACTTGACACATAAACCGCACTTAAAGAGTATGGTTTCCCACGGAATGGGCGCAGATAAGTATCGTCTTATGAAGCCGATACTGGCCGTAATTTGCGAAAACGGCCAAAGGCAGAGTTCCCGAGTCCCCGCGCGCGCTGTCGTCGACGTGTTGGAGACCGAGCCGATTGATCACTCCTTTGTCACCGTCCGGCTCGGCCGATGCATCATGGAAATGCTTCGCGAAGACCTTCTCGAGAAAGCCGTCCCCGTACTTAATCAGGTACATCCTTCGCCCAATTAGCGTCTAACTGACGTTGGGATAGCAAGGGAGTGTCAATGTCGACTTTGAGTAAGTGCCTGATCGTTGGTATAGCGGTTCTTTTGGGCAGCCTTGTAATACGTAGACGTTCGCTAGAAGAAAGATCGAAAGCGGAAACGGAGCACGATCTCGATCGAGATTTAGAAGGAACGTTCCCAGCCAGCGACCCGGTTGGCCACTACTAGATTTCTGCAAGCCCGACTGTTCGCTTTTCGTGTGCGGAAGTAATGGCGGCAAAGGCGACCCGCGTGGCCATAACAGCTGCGTCCACCCCGCAGACCTCGGGCCCGTTGTCCAAGATCTGGTCAGCAAAACGCTCCAACGCATGAGCGTGTCCTTTGTCCGGTTCTGCCGTGAACTGTAGCGTTGGATCATTCTTGGCCGCGGCTTCCGCACAGGCGGCCCGCTTTTTGGCCAACCAACCAGAGACACCGCCCTCTGTGCCGATGTTCGGATGTCGGTCCTGAATCATCGGATAGACTATCTTGGCCGGGGCTCCTTCGATCCCTGCGGTACGAACCTCCAGCATGTGGTCAACTGCAAGGTAGGCCCCGTTTCCCATAAATTCGTACAGCTCTTTGCAGTAGCCGAACGTTCCGTTGCTTCCCATGACGATCGTCGCCAGTGAGCCATTCTTGTACCGAATGATCACCGCCTCATTCAACATGCCCGTCTCTATCGCTGTCACCTCAATGGGCTCTTCGGCCAGAAACCAATTGCAGACATCGGTGAAGTGGGTCATCTCGAAGAGCATTGGCCCGTGCGGCGCGTGCGCCTTATCGAACACCCAACCCTTCCAACTGTGCCAGTCGTCGTTGATCCGCACCGACACGGAGGGCACGCCATCTTCAGGGAGTGCGGGTAAATCGCCTTCCCGCTGCCACTGCCACGGACACGGTTTGGGATTGGTCATGTGCTGACGGAAGATGCGTTGAGCATCGAGCATGGCCGGGCTCGCGCGCCGGTTGTGGCCCACGCAAAACCGGATGTGGCTGGCGTGGACAACCTGCTGAATCTCGCGCATCTCTTCGAGCGTCATAGCAAGTGGTTTCTCTACGTAGACCGGCTTATTCTCCTCAGCCGCCAGCGCGATAACGGGGAGACGAAGCTTCTCGGTGGTAGCCAGGCAGATCGCGTCTACTTCCGGGTTTTTGATTGCCTCCCGGTAGTCCTTGGTGGTGTGAAGGGCGCCAAAGACGTCACGGCATTCGGCCAGTACCTCATCAGACAAATCGACGCAGGTATGCAGCACCATGCGGTCAGATTTGACAATGTTCGGAATATGTTGCGCACGAGCCATCGAACCACAGCCGATCACCGCAAAGCGCAAAGCGCGCGTTTCGTTTGTCACTCTTAACGCTTTCTCGGGTCCTGCCCCGCGAAGTAATCGCGCCGCGACACCAGCCCGAACTGCCGCATCATCTCGCCAACGCAAATGTCTTTGGAACGTGACTCAAGCATGAACGTGCAGTTCGGCTGATCGAAGCGGACTCGCACGTCGCGGCCATAATGCCGCTGCACATCCCGGATCTTCTCCTGGTTGAAATCCGCAAACAGCGTAACAGCGTCAAAATTGATTGTGGCCTGAAACACCGGCGAACCAAAACCCGCACGCAACGTCTCCCACCGATAGCCGCCCGCGGCCAATTCCCTGCCGTCGCGATCCAAGATTCTGCTCCATCCCGGATATGCCAAAACCATGGGAACACCATAAGTAAGAGCGTAAGCATCCAGCAGCGTCCCTGCCGGAGTGAGGCTGGCAATCACGAAAAAGTCAGCGCCATCTTGGATCTGTGAATCCAACACGCTGTCGGGATAGTAGACGTCGAAGCAGATGGCGCCGCCAATTTTGAGACCTTCCCAGACGACAGGCGCATCAACGCCAGCACGCACACCTTCGGCGCGTTCGCCCGCCGTCGGAACTCGTTTCTGATAGTAGCCGAGGCAACGTCCGTCTTTGGCGAGGACATAAAAGCGATTGGCGAGCGTTCCGTTATCGTGAACGAGCAGCGGCAGTACCAGAGAGACGCCGCACTTGACCGCCTTCTCGCGCAAGCCGGCAGTAGCGCGCTCCCAATCATCCAGAGCGAATTCACTCAGTGGCGTTGAGACAGTCTGCCGGTGATAGACGTTGATCGTCTCGGGCAGTACCGCCAGATCGGCACCCTGCGACGCGGCCAATTCAATCCATTGAGCGGCTTCGGAAAGCGTCGCCGCAAAATCCGGATATCCATTGTCTCTGAGCGCAATCGCCGCGATCGTCTTCTCGTTCATGCCTAAGTCAACCAGCGGTCGAGGTGTTGCGCTACGAACTCGTCGTCGTTCAACAACGGATAAGAAGAGCAGACGCGATTGATCTCTTCAAGCTGCCCTTCCGAAAGCTTTTCATGTGGGTCAAGGCACCAGTTGCCGGCAAGTAGCCCTTGCCTTCGCAACACTTCCTGAATGCCCGGAATGCAACCGCGGAATTGATTCCTGGCATCGAAAATGGCAGCATTGGCGTCGGTGATTTCGGCGCCCCGCGCCAGCAAAGACGTAAGACAATTACCGCTACTTTTCGCTTCCTGCACCAAGCCAAGAAGTTCCACCGCACGACGAGTCCACACTGCCCATTGCCCCAGCAGACCACCTACGAAATGAACCGCGCGGTTGCCAAAGCGAAACTCCGTGAGCAGGTCGGCCACGATATTGTCGTCATTACCGGTGTACAGCGCGATCTCCGCGGCCCGGCCGCTGTGGGCTACGGCGCGCAAGACTTCCATGGTTTGATACCGGTCAAACGACGCGACCTTGATGGCGACAACTGAATCGATTTCGACGAAGCGTTCCCAGAAGTCAGCATTAAGGGGCCGACCGCCGACCGCCGATTGAAGATAAAACCCGATGACAGGTATGGTCTGGCCGACTGCGCGGCAATGTTCGATCAGTTGGCTATTCGATGCCTCGGACAGGGCGCCGAGGCTGAGCAAACCGCCGTCGTATCCAAGGCGTCGCAGGGTCGCCGCCTCGCGGCACGCCTGCGGGGTGTCTCCGCAAATGCCACCAATCTTCGCTAACACCACGCCAGATTTTCTCTCGAAAGCGCGCAGCTCTTCCATCGCCAGCTCGAGCACCGGGTTAAACAGTCCGATGTCCTGGTCGCGTATACAGAATTG
>Ga0302319_10011929_pt1 | contig 16442 bp, 16 predicted proteins | sample Bog_T0_2_FD_203319 | JGI IMG/M metagenome (GOLD analysis project Ga0302319, IMG submission 203319) | Peat permafrost microbial communities from Stordalen Mire near Abisko, Sweden - Bog_T0_2 | ecosystem: Environmental > Terrestrial > Soil > Wetlands > Peat | place: Sweden: Abisko, Stordalen Mire...
CGTCGTCAGAACCAGCCCGTCGGTCATGACGCCAGCCTCTAAAACGGGCCGGTCTTCTGCAACTCCGTTGGAGGGGAAATGCTAGTGACTTGGCGCTCGATAACTGATGGGGTCTTCCCCACAGCGGGATCCGGCAGATCGTCGCCGAAGTGGAAGACTATACCTGAAGCTGTCCCTATTTGCACAAATCGGCGCCTGGCGCGCGTGGGATAAAAGCGGCAGGTCTTAACTCATCTAACGGAAACGACCTCCACCGCCGTCTCAATCAGTAACGTGAAATCGCTCCGTCTCCTCCTGGGCCTGATGGTCCTGTTTCCCGCCCGGGTTCTCCTGGCCGGCGACAGCGACGTGGAAACCGACACGAGCGGAACCACCCAGGTCGACGTCATCGTCGACATGACCGATGCGGGCCGGAAGGTGGCGCCTCCGACTCCGGGCCAGCCGGTCTACTACCTGCCCCTGCCCGAGGGCTTCGAAAAGGTGGGCTACGCGCCCAATTACCAGCGGCCTCCCCCGAGCGCCGCCGAGGTCGAGCGCTTCATCGAGAAGGTCTTTGCGACGCAAGGCTACCGGGTCCTGGTCCACGGCTCGCATCCCACCCTCTGCCTGGACTTGGTCTGGGGTTATATTTCCACGGGAAGGGAATTTGGCGCGGCCAATGTGGTGCCGGTCGGGTGGATGTCGGCTCTGATCTACGGCAACACGGTGATCGACGGAGCCTGGGACAGCCACACTTCGACACCGGACGGAAAGGCGATGGATAACCGCCTGGCGGACGACTTGAAGGCGGCGAGCCTCTTAAGCCGCTACTTTGTCATCGTCTCCGCCTTCGACTTCCAGGATTGGCTGCACCACAAGGCGACCCTGCTCTGGCGGGCGCACATCAGCACGGCGGTCTGGGGTCATTCTTTCGATCAGGTGCTCCCTTCCATGGTTACGACCGCTGCGCCGCTGCTGGGGCGCGAGACGACGCGGCCGATGCTCGCCACGGTGCCGGTCGTCCCGGACGGTCACGTCATCGTCGGCGCGCCGTATATCAAGGGCGACATGAGCCCGCCGCCGCCCGCCGCCACGACCAAGCCGTAGCAGCTTGCCACGGGCGGATACCGCCCGTGTTCGCAGATAACATGGGCTGGAAGCCCATGCCACGTTCAAACGTGGCACGGGCATCCGGCCCGTGTCTCATATGCCCATGGGCTTAGGCCCATGCTTGATCGTGCTGAGGTGGATTGCCTTGGGCGGCAATTGCGTCCAAGTTGCAGGGCCATGCGGTACCTGGTCAAAGCACGCCTGAAGCCCGGAATGTCCGCCCCCTTGCTGGACGCGGTGCGGGACGGGACGCTGGGATTTGGTTCGATTGCCGGAAATGAATACCTGTCCGATCTGCAGGCGGCGCGCGTCGGCGCCGACGGCGTGGTGCAGTGGGTCGAAGTCTGCTTCTGCGCGACGCCGCTGGCGGAGGAACGGCCCTATTGGGAGGAGTATTTTGAGCTCATCGACGTCAAGGACGCCCACGCGCGGCGCGAATGCCGTCACGAAAACGGCACCGAGCCGTGGGCCTGCTGCAATTGCGATTGCACCCGCCGGCTCGAGGAAAAACTTCAAAGCCAGGGCCGGTCGTTTTTGGAAAAGTAGCGCAGGCGTCCCGCCTGCAATAGCAACGACGGCAGGCGGGACGCCTGCGCTACATCAAATCACGCCCGTTGTGATCCGGTCAAATTGGGTCGCGATGTTTGACTCCGCCTTCCGCTTGCGCTTTCTCGTCGCCATGCGACTTCGCGCTTTGTTGCCGCTGGCGATGGCGGGTGCCCTCCGGGCGATCGGGGCCGAAGGGCCGCCGCCGCCCGACCCCGATATCGCGTCCTTGGTGGCCGAGATCTCGCCGGCGCGCATCCAGCGCTCGATCGTGGTCCTGACCAGCTTCAAGACGCGGCACACCCTGTCGGATCCGCTCCCCAGCGGCGATGGCATCGGGGGGGCGGGCGCGTGGGTGCGGGCGGAATTCCAGCGGGTGGCGGTGGCGACCGGCGGCCGGCTGCGCGTGACCACCGATGAATTCGACCAGCCGCCCAAGGCGCCGTCGCTTCCGCGGCCCGTGCACATCATCAACGTCGTCGCCACGCTGCCCGGCTCGCGGGCGGATTCGGCCGGCCGCATCTACGTGCTCAGCGCCCATTACGACTGCCGCGCCCGCAACGTCCTCGATGCGGAGAGCCCGGCGCCGGGGGCGGATGACGACGCCTCCGGGGTCGCGGCCGTGCTGGAGACGGCGCGGGTGATGTCGCATTACGAATTCGGCGCCACCCTCGTTTTCATGGCCGTGGCCGGCGCCGAGCAGGGCTTTGTCGGCTCGGCGCATTGGGCCGAGGCAGCCCGGCGCAATCATCTCGCGATCGCCGGCATGCTCAACGACGACATCATCGGCGGCACTCACGGGGCCGACGGACGGGTCGACCGCCACTCGGTCCGGCTCTTTGCCCAGGGCCTGCCCCCGCTCGAGCAGCCCGATGACGCGCTGCTCGACCTGATCCGCTCCGGCGGCGAGAACGATACCCCGCCGCGGGAGCTCGCCCGGGCGATCCGCGAGATCGCGGCGCAGTATGAGCCCGCGATGAGCATCCGGATCGTCTACCGGGCCGACCGCTACACGCGGGGCGGCGACCATCTCTCCTTTCTCGAGCGGGGCTATCCGGCGGTGCGCTTTGTCGAGCCGGCCGAGAACTTCCGGCACCAGCGGGAAAACGTGCGGGTGGAAAACGGGGTGGAATACGGCGACACGACCGACTATATCGATTTCATCTACGTGGCCGACGTCGCGCGGATCAATGCCGCCGCGCTGGCCGTCCTGGCCCGCGCTCCGGCACCCCCGGCAGCGGTCCAGATCGAGACGGCACGGCTGGAGAACGATACCACGCTGCGCTGGGCGGCCAGCGCCGAGCCCGACCTCGCCGGCTACCGCATCGTCTGGCGGGAGACCACCGCGCCCTACTGGCAGCACGCGATGGATGTGGGACGTGACGTGACGCGCGCCACCGTCCCCGGCGTGTCCAAGGACGACGTGGTCTTTGGCGTCGAGGCCTTCGACGCGGCGGGCCACGCCAGCCCCGCGGTCTTTCCAACCCCGCGGCGCACGCTGTGAGCATGACGCTTCCGGAGCATCCCGCCGCCGCCATCGTCCTGGAACGCAGCCCGCGGGCCCGCCGCTACCGCCTCACCCTCCGGCGCGACGGCACGGCGGTCGCGATCATTCCCGCCCGGGGTTCGGAACGGGAGGCCCGGCGGTTCGTGGAGCAGCATCTCGGCTGGCTGGAGCGCGCCCGGGCCCGCCAGGCGCGCCGCCCGCGCGCCGCCGCGGTGTGGACCGTGGGCACGAGCCTGCTGTGGCGCGGCGAGATGGCGGAGATCCGCTCGGTCGAGCCCGGTACCGTTTGCCTCGCGTCCGACGTTTTTCGGGGGCTGCCGGCGGAAGGCGACCTCCGGCCAGGCCTCGAGGCCCATTTCGTCCGGCGCGCGCGCGTCGAGCTGCCGGGGCGCGCCTGGGAACTGGCGGCCCTCACGCGGGCCGACCTGAAGCGCGTGACCGTCCGCAACCAGCGCTCGCGCTGGGGCTCCTGCTCGGCCGCCGGGACGATGTCGCTCAACTGGCGGCTGGTGCAGACCCCGGATCTCGTGCGCGACTACATCATCCACCACGAACTCGCCCACCTGTGGGAGATGAACCATTCCGACCGCTTCTGGGCCCGGGTGGAGGAAACCTTCCCCGCCTGGCGCGAAGCCGAGCGCTGGATCAAGCGCAACAGCGCCCTGGTCGGGCTGTAAGCCGCTCAGTGGAAGTCCCAGAGCTGGACTTCGAAAATGAGCGTGGCGCGCGGGGGGATGGAGGGCGGATGGCCGGCGTCGCCGTAGCCGAGCCAGTAGGGGATGATGAGCGTGCGCTTCTCGCCTTTTTTCATCGAGAGGAAGGCCTCGTCCCAGCCCTTGATGACCTGGCCCATGCCCACGCGGAAGGTGAAGGGCACGCCGCGCTGGTAGGAGCTGTCGAAGGGCGTGCCGTCGAGCAGGCGACCGGCGTAATCGGCGGTCACCTCGTCCCCGATCTGCGGCTTGCCGCCGGTCCCGGGCGCGCGGACGACATACCGCAGGCCGCTGTCCGTCACCGCCGCGGTGGGGTAGAGCTTGTCGATCTCCATCGCGTCGGCCGTCGAGAGCTCCGGCCGGTCCTGGGCCAGGGCGGCGCGCATCGAGGAATTGATCGGCTCACCCGGATTCTTGGAGGCGAAGATCCCGGAGCGCACGACCAGGGCGAGGGTCAGCAGCAGGACCCCGAGAAGGAGGAGGATGAAGAAACTGCGGATGGGGGTTTTTGCCATGAAGCGAATAAAGGAGGTCGGGGCGAAGCATTCAATGTCGAAGCGGGACCGCTTCCCTACGAGGCAACGCGACGGAACGTCGCGTCTACCTTTAAGGCCGTTCGAAGCTTGCCGGGCCGGGGCGCGGCCCTTGTGCTGGCGGCATGTCTGTCTCCGCCGCCGACACCTCCGCCGACACCCAGGTGCCGGCGGTCGAAGTCGCCGGGCTGGAGAAGCGGTACGGGACGGTGGAGGCGCTGCGCGGCATCGACCTGACGATCCGCCAGGGCGAGAGATTCGCCCTCCTCGGCCCGAACGGGGCCGGGAAGACCACGCTGTTTTCCATCCTCGCCACGCTGCGCTCGCCCTCGGGCGGATCGGCCCGGGTCCTGGGCCACGACGTCGTGCGGGAGCGCGACGCGGTGCGCCGCTCCATGGGCATCGTCTTTCAGGAGCCGGCGATCGAGCGCAAGCTCACGGGCCGCGACAACCTGCTGCTGATGGGCCTGTTTTACGGCCTGGCGCCGGGCGAGGCGCGCCGCCGGGCGGCGGAATTGCTGGCCAGCCTCGGGCTGGACGATGCCGCCGACCGGGCGACGGAGAAGCTCTCCGGGGGCCAGCGCCGCAAGCTGGAGCTCGCCCGCGCGCTGGTGACCAATCCCCGCATCCTCTTCCTGGACGAGGCCACCCTGGGGCTCGACGTCGATGCGCGCCGTTCCTTTTGGAGCCATGTGGGGACGCTGGCGGCGGCCGGGCGCACGGTCTTTTTCACCACCCATTATATGGAGGAGGCGGAGGTGGCCGACCGCATCGCGCTTATTTCCTCCGGCCGCATCATCGCCCTCGACACCCCGCGCGCCCTCAAGGCGCGCCTGGGCGGCGGGGTGATCTCGCTGCAGACCGACGACGATGTCCGGGCGCGGGAATGGCTGGCCGGCCGCGGCTTCACCCCGGAGCCCGGGGGGCCGGAGCTGAGGCTGGTGCACCTCGACCCGGCGTCCATCCTGCCCGAGCTGCTGAAGAACCTGCCGGTCACCGTGCAGCGGGTGGAGGTGCACGCCCCGAGCCTCGAGGATGTGTTCCTGAAACTGACCGGCCGCGGCCTGGCCGCCGGGGGAGGGGGAGCATGATCCGGGGCATCTACGCGATCATGGTGCTGGACCTGAAGCGGGTCTGGATCGACCGGGTGCGCATCATCACCGGGCTCGCCCAGCCGCTGCTCTACCTCTTCGTGCTCGGCGCGGGCCTGGGCGGCAACGTCCGGTCGGGCGGGGCGGATTTCCAGCGCTTCATCTTCCCCGGCGTGGTCGGTCTCTCGCTGCTGTTCTCCGCGGTTTTCGCCGCCATCATCATCGTGTTCGACCGCCAGGTCGGCTTCTTCAAGGCCGTGCTGGTCTCGCCGCTGCCACGCGCGGCCATCGCCTACGGCAAGATCGCCTCGGGCGCGGCGCAGGCGCTGATCCAGGGCGTGATCCTCCTGCCGTTTGCGCCGCTGGTCGGGGTACATTTTGGTTTCGCGTCGTTTTTCGAGATGCTCGGGGCGATGGTGCTGGGCGCCGTGGCCTTCTCGGCCATGGGGGTGGCCGCGGCTTCGCGCTTCACCTCAACCACGGTGTTCCCGATCATCAGCAACGCGCTGCTGCTGCCGATGTTCTTCATGGCGGGGGCGCTCTATCCGCTCCGCAACGCGCCGCATTGGATGCAGGTGGCGTCGCATTTCGACCCGGTCGCCTATGCGGTGGATCTGATGCGCGGCTCGGTCCTCGGCGTGTATTTTTTCCCGCCGTGGCTGTCGGTGGCCGTCCAGGTCGTGCTGGTAGCCGGCCTCGGCTGGATGTCGCTGGGCGTGTTCAACCGCGGGGAGGACGACTCCATCCTCGGCGAGACGCAGATCAAGTGGCGGCGGTGAGGCCGCGGCGCGTCACAGGAACGAGCAGATGTATTCGCAGAGGCCGTTCCGGACCTCGATCGTGAAGCCGCTCCGGCCCGGGACGTCGAAGTGGGTGCCCGTGGCATAGTCGGCCGCGGCGGTGGCGCCATCGAGGGTCACGCGGCAGGCGCCAGCGATGATCTCCATGCGCTCCGGCGCGCCGGTCCCGAAGTGGTACGACCCGGGACGGATGATGCCGAGCGTCTTCTTCACGTCGCCCGGAAACAGGACGGTGTGGCTCACGACATTGCCGTCGAAGTAGACATTGGCCTTCGTCACGACCGTTACCTCGGTGAACTGGGTCGGATGATTCGACATAGTGTTGCACGCTAGGCCCGGGCCTTGTTGGGTTGCAAGCACGACCATGACACCCACGCTCCTCGTCCTCGCCGCCGGCGTCGGCTCGCGCTATGGGGGCCTGAAGCAGATCGATCCGGTCGGCCCCTCGGGCGAGACGGTGCTCGACTACGCGGTGTTCGACGCGCGGCGGGCCGGCTTCGGCCGGGTGGTGTTCGTGATCCGGCGGGACTTCGAGGCGGTGTTTCGGGAAAAAATCGGCGCGAAATACGCGGGACAGCTCGAGGTGGATTACGCGTTTCAGTCGCCCGACGCCCTGCCGCCCGGCGCGGCCCGCCCGCCCGCCCGGGAAAAGCCCTGGGGCACGGCCCACGCGGTGTGGTGCGCGCGCGCCCAGGTCCCGGACAATTTCGCGGTGATCAACGCCGACGATTTCTACGGCGCGGATTCCTTCGCGCAGCTGGCGCGTTTCCTCGCCGCCGCGCCCGCCGCGGCCCCCGGCCCCCACCGCTTCGCGATGGTCGGCTTCCGCCTGGCCAACACGCTCTCGGAGCATGGCACGGTCGCCCGCGGCATCTGCACCACGGCGGGGGACCGGCTGCGCTCGGTGGTGGAGCGAACGGGCATCGCGGCGGCCGACGTCGGTCCGGGCCGGGAGTTTTCGGGCGAGGAGCTGGTGTCGATGAATTGCTGGGGCTTCACCCCGGCGCTCTTTCCGGAGTTGGAGCGGCAGTTCGGCGCCTTCCTCGCCGCGCGCGGCGGCGACCCCCGGGCGGAGTTTTACCTGCCCGCCGCCGTCTCGGCGCTGATCGAGCGCGGCGCGGCGGACGTGTCCGTGCTGCCCACCGCGAGCACGTGGTTTGGCGTGACCTACCGCGAGGACAAACCGCGGGTCGAGGCGGCGATCGCCGCCCTGGTCCGCGCGGGAACCTATCCGGCGAGACTTTTTTAACCCGTATGACATTCTCCTCTCCCCTGGCTGACATCTACACTCCGGACGGCGCGCCGCCCGGGCCGGCGCTCGCCCGCACCACGCACTTGTCCGTGGTCGCCCATCAGGACGACATCGAGGTCATGGCGCATTCCGGCATCGCCGCGTGCTACGGGCGGCCCGACCGGTTCTTCACCGGCGTGGTCGTGACAAACGGCGCGGGATCCTCGCGCACCGGCCGCTACGCCGCCTTCACCGACGAGCAGATGCAGGCGGTGCGGCGCGAGGAGCAGCGCGCGGCCGCCGCGATCGGAAGGTACAATCTGCAGATCCAGCTTGCGCACCCGAGCGCCGACGTGAAGGACCCCGCCCACGCCGGCGTTGCCGCCGACCTGGCGGCGATCTTCGGGGCGGCCCGGCCCGAGGTGGTCTATCTCCACAACCCGGCCGACAAGCACGACACCCATGTGGCCGTGCTGCTGCGCTGCCTGGTGGCGCTGCGGGCGCTGCCGCGCGCGCGCCGGCCGCAGCGGGTGCTCGGCTGCGAGGGCTGGCGCAACCTCGACTGGCTGCTGGACGCGGACAAGGTGGTCCTCGACGACAGCGCCCGGCCCGAGCTCGCCGGGCCGCTGCTGGCGGTCTTTGACTCCCAGATCAGCGGCGGCAAGCGTTACGACCTGGCGGTGGCCGGCCGCCGCGCCGCCAATGCCACCTTCCTGAACTCCCACCAGTCCGACACCATGACCGCCGCCACCTGGGCCATGGATCTCACGCTGCTGGTGAACGACGAGACCCTCTCGGTGCGGGAGTTCACCGTCGCCCATGTCGAACGGCTCCGCGCGGATATCGCCGCCCGCCTGGAAAAATTTGGCGGCGGGGCGAAATGAGACCGGGAGCCCTCCTGCTGCTCGGGGCCCTCTTCGCGGGCGCCCTGACCCGGGCGGCGGCCCAGGGCGGACCGCCGATGATCACCGACGATCCCGGGACGCCGGGCCCCGGGCACTGGGAGCTCAATCTGGCGTGGACGGACCAACGGACTCCCGGGTCGACCGGGTACGGCCTGCCCCTGGTCGACGCCAGTTACGGGATCGGTGAGCGGGTGGAGCTCAACTACCAGGCGCCGTGGGTCGTGCTGCGTGACAGCGGGCAGCAGACCCTCTCCGGGCTGGGGGATTCCCAGCTGGCGGTAAATTGGCGGTTCTATGACGCGGGCGACGCCGGCTGCCAGGCATCCCTCTTCCCGCGGGTATTTTTTCTGACTCCTGGCTCGGACTCCGCCCGGCGCGGGCTGGCGGACTCCCATACCACATGGCTGCTGCCGTTGGAGGTCGCCCGGGACTTCGGGTTTCTGGCGGTGGGCGGGGAATTCGGGCGCATGATCAGCGCCGATCCGGATGATGCAGGGTGGATGGGCGGAGTCTGCGTCGGGCGCAATCTGGCCAAGGGCGTCGAGCTGGACGCGGAAATCCACGCGACGACGGGCAATCGCACCAGCCGCAGCGAAATCACCGAAAACGTGGGTTCGCGGATCGCCCTGTCCGAACACGCGATCGTCCTGCTCTCCATTGGCCGGGATCTCCGCGACACCCTCGGCCCGCGCAGCTCGCTGGTCAGCTACTGCGGCATCCAGCTGCTGCGGTAAGAATGTAGACGCGGCATCCGTTCGACTGAGCTCATGGCCGAGGTCTGCCGCCTTCCTATGAGGGAAGCGACAAGATGTCGCTTCTACCTTCAAGGCACCCGTTTGGGCCGGCGCCGCTCCCCGGTGAATCTTAGGGAAAAAGCCAGGGTTGCAATGAGCCCGGATTCGCAGGATGGTTATCCTTTTAGAAGCATACCCATGTTGCGAAAGTTCATTGCCAAGCTGCGCGAGAGCATAGCGCCGTCCGACAAATCCCAGCAGACCAGTCCGGCCCCGGCGGCGCCCAAGGCGCCCCATCGGGAACCCGCGGCGCACGGCCCAGGGCCAAAGGCGCCGGTCCGGACCCCGTCCCACCTTCGTCCCGCTGCGCGGGACTCCGGCGGGCCTGTCCGCCAAGGCCAGGGCGAAGGTGGGCGGCCCGCACCCCATGGGGGCAGGGACGGCCGGGGCGACGAGCGCGGACCTGTCCGCCGTAGCGAAGGCGAGCGTCCCTCATCCTACGGAGGCCGGGACCGCCGGGGAGAGCATCAGGGTCCCGCCCGCCGCAGCGAGGGCGAAGGCGGCCCGCACCGCGGCGGCCCCGGTCGCGGCGGTCCGGAGCGCCGGCCCCGGCCGGCGCGCGACGATTTTGAGCATCCGCGCAGCGAGCCGGTCAAGCCGCTCGTGCCGGTGAACGTGCCGAAGATGGAGACCGCCTTTTCCGCGCTCGGACTGTCGGACGCGCTGGCCTTTGCCGTGCAGGAGATGGGGTATGTCGATCCCACCCCGATCCAGCGCCAGGCCATCCCGGTGGTGCTGGCCGGCGGGGACGTCATCGGCTCGGCCCAGACGGGCACGGGCAAGACCGCGGCGTTTGCGCTGCCCATCATCCAGCGGCTCGCCGGCCACGGGCAGCTGCGCTGCCTTGTGCTCGAGCCGACGCGCGAGCTCGCCCTCCAGGTGGAGGAGGCGTTCCAGAAATTCGCCAAGTTCACCGACCTGCGCGTCACCATCGTCTACGGCGGCGTCGGCTACGGCAAGCAGGTCGAGGACCTGCGCCGGGGCATGGACATCCTCGCGGCCACCCCGGGGCGGCTGCTCGACCACCTGGAGCAGCGCAACTGCTCCCTCGAGCGGATCGACATCCTCGTGCTCGACGAGGTCGACCGCATGCTCGACATGGGCTTCCTGCCCGACGTGAAGCGGATCGTGCAGCAATGCCCGCGCGAGCGGCAGACGCTGTTCTTCAGCGCCACGCTGCCTCCCGAGATCGAGCGGCTGGCGAGCTGGGCGCTGCGCAATCCCGTGAAGGTGGAGATCGGACGCCAGCATTCGCCCGCCGAGACGATCGCGCACTGCTTCTATCCCGTGGTGGCCTCCCAGAAGTTCGAGCTGCTCCAGCTCCTGCTCGAGCAGACCGAGTTCAAGAGCGTGCTGATCTTCTGCCGCACCCGGATGGGCGCGGACCGCATCGCCGGCCGCCTGAAGGCGACCGGGCACTCGGTCGGCGTGCTCCATTCCGACCGCAGCCAGCGCGAGCGGGTCGAGGCGCTCGACGGCTTCAAGAGCGGCAAGTTCGAGGTGCTGGTCGCGACCGACATCGCGGCCCGCGGCCTCGACATCGCCGGAGTGTCGCACGTGATCAATTATGACGTCCCGGAGAACGCCGAGGATTACGTGCACCGCATCGGCCGCACGGGCCGGGCGCTCGCCACCGGCGACGCCTTCACGCTCGTGACCGAGGACGACGTGCGCGACGCGCGCAGCATCGAGCGGTTCATCGGGGCCAGCATCGAGCGGAAGAAGATCGAGGGCTTCCCCTACATCTACTCCGCCCTCTTCGACGAGAAGACCCAGGCGGAGACGGTGGTCAAGCCGACCAGCCGCCTGCACCGGGGCGGCGGAGCTAGTCGTTCCCGTTGACCAGCTTGTAGGCCAGCGCGGCGGCGGCGGCGCCCCCCAGCTCGGAGACCGGGTACACCCAGAAGTGGTCCCAGCCCGAGAGGTGCATCAGCGTGATGCCGATGGCGACCGCGGGATTCAATACGCCGCCCGATACGCCCCCGACGGCGAAGGCGCCGACCATGGCGGTCAGGCCGACCGCCAGGCCGTAGAATGAATTGCCCGCCGTGCCCTTGGCGGTGGCGACGTTCAGGAAGACCCAGGCGAGCGCGAAGGTGAAGATGAACTCGGCGACGAAGGCGGCCTTGACGGTGAGCACCATTTCCTGGGCCGAACCCTCGAGCTTGAAGAAGTGCATCAGCCAGGCGGCGACGACGGCCGCCGCGACCTGGGCAATCCAATAGGGGATCACGTCGCGCGCCGGGCAGCGCCCGCGCAGCCAGACGGCGAAGGTGACGGCGGGGTTGAAATGTCCGCCGGAAACGTGTCCGCCGGCAAACATCATGACCATGAGGGCGGCGCCGATGGCCAGGGGCGCGAACAGGCCGACCCCCGGGGGAATGACCGTGGCACCGACCGTAAAGACGAGGATGAACGCGCCGATGAACTCAACGAGGTATTTTTTCATGGATGCCGGGGGTAAAGGGGTGCCTGACCGGAGAAACGGCCAGCGAAGGCTTTTTCCCCGATAACACAACGTGATTTATAGCTTTCGGGGGAGCGCGGAATGGTGTTTCTCTGGAGGGGTGAAATTGGCCTCCCTCGCCCGAGCCGCCGTGCTCACCCAGCCGGTTTACGAACCGGGCAAGCCCATCGAAACGGTGGCGCGGGAGCTCGGTCTCGATCCGGCCGGCATCATCAAGGTGGCGTCGAACGAGAACCCCTTTGGGCCGTCGCCGCGCGCGGTCGCCGCGGCGCGGCGGGCGCTGGAACAAGGGCAGCTCTATCCGGATGGGGGCTGTTTCGAGCTCCGGCAAAAACTGGCCGAGGTCTATGGGCTGGCCCCGGACCAGTTCATCGTCGGGAACGGCTCCAACGAGATCCTGGAGTTTCTGGGGCGCGTCTTTCTCAACCCGGGCGACGAGGTGGTGATGGGCGCGCCGGCCTTCGTCGTCTACCGGCTGGTCACGACCCTCTTCGAGGCGAAGGCGGTCGAGGTGCCGCTGGCCGGTTTTCGCCACGATCTTGCCGCCATGGCCCGGGCGGTGACCCCCCGCACCAAGCTCATCTTTGTCGGAAGTCCGAACAATCCCACGGGCCCGGCCAACCGGGAGGCCGAGCTGCTGGCGTTCGCCCGCGGCCTGCCGGAGCACGTCGTGCTCGCCTATGACGAGGCCTATGCCGAATACCAGGAGGCGCCGCCGGACCTGCGCCCGCTGATCCGGGAGGGACGCGCGGTGATCTGCCTGCGCACCTTCTCGAAGATCTACGGCCTGGCCGCGCTGCGGGTCGGCTTCGGCTACAGCACCGCCGAAATGGTGGCCTTGCTCAACCGGGTGCGGCAGCCGTTCAACGTGAACGCGATCGCCCAGGCGGCGGCCACCGCCGCCCTGGACGACCGGGAGTTTGTGGCGAAGTGTTATCAGGAAAACCGGGCCGGCCTGGCCCAGATGCAGGCGGGGCTGCACCGGCTCGGACTCGAATTCGCGCCCAGCGACGCCAACTTCATCCTCGTCAGGGTGGGCGACGGGGCCCGCTGGTTCCAGGCGCTGCAGCGGCACGGCGTGATCGTGCGGCCGCTCCAGCCCTATGGCCTGCCGGAATGGCTCCGGATCACGATCGGGACGCGCGAGCAGAACGAGCGCGTGCTGCGGGAGCTGGCCGGGCCGCCCGCCTGAGGCGGTCGTTGATCGCCTCCGCCAGCCCCTCGCCCGGGGCCAGTTCCACGTGGATGCGCCCGAAGCCCAGCTCGTCGATGCGCCGCAGGGTCGCGAACAGCCGCCGCGCCGCGGCCCGGAGATTCCCGCTGCGGTCGAGGTGGAAGATATTGCGGCCTTTCAGGCTCCCGGGCCGGGCGAGGAAGAGCCACGCCTCGGTCGCCGGGCCGCGGACGGCGGCGCGGGCGCTGAGCCGCGCATGCAGGATGACGGGCGTGCGCGGGCTGTAATGCCGCGCCAGCAAACCCGGGGCGAGCTGCGCGCCGCCGGACGGCGCCAGATGGCGCGGCGGCCGGGCGACCGGAACTTTCAACGCGCGCTCCAATTCGCGCCGGGTGATGGCGCCCGGGCGGAGCAGGCGGGGATGGTCCGGATCGCGGAGGTCCACGATGGTCGACTCGAGCCCGATGCGCGACGGTCCGCCGTCAAGAATCGCGTCGATCCGCCGGCCGAGGCCCTGCCGCACGTGCTCCGCCGTCGTCGGGCTGACATAGCCGAAGGGGTTGGCGCTGGGCGCGGCGAGCGGCCGGCCGGTCAGCCGGAGGAGCCGGCGGAAGAGCGGGTGGGCGGGCATGCGCACGGCGACGCTGGGACGCCCGGCGGACACCACGGCGGGCACGGCGGGTGTCTTCGGCAGCACCAGCGTGAGCGGCCCGGGCCAGAACCGGTCGGCGAGCCGGCGCGCGGCGGCGTTCGGGACGGCGACGAGCGCCAGGTCGCGCCAGGAGGCGAGGTGCACGATCAGCGGGTCGCTCGCCGGCCGGCGCTTGGCGGTGAAGATCCGGCGGCAGGCCCGGGCGTTGAAGGCGTCGGCGGCGAGGCCGTAGACGGTCTCGGTCGGAACGGCGACGAGCTCTCCCGCGCGCAGCCGGCGCGCCAGCCGCGCCAGGTTGCGCGGCGTGCCGCGATAGATGCGCGCGGCCGGCTTTGGTTTCATGGCATAAAAAAGGCCGGAGCTTGAGTCTCCGGCCGGCGACGCAGGGGTCGGGGAACCGCTTACTGCGCGAGCAGCAGGTTGCGCGACTGCTTCAGGGTGCGGGTGATGGCGCGCTGGTGCTTGGCGGTGAGGCCGGTGTACTTGCGCGGCAGAATCTTGCCCGTATCCGTCACATAGCGGCTCATCGCCTGCGGCGTGGTGAAGGGAATCTCCGCCGGGGTGGGCGTCTGGGTCTGGGTCAATTTCGGTTCGGGTGTGCTCATGGAAGGCGAGACGATAGATTTTCGACCGGGCTTGTCAACGCCGCATCCCACCCTCATTTTCCCCCTCCATGCGGGGTCGTAGCTCAACTGGATAGAGCAGTTCCGTCCTAAGGAAAAGGTTGTGGGTTCAACTCCCGCCGACCCCAAAATTTACCCCGCTCGCAGGCCGCCCGGCGGCCTGCGAGCGGGGTAAATTTTGGCGCGGCGTAGCCCCGCGTGCAGCGGGGCGAAGACGGGCTGCGCTAATATCAACAGCGGCCTTCATAATGGCACATCCTCCCCCTTCCCTCGCCTAGCTCCCCTATTTTCAGCGGGCCGCCGACGGGCTGCCGCTAATATCAACAGCGCCCTTCGTAATTGTATTACCCCCCCGCCCCCCATATACACACGGCTCTAACATGGTCGCCTGGGCAGCCCAACTCAGCAGAAAGAAAGTCGCCGCCATCTGCGTGCTGATCCTTTTGGCCGGCGTGCTGGCCGGATTCCTGGGCGGTCGGAACGCCGAGGACCGGTTGGCGGCCCAGCTCCTGGAACAGGCCAGGCGGGCGGCAGCCGCGCTCAATGGCGACGAGCTGGTCGCGCTCACCGGCACGCGGGCGGACCTGTCCAACCCCGCCTACGCCCGGCTGAAGGAGCGCCTCAGCGGGCTGCAATCCGTCATCCCGCCCGCCCGCCTGCTGTCCGTCGTGCGCTTCACGCCCGCCACCGGTGAATTTGTCTTTATCGCCGACTCCGGACCGGCGGGCGAAGCCGGCCTGCAGCCCGGGGACGAGTTCAGCGCTGCGGCCCGCCTCCCCGCGCTGCGGCAGGCGGTCTCCACCAATCTCGCTTCCGCCGAGGGGCCGATGTCCGACGCGACCGGCGCATGGGCGATGGGTTTTGCCCCGTTGACCGGGGCCGGCGGGCCGACCCGGGACGTGCTCGATCTGGACGTGGCCGCGACCGGCTGGGTCCGCCAGGCCTGGGTCGAGGGTTTTCCCTGCGCGGTCTACGCCTGGATCATCCTGGGCCTGCCGTTCGGCATTCTGTTCGTGATGCGGGGCCAGGAGGAACAGCGCAAGGCGCTCCGCAACGTGCTGGGGGCGATCGAGCAGAGCCCGTCGGCGGTGATGATCGTCGACCTCGACAGCTGCATCGAGTACGTCAATGCCAGCCTCTGCGCGCAGCTCGGCTACTCGCGCCGGGAGCTCCTGGGGCGGCCCTGGCGCGATTTCCAGCAGAAGGAAACCCCGGCCGAAATGCTGGCCGAGATGGTGGCGACCGTCCGAGCGGGCAACCCCTGGGCCGGCGAATGGTTCAACCGGCGCCGCACCGGCGAGCTCTTCCCCGTGCGGGGGGCGATCTCCCCGGTGAAGAAGCGGGACGGCACCCTGGCCTGCTTCGTGGCGGTCTTTGAGGACATGACGGATTTCAAGCGCGGCGAGGCCGCGTTGCGCTCGGCCCTCAGCCGCGCGGAGGCCGGCGACCGGGCGAAAAGCCAGTTCCTGGCCACCATGAGCCACGAGGTGCGGACGCCCCTCAATGGCATCATCGGGTTCACCAGCCTGCTGCTGGAGATGCCCCTGTCGCCTGAGCAGGAGGAGTACATCCAGATCATCCGGGCCAATGGCGAGGCGCTGATCCAGCTCACCGGCGACATCCTCGATTTCGCGCACATCGAGTCGGGCAGCCTCAAGCTCGATCTCCGGCCCTGCAGCCCGCGCGCCTGTGTCGAGGAGACGCTGGACCTGCTCGCGGTCCAGGCCGCCGGGAAGAAGGTCGAATTGCTGCACTGGGTCGAGGACGACGTGCCCGCCGCGGTCATGGCCGACGACGCCCGGCTGCGCCAGGTGCTGGTCAACCTCACGGGCAACGCCGTGAAGTTCACCGACGGCGGCGAGGTCGAGGTGACGGTGCGGGCGGAAAAGGGGGCGGCGGCCGGTGTGGCCGCCGAGTGGCTGCTGACCTTCACCGTCCGCGACACCGGCATCGGCATCGCCGCGACCGACCAGGAGAAGCTGTTCAAGCCGTTCAACCAGGTCGACGTCTCGACCACGCGGCGCCACGGCGGCACCGGCCTGGGCCTGGCGATCTCCAAGAACCTCCTGCAGCTCATGGGCGGGAGGATTTCCCTGGAGAGCGGGGTGGGCCGCGGCTCGACCTTCACCTTCACGCTGCCGGCGGCCGCCGCGCCGGCCCTGGAGCGCGCGAGGCCGGACATCACCGGGTTGCGCATCGCGCTGGCGGCCAAACCCGGCCCGTTCCGCGCGGAATTCGCGCGGCTCGCCCGCCGCTGGCACGCGCCGCTCGTCGAGGTTGATACGGCGACGGCTCTGCCGGACGTCGCCTGGGACGT
>Ga0302319_10011932_pt1 | contig 16441 bp, 14 predicted proteins | sample Bog_T0_2_FD_203319 | JGI IMG/M metagenome (GOLD analysis project Ga0302319, IMG submission 203319) | Peat permafrost microbial communities from Stordalen Mire near Abisko, Sweden - Bog_T0_2 | ecosystem: Environmental > Terrestrial > Soil > Wetlands > Peat | place: Sweden: Abisko, Stordalen Mire...
TGTCGGGTACTGGGCGCCACTCTTTTTAACCTGACTTAAGTAGTATTCCCCTCTTTGATCAATTTTCTTGGATTTAATCATTATATTCACCTCTCAATATTGAAGTTTAAGACACGTTAGGCAATTTGTCAAGTACTTAACTATTAAGTCATTAACTAAATAAATGGTGACGTCTACCAATTAATTTAATTGGTAGACGTCACCATTTATTTTACTTCTTCGTGATATATCTGACTAGATCAACGACGCGGTTGGAATAACCCCACTCGTTGTCATACCAGGAAACGATCTTAAAAAAGCGCTTCTCACCTTTTAGATTGTTCTGCACGGTTGCCAGAGAATCATAGATGGAAGAACGCGGATCATGGATGAAATCCGTTGATACTAACTCTTCGTTGGTATAGCCTAAATATCCCTTCAAATAGGTCTCAGACGCTTTCTTCAATAGCGCATCGATCTCTTCGATAGAGGAATCTTTGACGGAACGGAAGGTCAGATCAACAACAGACACATCCGCAGTCGCGACACGAAACGCCATACCCGTCAATTTGCCCTTGGTCGCCGGAAGCACTTCACCGACAGCCTTGGCAGCTCCTGTAGAAGACGGGATGGTATTGATCGCCGCCGCGCGTCCGCCGCGCCAATCCTTCTTGGAAGGACCGTCTACAGTTTTCTGAGTTGCGGTATAAGCATGGATAGTGGTCATCAAACCGGTCTCGATGCCGATGCCCTCTTTAAGCAGAACATGGACTAACGGAGCTAAACAGTTGGTAGTACAGCTGGCGTTAGAAATGATGTGGTGTTTCGCGGCATCATATTCCTGCTCATTGACACCCATGACGATGGTCTTAACCTCGCCCTTGGCAGGTGCTGAGATAATGACCTTCTTGGCGCCGGCGTCCAAATGGCCCTTGGCTTTCTCGCTATCCGTAAAAAGCCCGGTAGACTCAATAACGATGTCCACCCCTAAAGCCTTCCAGGGAAGCTCGGCAGGTGTTTTGGTAGCCGCGACACATTTGATCTTGTGTCCGTTGACCACAATGATATCTGCCTCTGTTTTGGCAGGATCGCTTTTCGCGGTTGACACGGCATGTTTAAATTTACCCTGAACTGAATCATATTTGATCTGATACGCGAAATACTCGGCATCGGTGGAAACATCCACCACCGCTACCACATCGATCTCGCTGCCTAAAAGTCCCTGATCGCAAATGGCCTGAAAAACCATCCGACCAATACGTCCAAATCCGTTGATACCCACTTTGACTGCCATGTTGCCTCCTATTATTCTAATTGATTCATGATTTTAGTATAGACTTCCTGAGCAACCCCAAGCTTCGGGAATATCCCGCTGCGGGCCTTGACTCGAAGTTTGCTGGTGGTCAGATTGATCTGGATCACACTAACCGTGACGCTATTGCCGTAAACTATGGCTTTAATTTCACCGTCTTTAGGATGCTCTTCCTTGATGGTCCCCATGATCGATAAAACCTTATGCGCCGCATCCACCAGTTCTTCCTGACCCTTGCTGCTGACCCCTTCAAAAGTATCCCGGGTGACGGCATACCCGCCGACGGCACCGGCCCCGCCGATAACCAAAAACCAGCATCCGCTGGAGAAAAGACACAGTCCAACTACCATGATGACTTTAGTCAATTTGATAGAAAGTGTTTTCATCTTTACAGATTATCCTTTTCCGGGTTTGCTGCCGTGATTAGCTTTTTTGGAACGCCAATTTAATTTGCCCTTACGTAATCTTTTACTCATTTAATTTCCTTTGTTATTAATGGTTTTAAGGATACCATTGTACCCATAAATGCCCAAGGTTTCAAACTTTTTAATTCTTTCTTTGAACATGAGCCTGTACAGACGGCTGCCATGCGTATCCCGGCCGCATGGGCGCACTTTACATCAATGGTCATATCCCCTACATACAAAACATCTGCTCGGTCGATCTTCAGGCGCTTGGCAATGGTCAAAAGCATGTCCGGATAAGGTTTAGGCTTTTTCGCACGGTCCGCGCATAACACCACATCAAATAATGGATCAATGCCCAAAACTTTTAAAATAATATGCGTAAATCTGGTCGGACGATTGCTGGCAATGGCCAGTTTATAACCCTTGTTTTTTAAAAATTTTAATGCCCCTAGCACTCCGGGCAAAAACCGGACGTTGCCCTTGAGTTCCAGCGCTTTCGCATGATGCGGCCGGTAAATCACAATCGCCTTATCCGCCAGCTTTTCTCCGACGAACTTTTTCATCAGCTGCCGGTCACCTTCACCGACACTGCGCTTGATCTCGACATCGGAACGGGCAGGAAAACCAAGGACCTTTAACGTATGATTAACGCTGGCGCTTACCGCCGGGTAAGCGTTGACCAAAGTCCCGTCTAGATCAAAAACAACCAGTTTAATCATGGCTTTTAAGTGTCGAGGAAAATAATACCACCAGCCCGGCCACGGCCAGGAGAATCCCGATACTTCCTCTAAACAGAAAAACCACGGCTACCCAATGCCTAAGGACCAACGAAACCCCAAAAACCGTCAAAGCGAATCCGGCGATGAATATCACGACTTTACGCACCATGATTACCTGCCTGTTCCAAACTGGAGGCTGAGGGAGGGCGACTTTTCCAACGGCGATGCATCCATCCCCATTCTCTGGGATATTTATGAATATAGCCTTCAATGATATTGGTCAGTTTCTGCACATTATGCTGTATGGTTTCTTCATCGGTGGCCTTTTGCTCCAGATAAAAATGCGGTTCAATGACCAGCTTATGATTGTCGCTCTCCCCGTCACGCAGCGTAAAGATCGGCAATAATGGAGCCCCGGTGCGCATCGCAAAGATGATCGGCCCTGTCGGAGTACCGGCTTTCTGGCCAAAAAAATCAACATACACGCCCGACTTACTGCCGGTGTTCTGGTCCATCAAAACCACTAATAATTCCTTATCGCGCAACGCTTTGAGCGATTGCGCCACACAGGCCTCGCGCGGATAACTATGCACGGTCTTAAGCCCCAAACGGGAACGGGACGCCTGAAAATCCTTTTCAATGATCGCATCCCGGCTGGGACGGATAATGGCATTGGTCGGATAGCCCATCTGCGCTAAATACAGCAGCATTAACGGGAAGTTCCCGAAATGCGCGGAAATGCCGATGACCCCGTGCCCTTCTTTGAGGGCGGCATCTAAATTTTCGCGGGAACGGCCTTCGAAAGAGAACGTTCCCTTGATCATCGCAGGACGTACCATAAAAACACCCAGCTCAATGACCCCTCGTCCGGAATTATAAAAACAGTCCTTACAGATCTTTTCTAATTCCTCGCGGGATTTTTCCTGGCCAAACGCAATGGCTAACGTGTTCATGGCGGTTTTGCGCATACGCCCTAACAGCAAATACCCCGCCTTCAACAGCCCGCCCGTCATAGCCTTGATCGCGGCATACGGCAGGACCTTGAACAACCAGGAAAAGAAATAAAATAACCAGCGTACCAGCGCTCTTTCTATATTCTTCTTCACATCTTTGAGCATGATTATTTTCCGATAATGCTTTCGATCGTCTGCAGCAGCGCAGACGGGTCGACCGGCTTGGTCAGGTGGGTGATGGCCCCGGCTTCCAGCTCGGCCTTGATATCATCTTCAGAATCCTTTGCCGTCAAAAAAATAACCGCAATATTCTTAAGCACCTCATAAGCCTTGATCTTCTTGCATAAGTCCCTGCCCTTGATCCCCGGCATAATAACATCGAGGATGATCAGGTCAGGCCGGTCCTTGAGCGCTAATTGCAACGCCTGCTCTCCGGTCTTCGCGGAAACCGCGGAATACCCGGCTTTGCTTAAAACGGGAACAATGAGCAAATGTACGCCCGGATCATCATCAACTAATAAAATTCTTTTAGACATGTTGCCTCCCGTGCCGTACAGACTTTTGAACGGACGCTTATTAAGCGTCCCTACTAATATACACAAAAAACACAGGTAAGTAAAAACATCTCCGTATTTTGTATAAAAAGTCATGCTCTGGTTAAGGGGCAAGGTGCCCCAGGTGACCCCTTGCACAAAAGCTTTTTTCCCACGCTCGTCGTGAAGCATGTTCAGGATGCGGCCTTGCCCATCGACCAGGGCACTGACACCGGTATTCGCCGCACGCACCAGTGCGCGCCGGTTCTCCACACAGCCGAACACCGCGGCCTGCAAATGCAAGAACGGGGCCTTGGTATCCTTGAACCAGGCATCATTGGTCATGTTGACAAAAAATTCCGCTCCGTTTAAAGCAAAATTACGGCGAAGGTATCCCAAGGTATCTTCAAAACAGATCAGCACCCCGAATTTCTTTTGGCCGCCGGCCGCTGAAAAGATCTTGTACGTTTTTCCGGAAGTAAAATCATCCAGACGGATAAAATTATTGACCCAGCCCAAAATAGGCCTTAGGGGTAAATATTCCCCGAACGCAACCAGATGGATCTTGTCATAGCGGCCCTGGATCTGTCCATCCGCGCCGATCAAAAACGCGGAATTAAAATAATGATCCCCATCCTGAGCCACCGAACCGATCAGAATAGGTGTTTGCAGTCGGCGGGCGGTCAGCTGTACTTCATTGACCAAAAGCGGAACGTCACTGATAATGCCCGGCAGCGAAGTTTCCGGCCAAACGATCAAATCAAGTTTCTTGCCTTCAAACTGGCGGGTCAATTGCAGGGTATGGGCCACGATGGCAGGTTTTTGTGCTTCATCCCAATTAACTTCTAACGGAATATTGGCCTGGACGACACCCACCCGTACCGTTTGGTAATGCTGCGGTTGTCCGGTTTTCCCAAATCCATAAACCAACGTCAACGCTAGAATAACGATCCCGGCTATCTGTGCCGTTAATAAGGCACGTTGGGCCTGATCGTCTTTTTTCAGGATCGCCCGGCAGGTTTCAAAGCATAAAAGATTGACCAGAATGACCAAAAACGAAACCCCGTATACGCCCGTACAATCCGCTATTTGAATGAACAGAATATTCTTATACTGGGACATCCCCAGCATGGCCCAGCCAAAACCGGTGAACAGATGCGCCCGAATATATTCCAGGGCCACCCAGGCCGACGACAACACCAACACGCGCGGGGTCACAGGCAGCTTCTGAAAATAAACGAACAACATGCCAAAAACGGCGAAATAAAGGGAAAGAAAAGCAATTAGCAGAACAGCTCCTGGAAAGGTGACATACACAAACCATCCCAGGGTACCGAAAAAGAATAAAAATCCCGATAGGTAAGCGCGCCTGAACGCCCGCCAAGGCGTCTGACCGTCAAGGACAAAAAAAAGCGGGACTAACGCCACCCAGGCCAGCAGCGACCAGTCCGTCCGGGGGAAGGATAAAATTAAAAGGGCTGCAGAAATAAAGGTGATCGATGCATTTAACAGTCTAATAGACGCTTTTTGGTTAAATGTGTCCTTCACCTTTATTCCCCCTTTATACCCCGCAACATTTCTTGTACTTTTTGCCCGAGCCGCAGGGACAAGGATCATTACGGCCGACTTTGTCTGTGCTGCGCGCCGCTGTTGCGGCGGGCTGTTGAGGCAGCCGGCTTTCCTGCAACGCCGCCTCTTGAGGGGTAGCTGCCGTGGGCATGCCCTGGAATTCCTGATGCACTGCCTGCTGAGGGATCGCGCTGAACACCGAACGCGGACGCAGCTCCTGCGGCATAGCTTGTAATCTAAAGATCATGGATGCCACTTCGTGATTGATCGATCCATACATGGTCTTGAACAAAGAAAATCCTTCTTTTTTATATTCCACCAGCGGGTCACGCTGGCCCAAGGCACGCAGGCTGATACCATCCTTGACCTGGTCCATGGTATGCAAGTGCTCTTTCCATTTGGTATCGATCACGTGCAGCAGGATCATGCGCTCCATACCGCGCATGACCTCCAGCGTCACCTGGGCTTCCTTAGTTTCATAAGCTTGCGTCAATACCCGAGCGATCTCATCTTTGACTTGCTGGGAGTTAAGGGGGCTTAACTGCTCTTTAATATTTTTGATATCGACCAGGAATTTGGAAAGGATATCCGCGCACACCAGATCCAGCGCTTCGTCGTTCTGCTTCATGGCATAGTGGCTGTCAACCACATCATCTCCGGCGGACAGGACGGCATCTAAAATGACATCCCTTAAATTCTCGCCCTCAAGGATAGAACGGCGCAGGCCATAAATGACCTCGCGCTGCTTGTTCATGACATTGTCATATTCCAGTAATTGTTTGCGGATCTCGAAGTTATAATTTTCTACCCGCTTTTGGGCCACTTCCAAAGCGCCGGAAACCATACGCGATTCAATGACCTCGCCTTCCTTCATGCCCAGCTTATCCATGACCGCCATAATACTGTCGGAGGCGAATAAGCGCATCAGATCATCCTGCAAGGACACATAAAATCTGGACGAACCGGGATCTCCCTGACGGCCGCAGCGTCCTCTCAACTGATTGTCGATACGCCGCGATTCATGGCGCTCGGTACCGATCACATGCAACCCGCCGGCGGCCAGGACCTGTTCGCGTTCTTTGGACACCTGGGTCTTGAACTGGGTAATAAAAGTCTTGATCATCTCTTCCTGGGCTTGGGTCTCAATATCCTTGCCTTTTTCTGCGGCCAGTGCGCGAGCCAGATATTCGGCGTTACCGCCTAGCACGATATCCGTACCGCGGCCTGCCATGTTGGTGGCAATGGTCACCCCGTTATAGCGGCCGGCCTGGGCAATGATATGCGCTTCTAATTCATGATATTTGGCGTTTAAGACCTGGTGCACAATGCCCTTTTTCTTAAGCAATCCGCCGATCAATTCGGATTTCTCGATGGAGATGGTCCCCACCAGGACCGGCTGGCCTTTTTGATGGCATGCCGCTATTTCCTCGACGACCGCGTTATATTTTTCCTGGGTGGTCTTATAAATACAGTCCGGATAACTGGCCCGGATCAGCTGACGATTGGTCGGAATGACCACCGTATCCAAATTATAGATCTGTTTAAATTCGTTGGCCTCGGTATACGCGGTCCCGGTCATCCCGGCCAGCTTGCCGTACATGCGAAAATAATTTTGAAAGGTGATGGTGGCCAGCGTCTGATTTTCCCGCTCGATCTTAATGCCTTCGCGGGCTTCCACGGCCTGATGCAGGCCGTCCGACCAGCGGCGTCCCGGCATCATGCGTCCGGTAAATTCATCGACGATAATGACCTGTCCGCCCTTGACCACATAATCCACATCCCGGCTGAAGAACTCCTGGGCCCGCAGGGCACAGATCACGTGATGGCGGTATTCGTTGGTGTCGATCTCATGCAAATTCTTCACCCCGAACAATAGTGCCGCCTTGGTCTCGCCTTCGTCGGAGAGTGAAATGGACTTGTTCTTCTCGTCAGCCAGATAATCAAAGCCCTGATAGAGGTCTTCACCTTTATGCTTGGCATCGATTTCCTGCGCCTCGGTCACGCGGCGGCCTTTGAGCTGACGGGCGATCTGAAAAGCTTTATAGTATTTATCCGTGCTCTCTTCCGCCGGTCCCGAAATAATGAGCGGAGTGCGCGCCTCATCTACCAGGATGCTGTCAACCTCATCCACGACGGCAAACGCATGCCCGCGCTGGACCATTTCCTGTTTAAAAGAAACCATGTTGTCACGCAGATAATCAAACCCGAACTCATTATTGGTCCCATAGGTGATATCACAACCATAGGACGCCTGACGTTCACGCGGGCTCATGTCATGCTGGATAACGCCTACACTTAGTCCCAAAAATTCATAGAGCGGCCCCATCCAATGACGGTCGCGATGGGCCAGATAATCGTTAACGGTCACCACGTGCACCCCGTCCCCGGTCAGCGCGTTAAGATAGGTCGGCAAGGTCGCCACCAACGTTTTCCCTTCCCCGGTGGTCATCTCGGTGATGCCTCCGCTGTGCAGCACCATGCCGCCGACCAACTGCACATCAAAATGACGCATATTCAAAACCCGCCGTCCTGTTTCACGCACTACGGCAAAAGCTTCATTGAGAATTTCATCCAAAACGCCCTGCTTGGAATCAAATAATTCTTTTTCCAGGCGCTTGATCTCTACCACGAGATCTTCCCGCTCCTGGCCCGAAGAGGCTTTGCGGTAATTAGCCTGGATCTGTTCATATTCATTCTTCTTCACGCTGATCGCCCGGTCGATCCGCGCTTTAAAATCTAGAGTCTTGGCCTTGAGCTGATCATCGGACAGCGCCTTGATCCCGTCTTCCAGGGCGCAAATTTCCGAAGCGCGCTTGGAGAGCCTTTTGACCAAACTGATCGAAGGCAAAGGTGCTTCGGGATGGATATGGATCTGCACCGGTGGCGTTAACCGGTCGATAAACCGTTGAGCACTCTGTACCAGAGCTTTACGTACAAAAAAGTCAAACATCGTCATTTCCTCGCGTTTTAAGACGTTTATCCCGGTCTTCCGGTCTAGTCCGTAAGAAGCCTTCGATAAACGGATCAATTTCTCCGTCCAGCACCTTTTGGGCGCTGCCGGTCTCGACTCCGGTGCGATGGTCCTTGACCATCAAATAGGGATGCAATACATAGGAACGGATCTGTGAACCCCACTCGATCTTCTGTTTGTCGCCGGCCTCCTTGTTCATCACCTCGATCTGCTGCTGGCTTTTTAATGCGCTTAAGCGGGCCCTCAACACCTTCATCGCCTGGGCTTTGTTTTGCAGCTGGGAGCGTTCCTTCTGAGACTGGGCGACAATATTCGTGGGCAAATGCGTAATGCGCACGGCGGAATCCGTAGTATTGACCCCCTGCCCTCCCGGCCCCGAAGCTCGATAGACATCAATGCGCAATTCAGAAGGATCAATCTGGACATCGGAATCATCGTCAACCTCGGGGATCACCTCCACCGACGCGAACGAGGTATGCCGGCGCTTATTGGCATCAAACGGGGAAATACGCACCAGCCGGTGCACCCCTTTTTCTGACTTCAAATATCCGTAAGCCTTATCGGCCTCGATGCGCAAAGTCACGTTCTTAATACCGGCTTCATCTCCGTGGAGGATATCGATGGTCTCGCATTTATACCCTTTAAGGTCTGCATGGCGGACATACATCCGCATCAGCATGGAAGCCCAATCACAGGACTCCGTGCCTCCGGCCCCGGCATTGATACTTAAAAGCGCATTATTGCTGTCAAAAGGTCCGCTTAAATGGGCCTGCAGTTCCAACGCATCGATCTCGGTTCTTAAGGCCACTGCTTCTTCGGCTAATTGTTTGTTCAAATCCTCGTCATCTGCCGGCAGTCCTAAGAATTCTTTGGCGTCATCCACCCGCTTCACACATTGGGCAAAAGGCTCGACAATATTCTTTAACCCCTTAAGCTCCTGCATGACCTTGTTGGCTTGTTCCTGATGTTCCCAAAATCCTTCTTGCGACATCCGGTCTTGTATCTCTGTTATGGATTGCTCTTTGTGGGGCAAGTCAAAGATACCCCCTTAGGCCGGCCAGCCTATTGGCGAGTTCATCGAATTGTTTTACTAGTTGGTCATTCATCGTTACACACTAAAGCGGAAATACGCTGCGTCCCCGTCCTTCATAATATACTCGCGGCCTTCCAAGGTCACCAGGTTCTTTTCCTGCACGGCTTTATACGATCCCAATTTCTTGAGATCATCGAATTTATAAATTTCTGCGCGGATGAATCCGCGTTCAATATCGGTGTGGATCTTTCCGGCAGCTTTAACGGCCGGGGTCCCTTCCGGGATAAGCCAGGCACGTGTTTCCTGCGGACCCGCGGTAAAAAAGCAGATCAGCTTAAGTAATTCTTTACCCGCCTGAGCCAGGTTCGCCAGACCAGGCGACGTAATACCCGCCGCTTCATAATACGCGTCACGTTCTTCAGCGGGAAGTTGCACGATCTCCGCTTCTAATTTCGTGCACAGCGCGACCAACGCCGCGCCTTCGGCTGTTGCCCGCTCACGCAAAGGCTTGAGCATGGCTTCATCCGGCGTACCTTCGTCCGTATTGGCCACATACATTAACGGCTTGGCGGTCAAAAACTGAAATTCATTTAAAATATCTTGAGGTATATCTTTTAATCGCCGGGCAGGAATGCCTTCATTGAAGGCTTTCATGCAGTCGTTGAGGGCATTACATTTAGCAATGGCGTCTTTGTCACCGCACTTGGCCTTTTTAGACCAGCGGTCCACCGCTGTCTGGCACTGCTGGATATCGGCTAATAATAATTCGGTGGTAATGATATCCGCAGCTGACTTAGGGTCAAGCTCTGACATCACATTGACCACATTCTCGTCTTTAAAACACCGCACCACATGGGCGATAGCATCGACCGAACGGATATGGGCCAGAAATTTATTGCCTAACCCTTCGCCCTGGGAAGCTCCTTCAACGATACCGGCGATATCCACAAAGCGGATACCGGAAGGTGTCACCTTGGCGGAATTCCATTCCTGGGCAAAGAAATGCAGCCGCTCATCAGGCAGCGGAACAACCCCGATATTGGGCTCAATGGTCGTAAAAGGAAAATTCTCTGCTGCCGCCGCGGCGCCGGTCAAAGCATTGAACAGTGACGATTTGCCGACATTAGGCAGACCTACGATACCGATTTCCATGTAAAAACCTTTCTAGGGATACCCTGTAAAAACTTGTACATGATAGTCTTAAAATCAGGGCTTGTCGAGGTGTTTTTTGAGGGAGGCTGATGCTTTGAATTGGCGGGCGATGTCCTGTTCCGCTGCTAAAAGTTGGGATTTCTTGCCGTCCATTTTACCGGCATAACCGCCCGGAGTCCCATCGGACCTGACCACCCGGTGGCAGGGGATCATTAAAGGGTAGGGGTTTTTACGCAGCGCCTGACCTACCGCGCGAGCCGCTTGGGGCCGGCCTATTTTTTGGGCCACCCACTGATAGGAGCGGGTTTCGCCTAAGGGTATGGTCAATGCGGCTTGCAGGACCTGCCATTCAAAAGCCGTTAACTTTTTATCCGTCTTCATTTTTGACTTTTTTTATTTTTGATACAGTCCTTAAGCTGAGAATCTACGCCAATGATGTGTTCAACGATCCATGCCTCTATAAAGCCATGAACCTGGACCATCAGGGCCCGATTATCTTTCCTGGATGATTTATATTTCTTTTTGAAATCTGTGATCTTTGCCAGAAAAGCATGGTGGGCTTCTTTATTCTCCCTAGCCGCGGGACATTGGTATTTTTCCATCAGCGCTTCTTCATGTTTAAAATGCGCCTGGGCATAGATGTCTAATGACGGAAAATATTTCTCTAAATAAGCCTCTCCCCGGTCTTCCTTGATAAACGCTTCAAAATCATTGAACATATCAAATATGGCCCGGTGTTGTTTGTCAACGTCCGCATCACCGATGTTGTAGCGCTCTTCCCATTTGATCATTTTCTTGTCCTCTACGATTTCGCGAGCCAGGAAAAGATTTCTTTTTCGAACTTTTCCGTTTCTGTGCCCTTGGCGATAAAGCCGTTCATCCCGACCGCAAAACATTTATTAACGGCGTCGGACAACACATTGGCGGAAACCGCAACGATCAAAACATCCTTATCCAACCCCTCGCGGATGACCTTTGTCGCTTCAAAGCCGTCCATGACCGGCATTTTCAGGTCCATGAATATAAGATCATATTTATTGACCTTAACTTTTTCGACCGCCTCCTGACCATTAGAGGCCACGGCATAATTGCAGCCGCTTTCTTCCAGCATCAACTGCATGTAGTATTGATTAGCCTCATCATCTTCTACAAATAAAACTTTCTTGTCCTTGAATTCCTGGCTCATGCTGAAAACCTCCGTTTTTAAGCCTTGTCAAAATTAAACGTCACGACAAACTCACTGCCCTGGTCAACCTGTGATGATACCCGGATCTCTCCGTGCATTAATGCCATCATTTTCTTGACAATATGCAGACCCAGCCCCACTCCGTCATATGTTTGCCCCTTATAAAACTCATGGAACCTGGTGAAGGGATCAAAAATATACGGCAGCTTATCGCCGGGAATGCCAAATCCGGTATCTTTGACGGCAACTTCTACGCGATATTGCCCCTGATCGGCGGGATGTTGATGGGGCCTGACGGTCACCCGGATCTGCCCCTCGCGCGTGTATTTGACCGCATTATTCAACAAATTATCAATGATCTGCTGCACGCGCAGCACATCCCCTTTTACACGCGGGATCTCTCCTTCGACGGTCAAAGACATGGTCACATCCTTGCCCGCTAACCCGAATCGAGACGCCTCAATAGCGTTTTCCAATAACCGGCGAAGGTCTAATTCTTCGGGTTGAAGCTTCAGCGCACCAGCATCCATTTTAGAAACATCAAGGATCTCTTCCACCATCGTTAAAAGATGCTTACTGCGCTCATTAATGAAATCAACGCTCTTGCGATACTTGCCCTCCAGTTCTGCAGATTTAAGGATATGTGCAAATCCAAGGATCGCATTTAGAGGAGTGCGCAGATCATGTGAGATATTTGTCAGAAATTCTGTCTTGAACCTGTTGGCCGCTTCAGCCTCTTCTTTGGCAACGCACAGCGCTTCTTCGGCCTGCTTGCGCCCGGTTATATCGACGATCGATCCTTCCAGGACACCGGTTTCCGGATAAAACTTTAACGAAGTAATGCAATGTTTCACTTCACCGGCTTTGTTGATCAATCTAAACTCGAAGTCGTTCACACGACCTTTTTCCCTAAGAAGCCTTCTCATTCCTTCCCGCTCTTTAGGGTCGGCCCAAAGATTTAAGGTTGGTTTGCCGATAACTTCCTCGCGCGTCCAGCCGATGATAGAAAGATACTTCTCATTCAAATCCAAAAGCTCAGAGCCATCCAAGCGTGAGCGAAACATCCCTACCTCGGCATTGTTAAAAAGATTCCGGAACTTTTCCTCACTCTTGCGCACCTCTTCCTCTGACCTCTTACGGTCGGTAACATCAACGAATGTCGATACCGCGCCTAAGACCTTGCCCTCCGCATTAACGATAGGCGCCGCACTTCCTGATACCCATATCTTGCGGTTGGGCAAAGATGCCGACAGGACTACATTATAGGTCGTCTCGCCTTTCAAAGCCCTAGTCACCGGGAGATCTTCCAATGCAAATAACTTCCCGTCTTCTGTTTCCCAGCGCAATACCCGCCGCCGTTCAATGGCATTCATATTAAAAAAGACTTCGGGAGGGAAAAGTTCTTTGGCAAAACTATTGAGAAAAAGGGCTTTGCCTTCCAGATCATAGATGACCAGTCCGGTAGCCATTGAGGCAATGACAGCTCCCAGCTCAGCGGCAGGATCCTGAACGCCCCCTAGATCACAATTTTTGTCTGCCATATTCAAAAGACCTTAAAAAGGTTGTCGGGATAACTGCTTATTATAATACTTTTTCGCGGGTTCAATAATCTTTCTTTCTAGCCGACTGTTTCTCAAATTTGATCTAAAAAGTCCTTTTTCCTTAAAAGGGTGTGGTATTTTAATCCGAACCGGTGCGCCTCATCCCGTATACGCATTAAAAGCTTTAAGCCCAACGAATCTTGAGCGAGCTTTATCGCAAGACGTTTGTTGGGTAGAAAGACCTCTTCTTCTCTTTTGGCCAGAGCAATGACCGCCAGCGACAAATGCAGCTTCTTTAGCTCCTGTAGGGCGGCACCTAACTGGCCCTTGCCTCCGTCGATCACGATCAGGTCCGGGAAGCCTGCGCCTTCTTTTTGAAGACGGGTATACCTGCGGCGCACCACCTCGGCGATCATCTTAAAGTCGTCGATCCCTTCCACCGTTTTGATACGAAATCTGCGGTAATTATTCTTGTCGGGTTTGCCGTTTAAGAAAGACACCATGGAACCCACCGGCTGCCGGCCCATGATATGAGAAATATCAAAGCATTCGATACGTACCGGAGGGGCTTTAAGTCCTGCGGCTCTTTGCAGCTGTTCGGCTTCTTTGGAAAAATTGACATCCCCTGTCCCTGAATACAAGGCTCCGATCGCACGGATCTGGTCGCGCAGACGGCCGGCCCCTTCAAAATCTTTCCGGCGGGAGAGATCTTCCATCTCCCCACGCAATTGCCGGTAAAGATCGTCTTTCTTGCCGTCGAGAATAAGTTTTATGCTGCGGATATTGCGCGCATATTCCGGTTTGCTGATCTTCCCTTCACAGGGGGCCTGACAAAGCCCCATATCCTCATAAAGACAGGCTTTATGGGCAAACGGGTCACAAGAACGAAAAGGGAATATCTTGCGGATGATCTGTAATGCTTCACGGATAAGAGTGGGGTTCACATAAGGGCCGTAAAACTCGGCGTCAGGATCGTGATGTTTGCGCGCATTCTTTCTGATTAATGAGATCAAAGGGAATTCTTCCCTGGTAATTTGAATAAAAGGATAGGTCTTTGAGTCTTTGAGCTCAATATTGTATTTAGGCTGATACTGCTTGATCAGACTGGCCTCCAGGATCAAGGCCTGGGCTTCGGAGGTGGTATGAAGGATGTCAACATCGGCGATATGGCTGACCAAAAGATCGGTCTTCAGGCTGGCGGTGTTCGCCCGAAAATAGGAAACCACGCGTTTGCGGATATTGATGGCCTTGCCGACATAAATAACCGTCCCCGCAGCATCTTTAAACAAGTAAACCCCGCTGCTAGTCGGCAAACTCTTAACTTTTGACTTGAGGTCATTCATAAGCTCATTGGATATCCAGTCAACAATCCTACGGGGCCTGTCTCAGAGCGACCCGCCGCGAAAAATAGGGGCGCTGTCCCCCTATTTTTTTGCGCAGGCGTTCACCGCTACATTCAATCTTTTATTGAGCGCTGTCCACAGCAGCAGGCAATTAACGGCTCCGGCTATGCTGCTGGCTAGGGCTATGCCGCCTACTTTCAGGGGGAACATCAAAATGGCGTTCAGGACCACATTGACGATCAGGCATACCGTTGCTGTTTTGACCGGGGTTTTGGTGTCCTGCAAGGCGTAAAATGCGGACACCAGGATCCTTGAGGCTCCAAAGAACGGCAGGCCCAGCGCGGCATAGAACATCACCTGGGAGGTGATATTCGTCGAATAGGCATCAAAAGCGCCATGCTGGAAAACCAGATGAATGATCAACCGTGAAAAAATAACCATCCCCGCCGCCGTCGGAATTAGGATCAGCATTAAATTGCGCAACGCAAAGAACAAGGTCGAGCGAAAGCGGTGCATATCTCCTTCCTGCACGAGTTTAGACAAGGACGGCAGGGTCACTGACGAAAGCGCATAACCGAACACGCCCAGGGGAAACTGGATCATACGGTTGGCATAATAGATGGCGGCAATGCCCCCTGCCCCCACGATCACCGCCAGCGAAGCGCAGAAAGTATCCACAAAGACATTGAGCTGATAAACCGCCGATCCCCATAATCGGGGGACAAGCAATTTGCCGATCTGACGGGCGCCCTCATGATTAAGGCTGACCGGCCAGCGCCAATACACGCCCCGGCGGCGCAACGCGGCCCATTGGGCCCAGAACTGCCAGACCCCGCCGACCACCACACCGCCGGAAATAGTATACGCCAGAGGCCATGAAAAAAAGAGCGCCACCCATACGCTTAAGATCATGGCCAGATTCAACAGACACGGACCAAAAGCCGGCGCAAAGAATGCATTCAACGAATATAAGATGCCGACCTGAAAGGCCGTCAGCGCGATCAAGATGAGATACGGGAACATGATGCGGGTCAGATCGACCGTCAAATGTAATTGCTGAGGGTCATTGGCAAATCCGGGGGCGATCAGCCGCACGATCCAGGGAGCGAGGATCATTCCGACCACGGTAATGATCCCCAAAATAATAAATCCCCAGGCCAAAACCACATTAATGCATTCCAGCCATTCTGCTTTAGACCTTTTTTGGGAATACTCCAAAAGTACCGGCACAACGGCCGCATTGGCCGCCCCTTCTCCGGCCAGGTCCCTTAATAAATTCGGGATACGCTGGGCTACCAGGAACGCTTCAGCCAAAAAACCGGTGCCCAAAAACCGCGCCAGGATCACATCACGGATAAAACCCAGCACTCTGGAAGCTAAAACGCCGCTGGCCACAATTCCGCCTGATCTTAAAAGGTGATGGGTGTTAGATTTATCAGTTGACATATTTTAGGGGCTTTGCTATTATTGGCTCCTTAATGTTACTATTTAAAAAGGAGAATTTTACTCATGCCACAACGCCGTACTGCTATTAAAGATTTACGTAAAGCCCATACCAAACACCTGCATAATCTGCAGATCAAGACTGATCTCAAAAAGACGGTCAAGAAATTCACTGTTGCTGCTACTGACAAGAAGACTGACGCTACAGAATTGCTCAAAGAAATCTACAAAAAATTTGATAAAGCTGCCAAGCGCAATGTCATGCACAAGAAAACAGCAGCCCGTCGCAAATCCCGCTTT
>Ga0302319_10011934_pt1 | contig 16439 bp, 11 predicted proteins | sample Bog_T0_2_FD_203319 | JGI IMG/M metagenome (GOLD analysis project Ga0302319, IMG submission 203319) | Peat permafrost microbial communities from Stordalen Mire near Abisko, Sweden - Bog_T0_2 | ecosystem: Environmental > Terrestrial > Soil > Wetlands > Peat | place: Sweden: Abisko, Stordalen Mire...
TCTTCCTTTTGGAAGCCGAGGCCCGTGAGCACGCCGCCAACCTGTGCGTCCAGCGCGTAGCCGTCCAGCGCGTGGAATCGCTCCTGAAGCATCGAGAAGCGCTCCGCGGCGGCTTCGTATTCCGCACTTGTGTGATCGAGAACGGCCAGTTGACCGGCCAATCGCTCAATCTCCTTTTCCATCTCGCGCAGTTCGTCGAAGACCGTCAGGCATTCCTCGAAGACGCTGCGCCCGGCAAGCCGCAGCCCCTCCTGCGGCAGGTAGCCGATGCTCATGCCGCGAGTCTGCTGCAATCCGCCGTAGTCCAGTGTTTCAAGCCCGGCCAGAACCTTCATCAGAGTCGACTTGCCGGTGCCGTTGGCGCCCACCAGGGCAGTCTTTTCCCGCGCCCGTATCAGCCAGTTGGCCTCGAGGAACAGTACCCGCGGCCCAAACCGCTTGCCGGCATTTTGCAGCGATAGCATCGACTTCCATTTTCGCAGAGCGGCTGCAAGGATGGAACAAGTTGCCGTCGCGCTACGGGTTCGGCGGCTTGGGCAGTGCGCTGTTCCCTGGGTCGGGAACTGCGTTTGGGCCCGGCGGCGCCGGGGCTTTCTGCGCTGGTGTTACCGCCGGCTTGTCAGCCGGCGCCGAGGTGGCGCCTTTCTGGCGCCGATCGGCAGCTTTCTTCAATTCCTCTTCATGCTTCGCTTTTTCCGCCGCCGCTTCATCGTCTGTAATATAGCGGAACACCTGCAAGCGACCAGGGTATTGCTCGGTGGTGAAAACCCGGTTCTGCTTGTCGATGGCGACCCCCACAAGCGCTTTGAACTGGCCGGGCAACTCCCCGTGCCCCAGGCCGATATAGGTCAGCAACTGGCCTTCGCGATTGAAGACCTGAAGCCGGTCTTCCATCTCATCGGCCACCCAGATGTGTCCATCGCCATCCACCGCGATTCCCTTTGGCCTGGCGAAATATCCGGGACCATCGCCGTGTTTGCCGAACAGGCTGATGAAGTTTCCGTCGGCGTCGAAGATTTCCACACGATTGTTGAGGGTGTCGGTGACATAAACATTGCCGTCCTTATCCAACGCCACTCCCTGCGGCGCGCCAAAGTCGCCTGGGGTGGTGAGGAAATGTTTCTTACCCCCGGTTCCGATGCGCCGCAGCAGCTTGAGACTGTCCGCGTCGTATACCAGGACCTGATCCTGCTGCGTGTCCACGACATACAGAAAACGGTTCTCCGTATCGAGGGCGATGCCAACCGGATCCACCAATCCATCTGTGATCTGGTTTTCCACCTCGTGCTTGGCATTGAAGATGATGACGCGGCGCATTTTGCCATCGGAGACAAAAAGCCGGTCGTCGTCGTCGATGGCCAGGCCGTTGATCCAGCCGAAATGAGCCTCGAAGCCATTGCGGATGAGCTGGGTATCGTGGGTTTCCGTGTTGAAAATAAAGACGGCCCCGACTCTTTGATCGGCCACATACACCAACCCCTTGGAATCAATGGCTATGCCATAGGGTCCGATCAGTTGGAAAGGAAAACTCTTGGTATTGAGTTTTTCGGCCTGGGACTGCCCGCCCGCAAGACGATCCATCCAGGTTGCCTTGGCCTTGGCGGCAGTGTCTTGAGCGTAATCGATCTTCGATCCGGCAAAATAATCGAGCCAGCGAACGCGCGCGATACTGGGCGGGCTTGGCCACGCCAGCTTGGTGGGGTCGAAGGGAAACTTGCGCGGCCCCGCTTCCGGCGCAGGCGTGGTGTCGGTTTTCTTTTTCTTGGCCCCACTGCCGGAGAGCGGGATCGCCAAGCCCAGCGCGAAGAGCAGCGCGATGGTGAGCAGCTTGGGGGTGCGCGGCAAATTTAAATGAGAGCGAAACATCCTGGTCTCCAGTTATTTTTCGGGCGAAGTGGTCACCTTCATGTTGACCCTGTTCTTGTGGCAGTTGTCACAGAACGCCATGTTGTTCGCCTGGTCTTTCACAAGCAGATCAGGCTGAGCTGAAGCGTGCGGCTGATGGCATGAGAGACAACTGAGGGGCGTCTTGACCTTGCTTTGGTCGGTTGGATCCATCACGTCAGTGACCGGGTGATACTCCACCGGGTGTCCCAAACCAAAGCGCAGAGGCAGGATCGCGACCTTGTTCTTCTTGTAGTAGTCCTCGGGAAGCTTGACTGTACCGTTGAAGATGGTGAGAAGATGCTCGGCCTCATCCTGCTTCGCTGCGGAATCGGGACCGTGGCACTCGAGACACAGCGCATTGCCCTTGGCCCTCAGCAGATGATCGAGGTCGCCGCCATGAGGCGTGTGGCAGGTGGCGCAGCCCTGCACAAAAGCAGGCTGATGATGGACCGCTTTCTTGCTCAGATCGCCAATGTCGCTGTGGCATCCCAGGCAGATGGTGACTGAGTCGGTCTTCGGCAAACCGGGCTGGTTGCTGGCATGCGGGCTGTGGCAATCGGTGCAGTCGCCCATCGCGCCGGGATGCTGCACTTTGGAGCTGTCAATCTGTTTGGGTTTGTCGTCGTGACAGGTAATGCAAATCGACTTGGCGTCGGCCTGCGTAAGCACTACTTTTCCGTCCTTTGCCGGCGCGTGGCAGGTATCGCAACTGCGGGACTCGAACGGCGGATGCATGAACTTCACCATCAGCTTGGGGGACGCGGACTGATGCGGGTCATGGCACTCTAAACAGTTTGCAGTGGCAAAGGGCTGCTTCTGATGCGCTTTTTGAAGGTCGGCATCCTTCGCATCATGGCAATCCAGGCACAGCGCCGGCGCTGCCTTGGTGAGATGGAATTGGTTGTCCATCGTCGGTTCGGCACCGGTTTTGTGGGTTGTATGGCAGGTGTCGCAGCCCATATCGAGCGCGGCATGGCGGCTGCCCTTTTCGGGCACATTCAATCCGGTCTGGTGGCAGCTCAGGCAGAGGTTTTCCTTCTCCCCGCCCGAGACAGGCTTCAGGAGCTGGTTCGCGTTGTCGCTCGAGTGCGGATCGTGGCATGTGAGGCAGTCGCGCACCGCGGGGGGATGCACCGTTCCTTTAATGTCGGCCGCTTTCTTGTCCGCATGGCAGGTAAGGCAAAGCGCCGACGCAGTAGCGGTAATCAACTTCACGCGTGTCACGTCTTTGTTGACCCGGATCTCATGGCAGCTCGTACAGCCCGCCGATATGGCGGTATGAACGTGCTTGCCTTTCGATTTGTCCTCGTGGCACTCCAGGCATTTGGCGGAATCGGTATTCTTGTCCAGCGGGACGGGATGAACCGCCGCGAAGGCGCGCGCGGCCAGCAGCGCGAACGGCACAATCCAAATCCATACGGAGATACCAGGCTTGCGGCGGCTGGCGTTGGCTACCGGCTTGCGAAACCGGACGCGATGCGGGACCAGATTCATGCAGACTCCGATGGAATTTTGTAGCAACAAAGTCGCCACTATGCGAGAAGACTCAAGCGAGGCAAAACGCACGCGCAAGCGACTGAACAACAAAAAAGTTCTCAGGGACATTAGATATTGCGGCAGAAACCCATGACGGTGATTTGGATCACAACATGGGAGTTCTGCCGAACCGTGCGCGGTCAAATTTCCCCATGGGGTCGTGGGGCCGTTTTTCGAGATGGATCGAATCGCCCCATGGAGTTATCGTCCAGCCTCCAACTTGCGGGGGCTGGCGGAGCCACAAGGGACGGGCTCGTCCTCCGTCTGTGCTTTGCCTCACCACTGTGTGAAATTCCCGTCGAACTGGATCGCGCTGCGCGATTTGGCCCAAGCCGGCTGTTTCCCAGGCTGGCTGCTCTTCTTATAAGTCATGCTTTATCTATTGCTTACATTCACAGCCCTATGTGGAGCGCAACATGCATATCTAGCTTTGAGGCAGCAGATAAAACCGTAGGCGCGTGTTCGCGGCGCCGCCCATCATCGCAGCTTGGGTTGAGATTGCCGAGTAGGATGGATTTCTTAAGGGAAAGCGAAGGTCAAGAGCCTGCTGGCGCTGTCTTACCGGCGAGTGCCGCCTGCGCTTTCGCGCCGGTCGGGGTTCTTTATGCCCCATTGGGAGATGCTCTTGGTGGCCGGATCACCCCTCAGCCGGCGGAGGATTTTGAAAGTGGATCGAGTTCGCGTCAATTGGCAGATCAAAGCGCTCTTGCCGGTGGTCTTCGTCCTGCTGGTGGGTCTGCTGCTCTTCACTGTGGCAACCATGAGTGTAGAGAGCCCGGAACGCCATATCGTGCTCATGCTTGCAGTTGATGGAGCGGTCATCATCTGTGGAGTGTCCATCGGCGCTTTGGCGTACTTGATTCATGGCCCCATGGTCGAATTGCAGAAAAAAGTCGCGTTGATAAGCGAAGGCAACCTGGAAGTTGCGGTGAGCTTCTCCGGACGCAACGACGAAATCGGAGATCTGGGCCGCAATTTCAATCACATGACGCAGCAGTTGCGCGAGAGCCGCAAGGAGATTGAAACCATGCATCGCACACAAATGTCTCGGGCCGAACACCTGGCGACGCTTGGCGAGTTGGCCACCGGGCTGGCCCACGAAATTCGCAACCCGCTGGCCGGAATCGCCGGCGTCATCGAGATCATCGGCCGCGATCTGCCGGCGACCAGCCCGGCCCGCGAGATGGTGAAGGATGTTCGCCTGGAGATCAACCAGATCAATCGCATCCTCACCGATCTGCTCGAAACCGCCCGGCCCCATCCCCCACGAATGATGCGAAGCAACCTCAACACCACGGTGGAACACGCCGTCATGCTGGCGCGCCAGCAAGTCCTCTCGCAACCCATCAAGATCGAACTCGTAAAGGCGCCGGATCTGTCCGAGGTGGAACACGACAGCGATCAGATTCATCAGGTGCTTCTGAATCTGCTGCTCAACGCGGTACAGGCCATGGATGGGGCCGGCACGGTGCGGGTCGAAATCGCCGGGCAGGGCCATTGCGCCCGCGTGACGGTGAGCGACACAGGGCGCGGGATTCCGGAAGAGCATTTGGCGCACATCTTCCGTCCCTTCTACACCACCAGGGGAAACGGCACCGGACTGGGCCTCTCGCTGGCGCGCCGAATCGTTGAAGACCATCATGGCCGGATCTCCGTTAGCAGCGTGGTGGGAAAGGGCAGCGAATTCGAGGTCCTGCTACCCATTAATGCACCCGCCGTCCAGAACTGAGCGTCCTGAAACGTGTTTCCCTTGCATCGACTGAAGGACCAGGTCCTTCCGTCCTGAAACTCCAACGCGATCTTTGAGGACTTCATCCCGGAAACCTGCCTGCGGCCAATCGACCTTTGCTGTGTGACAAACCTCTCCGCATACGGTCTTGAGACGGCATGAGCCGTGTACTCCCCCTCCGGAAATCTGAACCGTGACTTGCATCACATTCTTTGATCCACTCGACCACCTTTAATGTCTCCAACTATGTATCGGAGATCACAACAACCTGAGCTTCCTGGCACGCAGTGGTCAACCGGATTCCATAGTGAGAACGGGGAGCACGGATCCGCCGCCAATGCGGGCCGTCTTGCTTGCGTAGTAAAAGAGCGACCGATGCCTGCCGAGAAGATCATGATCGTGGACGACGAGCGCCTGGTGCGCTGGTCGCTCCGCCAGAAGTGCGAAGAGTGGGGTTATCTCGTCATCGAGGCCGATGCCGGCGAGCCGGCGATCAGGCTGGCCGAGCGTGAGTCTCCCGACCTGGTGCTGCTCGACGTGCGCATGCCCGATCTCACCGGCATCGAAGTGCTCGATCAACTCAAGAAAGCCGGCGACGCCCGCGCAGTCATCATGATCACTGCGGATCCGCAGCTCGACGATGTGAAAGCCGCGCTAAAGCTCGGGGCATACGACTTCGTGGGCAAGCCCATCGATTTCGATGAGCTGCACGTCGGGATCAAGAACGCGCTGGAGGCTACCAGCCTGCGAAGCGAAGTCCAGGCGCTGCGCGGCGAGGTGCAACGCGCAGTGGGTTATGACAGCGTGGTCAGCGTTTCGCCCAAGATGACGGAATTAATGAACTTCGTCAAGAAGGTTGCCGCATCCGAGGCCACCACGATCCTGATCCAGGGCGAGAGCGGCACCGGAAAGGACCTCATCGCCAAAGCCATCCACTACGAAAGCTCCCGCCACGATAAGCCGTTTGTAGCCATCAACTGTTCCGCCATCCCCGAGGCACTGATGGAGGCGGAACTCTTCGGGCACGAAAAGGGCGCATTCACCGACGCCAAGCAGATGAAGAAGGGCCTGTTCGAGGTTGCCGATGGCGGTACGCTGTTTCTGGACGAGATAGGCGAGCTCTCTCCACTGCTGCAGGCCAAGCTGCTGCGCGTTCTGGAAGATCAGGTTATCCGGCGCGTCGGCGGCATCCGCGACATGCAGGTGGATGTGCGGGTCATCGCGGCCTCCAATCGGGATCTCGAAAAGGCGGTGCGCGAGGGCCAGTTCCGTCAGGACCTCTATTACCGGCTGGCTATCATTGCCATCTTTATTCCGCCATTGCGCGATCGCAAAGAAGACATCCTTCCTTTGGTGGATTTTTTTATCGATCGCTACAATCGAAGGTTCCGCAAACAGATTCGCGGCATCACCGACGACACGCGTTATCTCATTCTCAGTCATAACTGGCCGGGCAACGTTCGCGAGCTCAAGAACACCATCGAACGCGGAATGATTCTGGAAGAGGAGCTGTTCCTGCGTCCGGTGTATCTGCCGTTTTCGGTGGGCGATTCGGGCGGACGTACGCTCTTCGAGCGAACCTCGCCGGCCGACGGCGGCCGCACGCTGCCCAATGGACGAACCCTCCCGCGTCTCTATATTCCGGAAGGCGGAACATCGCTCGAAGAAGTTGAGCATTTCATGATCGAGCTGGCCATGAGCCGCGCCAACCACAACCAGACCAACGCCGCCAAGCTGCTCGACATCAGCCGCGACGCGCTGCGCTACAAGCTCAAGAAATTCGGCCTGGTCCACGCCGACGATGAGGGTTGAAGATTATCTTCTCGATTTAGGAATTCGGCCGAAGCGAGGGTCATGACGCAGCAGAAGATCGCACGCATGAAGTGCCTCCATCTCGAAGCCGGGGCTGTCACTCGGGATGAGGAGCCAGTGGCCATCTTATTTCTCAGCAGCTCGATAGAACGGATGGAAGGAAATTCAAGCTGAAGCTCTGGATCTGTGGGGTTCGTGCTGTCTGAAAGAACGAGCCAAACGCCGTTGTCCCTCGGAGATTTGGGATGATCTCGGAGCATACAAACTATGCGGTCGTCCAGGTAGACGGCAAAACCGGAAAACATGCGACGCACCTCGGGGCTCAAGGGCATGAGCGCGTCCAAAACAAGCGCGTGCGGAGCCTTCTGTTTTGGTTTGGCGGGACGAGGCATGGTCTACAGGGTCTTTCAGAAAGCACTATAACAGTCGAGAACCGTTTGTGGACTAACGGACATCGGCGGCAGTTCTGGACGAATGACCTGCTACCCGAAAGATACTGCATGGCAATTACGCTGCACGCCCCGTTGCGACGCCTGTCCTGATCTTGCATCCCAAGGCGGGAATCTCCCCCGTAAAAGCCCACGCCGCCAAACACAGCCAAACCCCCGGCCGCGTTCGAAGATTCACATATCAAGCCTCCGCTTCTGATTACCACGGTGTTTCCAAAGCCGGCGCTATCGCTCCCGGTTGGCGGAAACTCAGCCGATTCAGCAGAAGTACGCCCAAGGAGGTTGTAATCAATGAGGAAGCTGATGTTCCTGATGCTGACGGTTCTGGCAGGCTGCGGTCTGGCGGTGGCGCAGGCAGGATTTGCTCCGCCGGGTGATGTGCTGGGCGCTCACCTCAACTATGGCCGCGGTTGCCCGGCCTGCCACTCGCCACACAGCGGCGCGAGCGGGAACGGCATCGCCAAACCCGACGGCTCTTCGTCGGGCAATACTATGCTTTGGGGTGAAGATGTCAGCAGCCTGTACGGCAAGACCATTGCAACGGGCGGAGGCAGTTACGTGGAAGTGCTGCCCGGAAGCATGTCGGCTGCCACCCCAGACGTGAACGGCATGCTCACCTGCCTGAGCTGCCACGACGGCAACTATGCGCCCGGATCCATGATGAAAAACAAGGTCTACGAGACCCTGCCTGCGGCTTACGGCTCTGGCCACACTATACCGACCCTGCTCGGAAACACCGCCGCCGGCGCAGAATCCTACGTCAACGACCACCCGATGGGGCTCAGCGCCAAAGTGAGTTGCGGCGGCTCGCCCAATTGGGACTGCTCGGAAAGCAACGGCGTGATCACCATGAAAGGCGCAAGTTCCAGCAGGTTCGTCGCCAACTACGGCTTCTTTGTCAAGCTGGGCAGTTACAACAATACCGCGGTGGTGGTTTGCACCACTTGCCACGAACCGCATGCAATGAACGTGGTGACCATAACCAAAGGCTCGTCGTCAGGTTTGCCGGCCGGCGCCTACCAGACCATGTTCTTCCTGCGCGCTCCCTACAACCCGAATGACACAAACCCCTTATCCAACCAGACTTCGCAATTCTGCCGCCAGTGCCATGCCGACAAGTCGAACGAGATGAACGGCAGTAGCGCTGGAACCGTGTTCTAGCGCATTGAAGTAAATCCGCAACCTGCCAAAATCAAGCGGGAAGATCGGGGCGCACACGACGGATTTCGCCTCGCATACGACGATGCTTAAGCATTGGGCGATGCTCACTTCTTCACGGCGATCCCCCTGCGCATGCTGGCTTGCGTCACACTGCCGTCGGCATTGTGCGCGACCTGATGACAAACCAATACGCATGTATTCGCGGCGCGATTGAAGGAGATTGGAAAGCCGCCATTCGGGGCCACGACATTCACGTCGAAGTTGATCAACCGTTCGCCGCTGATGGTTCCACTGGCGGCGCCCATGCCGTGCGCGGTATGGCATGTGGAACAGCTGAAGCCCGCGTTGATGTGGCTGCTGTGCTGATTCCAACTGGTGTTCTTCACAATCTGATTGGATAAATCATGGCACTTGCCGCACAGGCCGTAGGGTCCAGTGACGCTCAAATCGGGATTGGGAAACAGATTGGAGATCGGTTGACCCGGCAAGGCTGCTTGACTGAATTCATAGCGGCGCTCCAGAATATGAGTCCATTTAGACCCGTGGGGGCCGTTCGAACCCGCGCCCCCAAATTCGCGATTGTCGTCACTGTTGTGGCAATCGGTGCACAGAATCTGGGTGCCCATGGCGCGGCCCTGGCTGATGCCATCGAGGTTCAGCATATTTGGCAGCAAACTGGGTTGCGGCAGGGAACTGCTCCTGATATGAATGACGGGATGGCTTGAAGCGGCCGTGGTGGCAAACTGCGGCACCAGATTCAGAGGATCGCCCGCGGAAACCGCACGAATCGGGAAGTATCCATAAATCGGCTGCACCTGCTTGCCCGAGCTCGTGCTGTGGCAGCGCAGGCAGCTTTCATATTGATTGATGGCGGGTCTAAGCACGCTGACTCCATCGCTGGCGCTGACGCCCGCAGTGTCCTTCTGAGAGATGCGGATCAGCGGCGGAGAAGGAAATATCCCCACAACTTGCGCCCCGTGCCCACTGTGGCAGTCTATGCAAGTGGCATGACGGTTGTTGTTCAGCAATGTGTTCTCGGCGGCAGAGTGAGGATTGCTCGATGTGGGAAATGGGTGCCCGACTTTGGACTGGGCGTACTCTGAAGATACGTTGGCGTAGGGCGCCATTCCAGAAGTGATGCTGGAGCCGCCGTTGTGGCAGGCAAGACAATCCAGTTCATTCTGACCGCGCAGCAGCCTCGCCGATCCGCTGCCGTTGTGTGGCGTATGGCAGGAAATGCACGCATCGGCAGCCACCGTGGCGTAACTTCCGAGTCGTGCCTGAGGCGAGATCTTGGCGGCTGACAGGGCGTGTGCGCTGGTGGACCAATCGGCTAGCTGGTTGACCTGCCCGCTCTTTCTCCGGTTGGGATCGTGGCAGGCGAGGCACAACTGGCCGCTGGAGCTGTCCTTGACCAGAAAATTCTGGCTGACCAGGTCTTTGGCTTGCACGTGAGGATTGTGGCACGACGTGCACTCCACGTTTCCATTGATCAGCTTCACCGCTCCAGTCGAGTCGGCGGTCTTACCGTGCGCCGCCAGCGAAGCGACCAGATCGATAGTATCTTTCAACGGCAGCCTCAGGCTGAAGGGGTGCGACGTCTGCATGTTGCTGCCGAAGACGTCGGCCGAATACATCGATCCGCTGGTGGCCACTTGCCCATAGGCCACCGTGGCTCCAACTGCCACGGTACCGTCATGGCAACTCAGGCACTGATTGCTGTCGGAGCCGAGCGCCGGCTGTCTGCCGTGGTTCGCTTCGGTGTCGCTGGTGTAGGTCGTGTAGTTTTGCGTGGTGAGCTTCTGGTTCCAGAGGCCGACCTTCAACCCTGAATGCGGCGCGTGACAGTATGCGCACGCGTCCGGACGAGCGCCCTTGATAGGCGAAGTGCTGCCCGGTCCCAGACTGTGCATTCCCAGCACGTCGCCTGAGAATTGAGCAGACAGGGAACTCCCGGTGAGCAGAATCGTCAGCCCGGCCAGCAATTTTCCGAGCCTCACTTCGTTCCCTCCCTGTCCGGCGTTTTCAAGCCAGCGTACTGGAATACCTCGACGCGGCGGTTGAACGAATCCACGACAAAAACCCGGTCGTCACGATCGATGTACAACCCGGAAGGCAACTGGAACTCTCCGGCATGGGTGCCCTGGGAACCGAAGTAATACAACAGTTGGCCCTGGCGGTTGAAGACCTGCACCATGCCCCACAAAGCATCCACCACGTAAAGATCGCCTTCCGAGTCGACACTGACAGCCTTGGGCCGGAACATGGCCCCTGGACCGTCGCCGATCGTTCCAATCGTGTACTGGAAGGTTCCCTCGCGGTCAAAGGCCTGCACGCGGAAGTTCATGGCATCGACCACCAACAGGCGAGACCCATCCAGCCGCAGTTCGGTGGGGAGATTGAACTCCCCTTCGGCTTCTCCCGTCGTGCCGATGGTCTTCAGCACGGTGCCTTGCATGTCGAGGATGAATACCTCGTCGCGCAGCGTGTCGGTTACATAAATCCGCTGCGCCGTCGAGTCCACGGCGATTCCAGTGGGCCGTTTGAAATAACCCTCGCCGCCCTTCAAGCTGCCTATGGCACGGAGGAACTTTCCACTGGGCTCGAAGACAAAAATCACACCCGCGTCGGAATCGGTTACATAAATGTTGTCCTGGGCATCGATGGCGACGCACTGCGGCGTCCGCATCGCAACTTTGCCATTGCGTTGGATGAACTTGTACTTATGCTGTGTGAAATCGAAGATGTGTACACCCGCCGCGCCCGGATCGGTCACTATGATTCGCCCATGCGAATCGGTGGCAATGCTGTAAGGACGCACCAGGGTGCGATATTCGGGCGCACCGGCGATTACGTCCACCAGCTTGTTCCAGAAGCCGCGGTTTGGCTTGACTTCGTTTTCCGAGTCGAAACTGCGTTCCCAGGAGAGCTTGCGGCCGCCTTCCAGCGACATCTGCCACGCCTCCGGCGCGACCGTTTCGTGCTTTGGCCCTGGAGCTGCCCACATCGAAGCCGGCAGCATCGCAACGCAAGCCAGCACGAGCCATGCGCTCAAGCAATTCCGACGCACTCCGCTTAAAAAAAATTGAACCAACGCGACACCCCGATGTAGAACGTGGATATAGACTGCGGCGGCGTGCCGGACCCGCTGAATCCCTGGTCGAGCCTGGCGAATCCGCTATCGAAGCTCAGCTTGCGGAGACGGTATTGAATGAAGGTACTATATTGATCTTCCGCGTTTGAAGACGTGCTCCCCAGATTGGAAGTGTCGCTGATGGACTTGGACCACGAGGCGGAAGCGACGAGCCCTTTGATCGGCGCACTGGACAATGCAAAGGAATAGCTGTCTCCGCCGTAAAGGCTTACCTGGCTGGATGGCAGAACGGGGGTGGGCACGGGAACCGGCACCAGGCCCAGACCGGTAGCCAGCGCCTGTCCGCTTGACTTCGAGTAGCTGCCGGATGCCGTGAAATAGGGGTTGAGCCCCATGCTGGCGTTGTAGCTTTGGCCGCTGGTATCGGAGCCGGCCTGCTCGGCCAGGCCCGAATGGGATGCCCCGGCGCCCATGCCCAGGACGAATCTGCCCCAGCGCCTGTTTACGCTGCCCGAGTAGTTGTAAAACGAGTTCATGTAGGTGATCAGCAGTGTTTGCACGTTCTGCGAATAGCTGAACATCCCGTTGGCTTTCCACCCCAGAATCTCAGCTGAGTAATTCTCGGTGGTCGCGATACTCAACGAATCGTTGCCGGTCTGGTTTGAGGCGTTCGCCGCCATGTTGAGCGAAGCATTGAAGAAGCCATCCAGCAGCTTGTGCGAATAGGAGCTGGTTGCGCCGTAGGAAGTCTCCCCGAGGTCCTCTCCGCTGAACAACTGGGTGCGGTACTCAACGTAGGCCGTGGCCTCCACGTTCTGAAGTGGTTGATAGGCTGCAATCCCCTCCAGGTCCAGCGAATTCGACGAGCCGTTTGAGGTGAGCCCCGCCCCTGCCCCACCGGCGGAAATGACTGATTGGATCAGTTGCCCGCTAAGGTTGTCGGAGTAGCCGGCGCTCCCTGAGAACGACAGTTCTCGAGTGGGATGTATCGCTGCCTGGCCGTTCATCAAGTCAATGCTTCCGCTGATGGTGCCATCCTGGTAGTTGCTGCTGAAATTGGACTGGCTGACACTGGCCGAGGCCGAGCCTCGCAGCGGCAGCCGGCCCGAGACGTTGACCCCGTAACTGCTGTTGTCCGAGCGAGCTTCCGATGCCGGTTCATCGGTCCCTAGCTCCGGGATCAGCGAATGCCCGCCGCCGTTGACGTAGAAAGCGCTTAGGTTCAAACCCGTCAGGTGATAGTTCGTATTCAGGTCGAACGAATGAAATGCGCTATTTCCATCGTCGTTGGTTCCATACACGGAATACTGGCTGCTGCCCATCTGGAAGGTTGCCATCAAAGTGGGCAGATTCGGCACGTTCTCGCTCCAGTTGATAACAAACGCATCGTTGTTGCCATGGGTCACGTAGTTGGCCAGGCCCGGAACATCGTAATTCCCCTCGCTATTATAGGCTTTGGTGTAGCTCACCGAACCGGGGAAGCGGCTGCCGGCGAAGATGTTTGCCGAGGCGTTGACCCCGCTGGCGCTGGAGATGGATTGAGAGTCGGAGTTGGCGCGAGATTGGTTCAGGTAAAGGCTGGCATTGAAGGACAGGAAGTTCGAGCTGTAGAAGGAGCCACGGTAGTTCAGGTCCCCTCCAACCACCCAGCCATGGTCCGATCCGGTCATGTTCCCGTAGTCCGCGCTGTATCCCGAGCTGACGCTCCCGTCAACGTTCGAGCTGATTTCGCCAGTCTTCAACTGTGCCGCAACAGGCAATGCCAGCAGCAGGAGACCTGGAAATATCAACCGCGCAATTCGATTTGGCCCCCGCACTGTATGACCGCCTTCACCGCTCAAAACCTGAGCTCGTTACCGAAGAATCTCGTCCTTCCTGCATGTGCCGCCTTCCATCGACCCTCGGTCCGTCGAAACGGCTTGCTACCGCTGGGTATCGCCACGCGCGGATCCGGAACCCTTCCTGGGTCCCTTACAGCACCTCGATCTTGGCGTTCTCACGCAGTTTCTTGAAGAGCTCGGCACGCAACTCCTCTTTCTTGTTCTGCAGTGACTCCTTTTCCAGTTGCGCCTTTACGTCCTCAAACTTCGTTTTGCCCGCGGGCGTATGCGCCCCCAGGCGCAGGATGGTGTAAATCTGCCCGACTTGGAGCAGATCGCTGCAATCGCCTGGCTTCATCGCCGACAGAGCCTTCACCACCTGCGGCGCCAGTTGGTCCACGGCAACCGGCTTGTGCTGGCCCATCATCACCCGGTAATCGTCATCGGAGATCTTCTCCGCCAGCACGCCAAACTCCTCTGCCGTCTTCGTCGCCTTCGCCTGCCGCAGAGCTTCGTCGGCCCGTGCGCGCGCCTCCTTTATCTGGCCGGTCGTGCCACTGGCCGGAGGGATCACGGAGATTGTCTGGAACGTGTAAGATTCCGGGTATTCGAATCGGCCCGGACTCTTATCGTAGTTCGCCCTCATCTCAGCCACTGTCACCGCGATTTTGCTCTCAACTTCAGTCTTCAGAAAAGCGTCGATCAACAGCGAACGCCTGATCTTCTGCTGCAGCAACTGCTCGGAGCCGCCAAACTCGCTCTGATACAGCGCATTGAATTCCTCGGGCGTGGCAAACTGCTTGCGGAAGTCCGTCTCGGCCCGCTGCATCTTCGCGGCCGGCACTGTCATCTTCCGCCGCTCCGCCTCCTGGTAAACCAACTCCTCGAAGACGATCATCTTCAGTGCGCCGGTGCGGATGTCCGGCTCCAGCTCTTTGGGAATCCCGTTGTGCTGGCGGCCGTAGGGAAATATGGCGTACTCCTCGCGAACCAGGTCGGTTTCAGTCAGGACCGTACCGTTCACTCGAGCCACCGGCTTGGCTGCTGGCGCTGCCGATGCTGCTGGTTGCGTGAAGACCGTGGGCGTGTGGGATGCCACCTGCGCGCCGACTGCCGCGGCAGACAGCAAGATGAAGAAAGATAACCCGGAGGGGAAGTTGTGCTTCATGATTTCCATCCTTGTGTCGAAAAAAATGGGGAGGGGAATTGTCACCCCCTCCCCGTTCATGCAATACGGTTTACCAGATGGTTCCAGCCTTGCCGCCGTTCAGTTCGTTCGACTCGCCACCATGGCACTGGCGGCAGAACTGCGCGGTTTGGTTGCCGCCCCTGGTCGAATCCGCCGGGTTGTAGGGGGCGCGAATGAAGAACATCGTCGAATAGAAGCCGCCCGGCAAGCCCGAAGTGCCGCTCTTGACGCCGGTGCCGGGGGCAGAGTACGTGCCCAGGCCGAGGGCTGCAGTATTCGTCACAGAGACCACGTTCATCAGGTGCTGGTTGTGGCAGGTCGTGCACATCACAACGGGCGTGCTGTTGTAGTTGGAAGGCGAAACAAACCAGCCGTAGTTGTTGATGAACTGCGTCATATACGGGCCGGGCGTGATTCCGCCATTCGGAGCGGCGGTGCCACCGGTCGGGGTGGTCGTGGAGTAGGTGCAATCCCATCCGTGGCTGGCTGTGCCGCAGGGAACTACCGTGCTGAGCCCAACCGGATGACTGGTCAGGTAGCTCGGGCCTTCCGCGCCGCTGACCCCATTGTTCCCAAGCAGGGTTGGGATGACTTGGGAGCTGTACGTCCCGGGCACGGTCTCATAGATTCTGTTCTGCATCATGGCGCCCTTGGCGTAGTTGCCGTCGTGGCAGCTCAGGCACATCAGGATGCCGGAAACGTCAGGCGTTCCCGCTCCCAGGCTGGAAGGCAGAACTTCCTGCGATGCAGGAGTGGTGATGCCGTTCGAGGTGGTAGACGTGGTGGTCTGCCCGGCAAACGCGATAGCCATGCCGTACAGGTGGCTGGCATCCTCGCCCCAGAGAGCGACGCTGCCGGTATCCGTTCCCATGTAGGGTGTTCCGCCGGCGCCAAGCACGCCGTTGTGAGGTGCGTGACAACCTGCGCAGCCACGGCCGTAGTTAAGGTGAGCGCCGAGTACGTCCGAAGTCGGTGCCGCGCCTATCTGGGCAGACGCGAAGCTCGCGGCTGCAAGAAACATAAATCCTATTGCAATTGAAAGATTGCGCTTCATTTGGTGGAGCCTCCTGGTGCAATTTCTGGTGTTCGACTGGACCGTGACGGCGACCTGACTGGTGTTGTTCTCAGTTCAGTCTTCAGATTGATCATGTGCACGACTGATGCCGTTGCCGCGGAACCGGGACCTCTGTTGGCCTCTGTTCGTAACCTGTTGCTGGAAAATGGCTTAGAAATCTCCAAGCTTGAGAAACTGCCCCCTGGGCAGGAACGTGCCACCCCTTGGTGGGCGTTCTGGCACAGTGCCGTTGGTGAAATGCCCCAAAGTACTCTGATCCCCTGTGTACCGTATTCAGACATCAGAACCATCCCATTCAAGAAACCAGAATCTCTGCCTCCAAGGCGGTTCAAAACGCCTCGAAGTTATGCGTTTATCTTTCCCAATTACCAATGTCATCGGATGTGATCTCAGTCACACTGTGTGTCCTGAATCGCCCATGTTGTGATTCTCGTCACACCGTTAAGTGATCCAGATTGCTCCACTAACTCTGCCTCCACCAGTAAGGTGAAGGTGCAACATCGCGCGACAGGAACTCCTTCCACGCGTCCGGAAACGTAGCCACTCGGTGGTCGGCGCTCCGATGTTGAAGATCGAAACAGTCCGAATCACTCGCAATTCCGGCCAGGGAGAGTTACGCATGGCAAACCAACCAACAACGGCATCGATTGCCAATCCACCCTTGCCGCCGACGCGCGTCTACGCTCT